>OFRM01000027.1_pt1 | contig 54425 bp, 60 predicted proteins | sample 1543101 | NCBI WGS metagenome assembly OFRM01 (sample SAMN07774223, study PRJEB24372) | wastewater metagenome | isolation source: Exp Tend VB 0WW | collected 2016-02
TAAGAGCAACTCAAAAACAATCTATAGTACTCCAAAAAATAAAAAATTCTAAACATGCAGCTTCCAAAAAAATTAAGCGAACTAAGCGCGGCAAGTCTAAAAGGTAAAAGGGTAATTGTTAGATGCGATTTTAATGTGCCGGTAAACGATGAAGGTGGAGTTGTTGATGATTTACGCATCAGAAAAACTTTGCACACCATTTCATTTTTGCGTGAAGCGGGTGCCTGCATTATTCTTATTTCTCATATTGAAGGAAAGAAAGCGTCACTAAGTGGTGGCATCGACAGTCTTGAACCGGTTGCGAATCATATTTCTGAACACCATGCGGCAGAATTTGGCCTAACAAGTTCAGGTACAGCGACACCTCTTGTATTCATAAAAGATTATCTGACTGACGCTGGAACTATTGAAACGAAGCAACATATTCTTAATATGTCAGAAGGTGAAGTGGTTTTGTTTGAAAATTTGCGTATTGATGCGGGTGAAAAAAAGAATGACCCGGCATTTGCGGCGAAACTCGCTCAGTATGCCGACATATATGTTAATGATGCCTTCGCTGTTTCGCACCGCGCTCACGCATCGCTTGTAGCACTACCAGCATTATTGCCACATTATGCTGGTATTCAGCTTATAAGCGAACTTGAACATTTAAGTAAAGTATTTAACCCGCCGCGGCCGTTCGTATTTATTTTAGGCGGCGCGAAATTTGAAACAAAGCTCCCACTTATTCAGAAGTTTTTGGGAGGCACGGTTTCTGGCGGCGCTGGTGCGACCGGCGCTGCAAGCGCTACAGGCAACGGAACATCAGCCGAGGTTGCCGATGCAGTATTTCTCGGCGGGGCCCTTTTGAACGACGTGCTTAAGGCGAAAGGGTTTTCTGTAGGACGATCTCTTGTATCAAAGCCAGAAGTTTTTGAAAAGATAGATTTTTCGGCAGTTATTTCGAACCCAAAGCTTGTTATTCCTGATGACGTCGTAGTTCAAGAAGGCGGCGATTCAAGTGGCGGCGGGCTGACTATCGCCAAAAAATTACTCACCGATATTGCTGCAGAAGATATTATTATGGATGTCGGCCCATCATTTACCGGAAAATTAAAAGAAGCTTTGGCCACAGCAAAATTTGTATTATGGAATGGCCCGATGGGTAATTGCGAATTAGGCTTTAAAGAACAAACAATAGGAATGGCTCGCGCGCTCGCAGAGTCTGGAGTACAGGCAGCACTCGGCGGTGGCGACACAACTGCTGCTGTTGCAGAAATTGGCCTCGAACGCGGCGCGGGTATGTCGAATATTTTCGTATCAACCGGCGGTGGCGCAATGCTCGAATATTTGCAGAACGAAACTTTGCCGGGCGTTGAGGCGTTGAAATAATTAAGAAATTATTTTGTTGTGAAGATTCGTCGAACTTAAATCCCCTTCAACTCGCCCTTAATTTTTTCAGCAACGGTTGCAGATTCGGCAGCGCTCTTATACGGCTTGCCTTGCCAGTGTTTTAGGCCGTCATCGTTGTGGCGAGGAATAACGTGTACATGTGCATGATGTACAATTTGCCCGGCTGCAGCTTCGTTATTCATAATAATATTAACGCCATCGGCATTTACACCTGCGCGAACGGCAAGCGCCATTTTTTGAACGGTGAGCATAACGCGGCACCATGTTTCGGGCGGCACGGTATACACATTTTCAAAATGATCTTTTGGAACAACTAATGTGTGGCCTTCGTTTGTTGGGTTTATATCTACAAATGCAAAAGTTTCATCATCTTCAAATACTTTGTCGGCAGGAATTTTACCAGCGATAATGGCGCAAAAGATGCAGTCGGCGGCAGTTTCGTGAGGTGTAGAATCTGAGGTGTTTTGCGCATCAGCTTCATTATGTTTTTTATCGGATGTCATATGAAAAGCATTGTAGTACGAAAATGCCGCGGGGTAAATGTGGTAAATGTAACGCAATAAAAAACAAAATCCGCGCATCAAGGTGATGCGCGGTTCGAAACTATTTTAGGCGTGAGCCTTTCGCCGTTTCGAGGGGGCTTAGTTTTGGCACAGACATTTGACTTCGAATGCCGATGTCTTAGTTTGAGTGAATAGCTCGAGCAAGAGCTCCTACAAAGTACGCTGCTGGCACTGCGGCACACATTGCCCCAACGTAAGGCATTATCGATTCGAGTTTCCTTGCTTGTAGCCAGCACGTTGCTGCGACAAACCAGAAAATTATCTCAAACGTATAACTGCTCTCGCTTGTTCCGAGGGCTTCACTTACGACATAGGCTGTAAACCATGTGCTGCACATTGTTACCACAATCTTTGTAGTTTTGAGGTTTGTAAATATGCAGACGAGAAAGGCGATACAGGCGAAGTCGGCCAGGAGGTCTATGTTTTTGAATGCTAGGTCGTATTTCAACGACAAGAGCGTGCCCATCCAGGCAAAGCACGACCCCGATAATGTGACAACCGAAGTCACCATGGCCGCGCTTTCTTTTGTACCGTGCATGATAGTGACGAGAAGGATGTTTAGCACAACCACGAATGTCCATAGGCCAGGGCTTCCGCCGTGCATACCGCAAAATACGGCAATAACGAAGAATAGTAAGAAGAGCACTGCAGGTATGACTGAGGATGTTGTCATGGCCAGTAGCAGGTCGCTTCGGTTTGGTGTGGTGTGTTTGAGGGGTTGGTTAGACGATGATGCTTTCATGTTTGTGTTTTCTGGGTTTCAGGGTTTATTTATTTGGAAAAGGTCAGAATTCGCTAGCGGTATATAGCTAAGAGCGAAATCTGCCGTAATAGTGCTACTAGGGCAGAAAGATGTCAAACAATGATAGAATGGCAGCAATGTCAGCTTCTAAGTCATCAACAAAAGCACCTTCAAACGCAAAGGCAAAGTCCGCGTCAAAATACACCCTCCGCGCGCCGGCCGGCGATTCTTTTCTTGAACATTTATTGCATTCGCGCGGCATTGTGAGCGATGAAGACAAGCAGGCGTTTTTGAATCCGAATTATGAAAGCGGGACGCACGATCCGTTTTTATTGAAAGGAATGAAAGAAACGGTTGAGCGAATTGTGCGCGCAGTTGAAAATAACGAGCGCATTGCAATTTACAGCGACTTCGACGCCGACGGTATCCCGGGCGCGGTGGTGCTGCACGATTTTTTCAAAAAAATCGGTTATGTGAATACTTTTCATTATATTCCGCACAGGCATCGTGAAGGTTTTGGTGTGCACGTGGCGGCGATAGAAGATATTGCGAAGGGGAAGATGACGGATGACGAAAGTGAGGGCGCGAGCGGTGAAGAAAATGTGAGCTATGATGCGAACGTCGCGAAAAAAGGCGGAAAATTTGCAAAAGACAAAAACGGCGGCGACAAATGCGGCGCAAAATTAATTATTACGATAGATTGCGGTATCGGCGATGTTGAAACGGCGAAACGCGCGAAAGAATTGGGAATGGATTTAATTATTACCGATCATCACACGCCGGATGTGCGAGTTGATGAAAAAACCGGCGAAGAAATTGCAAATATTCCCGACGCGTTTGCAATAGTGAATCCGAAACAGCCTGGCTGCGGGTATCCTGAAAAAATGCTGTGCGGCTCGGGAGTTATTTTTAAAGTGGTGCAGGCTTTGTGCAGAACTGAGCCGTTTAAGTCGGGAAGGGCGGCAAGCGAAGCGGGGAATATAGAAGCAACCCTTCCCATAACCCCCGGCTGGGAGAAGTGGCTTCTCGATATGGTCGGCATTGCCACGCTTTCTGACATGGTGCCTCTACGAGGAGAAAACAGGGTATTTGCGTACTTTGGCCTGCTGGTTTTGCGTAAGACGCCGCGGCTTGGCCTCGTTAAACTTTTTAAAAATCTGCGCGTGCAGCAGCGGCACTTAACTGAAGAAGACATTGCATTTTTGGTGACGCCGCGCATCAATGCCGCATCGCGTATGGCCGACCCGAAGGACGCGTTTCTGCTGCTATCTACTACTGATGACAGCGAGGCAGACAGAATGGTTGAACATTTAAATACCATTAACGACGAGCGCAAAGTGAAGGTGGCAATTTTAGTGAAGGATATTAAAAAGAAGATTGAAGAGCGCGGAACAGATAAGGCGGTGTTTGTTATCGGCAGCCCCGATTGGAAGCCGCCAGTTCTCGGTTTGGCCGCGACAAATATTGTGCGCGATTACGGCAAGCCGGTTTTGTTGTGGGGAAGGAGTGATGATGGGGAGAGCGCGGCGTCGGGTTCGGCGTCGGCGTCAAAAGCGGCAACAGGCGGAATTATTAAAGGTTCATGTCGTGCGCCAGACGGTTTCGATATTGTTTCGGTAATGCGCGCCGTTCCCTCAGAAATTTTTATAAACGTCGGCGGGCATGTGGCAGCGGGCGGCTTTGCAGTTGCGGAAGATAAAATACATTTTTTGGAAGAAGAAATTTTGAAGGCGTTTGAGAAGATGTATGGAAAGAAGGCGAATGAGAAGGCGAGTGATGCGAAAGCTACGAGTGAGCAGGCAGAAGGCGCGCCAAATTCCGCAGAAGGTATTGGCGCGTTGAACGCACATGCGGCAGCCGATTACACTTCTAAAAACAGTACGAACATCGACAAAGTGCTCGACCCCGGCGAAGTGGGGCGGATGCTCTGGTCTGACATTGAAAAGATGTCGCCCTTCGGCGAAGGCAACCCCAAGCCCGTGTTCGTGCTCAAAGGCGTCACAGTTTCGGCCGTAAAGCTCTTCGGCAAGAAAAAAGAGCATGTTGAAGTGGTGCTTCTGAACCCAGAAACAGGACGTACCACCAAGGCCATTAAGTTCTTCGGCGCCGATGAAGGCGACCTTTTAGAGCGCCTTGAGACTGCTCGGGCAGGTGCTGCCGCAGAGGGGTTAGGGAGCGGGATAGGGGTGGATATTGTGGCTACGATGGAGAAGAGTATGTTCAGGAGCTTTCCGGAGTTTAGGTTGAGGATACTGGAGGTGGTTTAGGAGAACGATCGTTTGCCAACCTTTAATGATGCTATGATTAGTTAAAAGTTAATCGATAAACTTTTAATTTGACATTTTTGTTGAGTGGGTATAATATACCCCACATGATAGAAAAAGCGCCTAAATTTAAGGCTGGAACTTATATTCAACAAAAGACTGGGTATAAGAGTTTTCGACCAAATCTAGTTAACGTATCCTATGAATGGGACGACTCCAGGATAGACCTCCTTTTAAGCGATGCTATGCGCTATTTAGGGGAACTAAACGCCTACTCTAAGCTAGTCCCAGATATAGATTTTTTTATACAAATGCATGTTGTGAAGGAGGCGACTGTCTCAAGCCGTATTGAGGGCACAAAGACAAACATCGATGAAGCTCTTGCTCCAAAGGATGAGCTTTCAGACTTAGAAAAGAGAGATGACTGGGATGAGGTCCAAAATTATATAAAAGCTATAAAATTTTCTATTGATGAGCTTGAGAACTTGCCGCTTTCTACCCGTCTTGTGAAAGAAGCACACAAGCGCCTTCTTTCAGGTGTGAGAGGATATGCAAAGGAACCTGGTGAAATTCGTCACAGTCAAAACTGGATAGGCGGTGCAACCCTTAAAGATGCCAAATTTATTCCGCCGCATCACACTGAAGTTGTCGAGTTGCTTCAAGATCTCGAGTCTTTTTGGCATAACAAGAACGTTCAGGTGCCTGATCTCATAAAAATAGCCATGACACACTATCAATTCGAGACGATTCACCCATTTCTTGATGGAAATGGTCGTATTGGAAGGCTTCTAATAACATTGCATTTAGTAAGCCTGGGTATCTTAAAAAAGCCAGCGCTCTATATTTCAGACTTTTTTGAGAAGCACCGCTCTAAATACTACGACGCACTTTCTCAAGTTCGTGAATCTAATGATATGGAACATTGGCTTCGGTTTTTCCTCACTGGAGTTGTTGAAACTGCTGAGAATGCTCGAACCACACTCGAGCGCATCATCGACTTACGAAAAAAGTACGAAGATACTATCGATTCCGGCATGGGAATCAAAAGAGGGAAGCTTGCAAAGCAGATACTACAAAAGCTTTTCTCTCAGCCGGTTGTTACAATACAGGATATTGCAAAGTTGGGCTCTGTCACATTCCCTACAGCTTCAGCTATAGCAACAGAGTTTGAAAAGTTGAGGATGTTTACAGAGAAAACCGGCCGTAAGACAGACCGTATCTTTTATTTACGCGAGTACCTAGATTTATTTAAAGCTTAACTTAATAAAAACACTATGGAAGACTTCAATCAAAAAACATCAATGATCTGGAATATTGCTGACACCTCTCTACGAGGCGGATGGAAACAGCATGAATATCAAGATGTGATTTTGCCATTGGTAGTTTTGAAACGCCTTGACTCTATTCTTGCGGATACAAAAGCGAAAGTGCTCGAGAAATACAATGAATATAAGGGTAAAATACAAGACCTTGATCCAATCCTTAAAAGAACGGCAGGAGTACCATTTTATAATATTTCAGATTATGACTTCAAAACAATTCTAGGGGAATCTAAACACTTGGCTAAGAATTTTAAACAATATATTAATGGTTATAGTGGAAACATTCAAGATATATTTGAGAAATTTGATTTTGAAAGACAACTAGAAAGGCTACAGGGAGGTAATTTATTGTTTCTCATAATACAAGAACTAAATAAGGTAGATCTACACCCCAAAAAGGTAGACAACTATCAAATGGGTCATATTTTTGAAGAACTTCTTAGAAAGTTTTCTGAAATGTCTAATGAAACAGCTGGAGAGCACTACACACCACGTGATGTTATAGGGCTTATGACCGAACTTCTTTTTTCTCCTGATAAGAAAGATCTGAAAAAGCCACATGTTATTAAGAAAATTTACGACCCAGCTTGCGGTACTGGCGGTATGCTCTCTGTAGCTAAAGATTATATTCTTGGAGAAATAAATAATAAGGCGGATATTTTTCTCTACGGCCAAGAACTTAACTCAGTAACTTATGCTATGGCTAAGTCCGACATGCTTATCAAAGGGGACAACCCTGATCTTATTCGAGGTGGAGAAAAAGATCATTCAAAGGCTAGCACTCTCGCTAATGATCAATTTTTTGGTGAAGTATTCGACTATGGGTTATCAAACCCTCCATACGGTGTAGATTGGAAGAAAGATAAGGAGGTTGTAGATAGGGAGGCTTCTCGTGGGTATGCAGGGCGATTCGGCGCGGGTACTCCTCGTATTTCAGATGGACAGCTCCTGTTCCTCCAGCACCTTATTTCAAAAATGAAGCCTGAAAAAGATGGCGGGTCACGTATCTCTATTGTTCACAATGGTTCGCCATTGTTTACTGGTGATGCTGGAAGTGGGGAAAGTGAAATTCGCAGATGGATTTTAGAGAAAGACTTGCTCGAGGCGATTGTAGCCCTGCCTGACCAACTCTTCTACAATACAGGTATTAATACCTATCTTTGGTTTATTTCGAACCGAAAACCAAAAGAAAGAAAGGGTAAGGTTCAACTTATTGATGCTCGCACGTTCTTTAAAAAGACTCGAAGAAGTTTGGGTAGCAAGCGTCACGAGATAGATCCCAAATCGAAAGAAAAGATAGTTGAACTTTATGAAAAGTTTGAAGATAATGAATTTTCAAAGATTTTCAAGACTACAGATTTTGCATATCGTCAGATTACCATTGATAGACCATTGGTAGAAGATGGTAAAATTGTAAGAAACAAAAAGGGTGATATTGAAATAGATAAACCACTCCGCGACTATGAAAACGTGCCTTATGAAATGGATATCAAAGAATATTTTGATAAAGAAGTAAAACCGTATGTGTCTGATGCTTGGATCAACGAATCGATCCGAGATCATAAGGATGGCAAGATTGGCGTAGTTGGATATGAAATACCGTTCACACGACATTTCTACAAGTATGAAGCACCACGAAGTCTTGAGATGATAGAGACTGATATTGAAAAGGTTGAGAATGAGTTACTTGATTTGCTTAAGCGGTTATAAAAAATATGCAAAAAATTAAACTTACAAAAAAATATGATAAATATCCTGAATACAAAGATTCGGGCGTTGAGTGGCTAGGAAAGATTCCTAAGAATTGGAACATAAAATTCGTTTCTCGCATAAAACCAGGGTTTGCTTTTAGTTCAGATGACTATTCAGAAGATGGAGCAATGCTTGTTAGGATTACAGAGGTAAAAAGTAGTATAGAAGGAGTTGCAAAAAAGTATTTATCCATGGATTTGTATGACAAACACAAAGATTTCAGAGTATATAAAAATGATCTATTAATCTCCATGACTGGCTATGTTGGAGAAACAGCGTTGTTTCCTCTAGATGAACCAGCGTTATTAAACCAAAGAGTAGGAAAGATTCTGGCTAATCCTGAAATAAACAGTAGATACCTTTATTACTCAACAAAACATGGTTTGTTTAAAATATTTCTTTCTTTTGAGTCCAAAAGTTCAGCTCAAGAAAACGTTAGCGATAAAGATATTGGGAGGTACTGCTTAGCATTACCTGATATTAAATTACAAACAAAAATCGCAAGTTATCTCGATGAAAAGATTTCCTCAGTCGATCAGATTATTGAGAAAAAACAAAGATTGATTGAGCTTTTGTGTGAAAAGCGAGATGCTGCAATAAATTATGGTGTCAGATTTGATGATGAAAAAATGGAAAAGCTAAAATATCTTGCGCCTGAAAGAAAGACAAAGATAGAGATTGCTCCTGTTGATGTTAAATACATTGGGCTAGAGAATATTGAGGGTCACACAGGAAAGTTGGTAGATTCTACCGAAAAATCAGAACCAGAGAGTTCTGTCGATATCTTTAAAAAAGATGATGTTCTTTTTGGAAAACTTAGGCCATATCTTGCTAAGGTTTTTGTCCCAGACTTTGACGGTGTATGTAGTGGCGAATTTCTTACACTTGTTCCTAAGACGGCAAAGATTATTCCAAGATTCTTATTTTACAAGTTGATAAGCAAAGATTTTATCAAGAAAGTTAATGATTCAACATACGGGACAAAGATGCCAAGGGCAAATTGGCAATTTATTGGAACCCAGATGGTTAGTTATCCGTCATTGGATGAGCAAAGAAAAATAATTAAATTGCTAGATTATCAGATGGACATTTTTGAAAGATTGACCCTTAATATAAATAGGTCAATAGAAATATTACAGGAATTTAAAGTATCTTTGATTTCAAATTTGGTAACAGGAAAGATTAGAATTAATTAAAATATGTCAAAAATAACACAAAAACAGCCAAACGTATGTTTATCAGCGAGAACTGTTGGGGTTCTAAAGCCAAGTTTTGATCCTGCCCAAGGGAGATTTAAGGCGCCAGAAATTATTGTATATGGTACTGGATTCTGGATTAAGGATAAAAAGATATTTATTACATGTGCACATGTTGTTCAACACATCCTAGGAGCACCAATTGAATTAGCTGGGATGCTTGTCGTCGGAGGTAATGGAGTTGAATATAAAAAAGCAAGAATAGCTACAATAGATTTTGCACACGATATCGCAATATTAAACATTGAAGCAGATGAAGGTCATATAAATACAGAATCTGTTGCTGGCCTTGAGATAAATGATGAGGAAATAGAAGTCGGTGAGAAAGTCGCATATGCAGGATTCCCTCTTGGTAATCAGCTCTTAAACCAAAAACACTCACCCACATACGCAGAAGGGGTGATTGGTCAAGAGATTATTAGTGTTAATGGACCTAAGTGGATACAGATTTCCGGTCCTGTTGTTGGTGGCTATAGTGGCGGACCAATTGTTCTAAAAGAAAGTGGTAAGGTAATAGGGATGGTTTCGAACAGTCCATCAAAAGAAGCTGGCGACGCTGGTATCTTTAAATCTGTTCATGGAAAACATCTAAAAAGCACGGTTGATTTAATTGAATCCTAATTTTATGATCATAAAAACAAACACAAAAGAATCAGGATTTGAAGAATTTATCGAAAAAGAACTAGTTGCTTTGCACTGCTATATTTCTCGCCAGTCAAGTCAATATCAAAAAGGTGAAGCGATGGATACTGAGCTTACATGGCGGTTTATTCAAAAAACTCAACCTAAATCAGTAGAGAAACTAGAAGAGCAATATGGTGGAGATCATGTTATGAAATTCTTTGAGCGACTCGATCAGGAAATATCCGATAGGGGGATTCTGAGTGTGCTTCGAGAAGGTATTAAGGATAAGGGTATTCAGGTCAACTTAGCCTATTTTAAGCCAGAGACAGACAAAAACCTTGAAACAAAGTCTGAATACGATGCGAATATGTTAAGTATTATACGTCAGGTGAAATATAGCTCACTGAACGAGAATTCTATCGATGTGGTGATCTTTGTGAACGGTTTGCCAGTATTTACCGTTGAACTCAAGAATCAATTTACAGGGCAAAATATTATTAATGCCATTTCACAGTATAAGACAGATCGTGACCCAAAAGAGAAACTTCTTTCATTTAAAAGATGTTTAACTCACTTTGCAGTAGATACTGAGCAAGCATATATGACCACTCGGATTAATGGCCTCAATACCCACTTCCTGGCCTTTAACAAGGGCAATAAGGGTTCATCGGGTAACCCTGATGCGCCTAAGGGGAAATATAAGACTCATTACTTATGGGAAGAGGTGTTAGCCAAAGATAGTGTTTTTGACCTCATTGGTAACTTTATACAAGATGTAGCTGAAGAAAAAGAAGATAAAAATGGTAAAAAGCGCAAAGAAGAGAAACTTATATTTCCTCGATACCACCAACTTGAAACAGTGAAGAGACTCGTTGCGGACGCCCAAGTTTCAGGGCCAGGTAAAAACTATTTAATTCAACACAGTGCGGGTTCTGGCAAGAGTAATACCATTGCGTGGACAGCACATCGTTTAGCTGAGCTTCATGATACAACTGGAAAGAATGTGTTTGATGGAGTTATTGTTGTTACTGATAGACGGGTACTTGATAGACAACTTTCGGATACGGTTAAAAGTTTTAGTCATGTCATTGGTCTAGTGAAGCATGTTGAGTCGTCAGCTGAGCTCAAAGAAAGCCTTGAGACAGGGGTAAGGATTGTAACAAGTACTCTTCAAAAGTTTCCAGTTATTGTAGATGCAATTGATAAAACAGAAGGTAAAAAGTTTGCGGTCATAATTGATGAGGCACACTCTTCCCAATCGGGTGAATCCGCTGCCGACTTACGTCAGGTGCTTACTCTTGATGAAGCCGAAAAGGAAACAGAGAAAGATGAAAAAGTATTTAAGACAGTGGAGGATCAGGTTGTAGAACGTATGAAAGCGCGCAGGGTTGCCTCACCGAACCTAAGCTTTTTGGCTTTTACTGCTACTCCAAAACAAAAAACACTTGAACTTTTTGGAACTAAGGATACTCTTACGGGTAAATTTGTGCCGTTCTCACTCTATTCAATGAAGCAAGCTATTGAGGAGAAATTTATTCTTGATGTACTTAAAAATTACACTACATACGAAACGTACTTTGGTCTCTTGAAGAAAATTGAAGATGATCCTGAGTTTGATAAGAAGAAGGCACAGAGACTTATGGTTGGCTATGTAGAACGCCATGAACACGCTATCGATAAAAAGACAGCTATTATGATCGAACACTTTGAGGAGAAGATCGCGGGATTAATTAATGGAAAGGCAAAAGCTATGGTGGTGACAAAATCTCGCTTACACGCGGTACGTTATAAGATTGCTTTTGATAAGTATTTAAAACAAAAAGGTTATGAACATATGGCACTTGTAGCTTTTTCTGGCACAGTGAAGGATCCTGATACAAAGCTTGAATATACAGAGGGACAAATGAACAAAGTGCCAGAAAGTCAGACGGCTGAAGAATTTAAAAAGGATGAGTGTAAATTCTTGATTGTAGCTGAAAAGTTTCAGACAGGTTTTGATCAACCGCTACTTTCTGTGATGTATGTTGATAAAAAGTTAAGTGGTGTAAACGCTGTCCAGACATTATCTAGATTGAACAGAACCACGTATGGTAAGGAGGAGACTTTTGTTCTAGATTTTGTGAACATGACTGATGACATTAAAGAAGCTTTTCAGCCGTATTATACAACCACCGTACTCTCTGAGGCTACTGATCCAAATATCCTTCATGACCTTGAGAGAGAAGTTAGAGGATTCAAGTTCTTCACCGATTTTGAAGTAAACGGCTTTATAGAAGATTATTTCGCTGGCGCAAATCCAGATAAACTTAATAATGCCATAGATAGTGTAGTTTCTAGAGTAAATGAAGAAAATTTAACAGAAGAAGAAATTGAGACATTTAAAAAAACCATATTTGAGTATATAAAAAAATATGCATTTATTTCTCAAATTGTAACCTTTGAAGACCCTCAACTTGAAAAACTATATGTATTCTTGAAGTTTCTGATTAAAAAGCTTCCAAAAAGAGAGAACCCACTACCGTATGAAGTGCTTCAAGCTATCGATATGGAAACATATAAGATAGAGAGAAAAGGATATACAAATGTGTTACTTGAGGATACCGAAGGACTTATTGACCCAATGGGAGGAGGTGGAGACAAAGGTAAGATGGAAGATGGAAAAGATGCTCTATCTAGAATTATAAAAGAAATTAACGAGCGTTACGGTACAAATTTTACCGATTCTGACAGAATTATATTAAATGGTTTAAGTGCTAAGCTTTTTGAAAATGAGGCGTTAAAAGGATCAATTCAAAACAATAGTAAAGATTCAGCAAAGCTTAAGTTCGACGAATTATTCCAAAGTGAATTAGTTGACATGCTAGATAACCACTTTAATCTTTATCAAAAATTAGATCAGAATCCTGAGCTTAAGAATTTTGTTCAAGAGAGGGTGTTTGATTATCTTACAAAAAAGCTAGATAAATAGGTAAAGTAGCTTTTCTTGCACCTATGATCCAAAAATGATCTAATGGGCAATGCAAAACCAAGTGTTAAAGATGCTGATTCCTAAAGAGGCAACAGGCCTTAAGATCGTTGAACTTGAAAACTGGCCGGGTAAATGTTTCATATTACCTAGGACAGAAATTAAAGAAATAAAAGACAGATCCGAAGCCTATAATCCTGCTATTTACTTCCTCTTTGGTGAAGAAGATGAGTCAACAAACCAAAAGTTGTATATAGGTGAATCAGAAGAATTTCTTAAAAGACTATTAAGCCACGACGATACTAAAGACTTTTGGAACACTGCCATTGTGTTCACTGGTAGTCTGGATAAGGCTAAGATCAAGTATTTAGAGTATCTTTCAACCAAAGAGGCGAGGTTGGCTAACAGGTATGATCTAGAAAATAGCTCCTTGCCTTCTGAAAATAGTCTTAACGAATTTGATCTTGTCTCTATAAAGGAATATTTTGAAAGAATAAAGTATATTTTGTCGGCATTAGGATACCCAGTATTTAACGCGGTACAAAAATCATTAACTGATTCAAAACTATATTATTTGAAGGCTGACGGGGTAGACGCAACCGCTCAAATCCTTGAAGATGGTAGTTTGAACGTACTTAAAGGCTCACTGGCTAGAATAAAGGAAACTGTAGCGTTTTGGGGATGGTCACAATCTGCTCGAAAAAGATTTGTTGCTGAGGGAGTATTAAAAGATAATGGTGATGGTGTATCATATGTATATACAAAGGATGTTCTGTATAAAAGTCCATCTGCTGCTGCAGCTACAACAACTGGTAGACCTATCAATGGGTGGACGGCTTGGAAAGACGATAAAGGTAATACACTTGATGAAAATTTAAGAAAATAATTTATTGTAAGATAAAATTTACAATCTTTCGTTGAAACACACCCTCCTTCCTACCCGCTCCCGCCGCCTCACCATCACCGTTTACCCCGACGGTAGCGTTATTGTTGCTGTGCCAAAACACTTCAAACCTGCCGATATCGAGCGGTTTGTTGCGGCGAAAGAGAAATGGATTCAGGCGAAGGTCGCGCATTTTGCCGCGCGAGCTGAAATGCGCGATAAGCACCGCGCGAAATTTGCCGGGGAACTGAGTGACGAAGCGCAGCGCATCCTTTTTCAAAAAACGCCTAAGGTTGCAACCGCACATTACGCCACCTACAAAGAGCAGGCGAGGGCGCTTATCACCGAGAGGCTCGCAAAGTTTGGCGCTTTCTATAAAACACAGGGCTACGCGCTCGAATATATGAAGATCACCATCAGGAACCAAAAGACCCGCTGGGGCAGCTGCTCGCGTCATAAAAAGAGGCAAAAAGACGGAACTGTACAGGTGGAATACAACCTCAATTTCAATTGGCGGCTTGCCCTCATCCCCGCAAGGATGGCCGACTACATTATTGTTCACGAACTTGTGCATGTAGGCGAACTGAACCATGGGCCGGCGTTCTGGAAGCTCGTCGCCCTCGCCGTGCCCGATTTTGCTGAGGTGCGCGCCGATTTGCGGAAGATGGGGGTGGTGTTGGGGTAAACACTTAATAAATAGACGTAAAAAATGCTTTATGTTAGTCTTTTTGCAGACTTTCACGGCATGAAGCTGTGAATGAACCGGGAGGACCAAATGCTAGAAAAAGTTACCCTCAAAAAGGGCGAAGACAAGAGCCAGTTCTTTGAGATTTGGGAGCCGCGTGTCTTCTTCCAGATTCCATCTGATTTGCATCAAGAACAATATCTGAGGTGGATGAATGAATTCGTGAGCCAGTTCATGCTTATCCTTTCGCCAAGCGCTAAGAATGAATCTGCTTCGTATCGTGCGGTGGCAGGTAAACTTCAGACGCAGGGAGGTATTCAGAGTTGTTACATCGGCGATGTTTACTTTCCAGGGTGTAAGGCTTATATCTACGACGATACATATGCGGTCGCTGATACAGTTAAGAAGAAAGGCCTTCTAATGAGAGACCACGAGGAACTCATAAGCATGACTGTACATATCTACAACATGGCGGAAGCGTTCGAACTTTATCTTCGCGAAAAAGGAATTACCTTTCAACGAATCGGCCGTAAGACTGAGAAATTCTCGCACCAGGAATTTGAACAAGTCACCGAGTGACCAATACAAGGCAGGCCGACCAGCCTGGCGCAGTGAGCGCTAAATTGTCGGGTGAGATCGTCGTGAGGCGGTCTTTTTCTTTTGCATATAAACGCTGAGGGTGCTTTGAGGAAGATGTTGATTTCTTGTTTATATAATGTACTCTGTTACTGAAACAATTAGTTCACAGGTATAACAATTACATAAACAACAAACAGAACAAGGAGGTTCTCTATGATTAGTAGACAAGATCTTGCTAAATACCCGATAGGTTCATTCGATTACGTTTTGATGCATAGCATAAGGCAGCGTCAGCGCGGCCGAGGGCTATCGGCCACATTTCCCCATATGCGCGAGCCACGCTCGGCACTGAAGTTGGCGAAAATGTTTGCGTACTTTACAGAATCGGGCGGCGAATATCTCGAAGGAAAAATTCCCGAAGACTATGTGTGCGCCGAGTGTGGAGTATTTGGACATAAGCTGTGGCGTGACCATGCTGCTGACACATATCTTTTGTGTGCACTATGCGCAGCAGCCAATCAAAAGAAAAATATAATCGACATCGATGCCAATGGTCGTTGGACTAGCGAACTCGCCACCGGAAATATTATGGACCAACAAATTGGGAACACAGAAACCATTGGCTGGTTTGTTCCCGCCGTTCCGATCGAAGATGGCTCCGGTTACTGGAGTTTCTCGTTTGTGCCTAGAGTGGCTAGAATATGGTGGTATAAACTACCAACGCTTCCACCAGACAGAGACCTGAGCTTTCTGAAGGCCTTTTCGCGTAAGGCCGAGTGAGGGAGTCTTCATTAGAGAAAGAACCGTTTTTGAACAGGTTAAATGCCCGCATCACCCGCATACAAATGTCGGCTGTGAAGCGGGCATTTGTATCGTCTTCTAGTCAATAGCTTGGACGCACTTTGTTAATAATTGCATTGGAGTTTTCAATTTAATGCCGAGATGAAGTCTTTTGCTGTTGTAATACATGAGGTATGTTTTCAATGCTCTGTTTAGCATATCAACCCTTCTCTCATGTTTGTCCAGACACTCTTCTTGAAGGGTTCGATTGAATCGTTCAATATGCGCATTGTCATTGGGTTTTCCGATTCTAGTGTAGCGATGGTCTTTTTGAATACGTTTGACGAAGTAACTGGAAAATTCAGATCCATGATCTGATTGGATCATCTTGAATCTGAATGGTGCACGTCTCTGTGCCTCATTCAGGAATACCACGCTCGTTTTTCCATTGATCTTTTCGTACGTTTTTGCGTACGCCCATCTGGAATGCACGTCGATTAATGTGAAAACATATACCCGGCTCTTCTTTCCTGTTATGAGATGGATGGTATCCATCTCTACTAAATCGCCCGGGTTAAACACATAGGGACGTTCCACATGAGGATGAAATCTTTTCCAGGGACCCTTCTTCTTGATGAGGTAATTACGCTCCAGGGTTCGTTTAACAGACGAGAGGGACACCTTGATTCCTTCCTGTATTAATGTCTCGTGTCCCACTTCACTACACCTGTTGTTTTCTAATCTGACCTCTACAATCCGATCAACTTTGTCGTCACTCAATTGCTTTGGATGATGTATTGGACGCGAAGACAATGTTGGTATCGGATGATATCCGTATATCGTCGCTTTCTTCACCCATTTACAAATGGTGCTTGAACCTACCCCATATCTTCTTGCCACTTCTGTTGGCGTGAATCCTTTGTAGACCATCTGCGCTGCCTCACGACGCACCTTGGGCATGTGAGAGTTCTTTGTATATGCCATGTCCTTAGTTTAAATGATGAGGTGCGTCCAAGCTATTGAACCATTACGTTGTATTTGACAAACATATAAATATGTAGCAATATACCACCGGACCAGGCTTTTCCTGTAGTTGTCCGCAAACAAATCAGCAATCAAAATCAAAACCCCGAAATTCAGAACCTCAGAACCCTATGAACCAGAATGTTTTTCAGAAATTTCTCACCGATCTGGGTGATACCAGTTCAACCGCCTCGTACATTGCATGCCTCGGCATCGCACTCGCCGTCTTCTTACTGATGGTGTATCTCTCGATGCGCAGCGGCCGTAAAGAACTCCGCAACGATGTTGATGAACTGGTGTGCAGCGTCATTAGTGATGTTCGCCGCCCTAACCGTCAACGTTGGGTTCAAGACCCGACAGACCCTGATGGAGCCGTCGAATTCGTCTACCTCATTCTTGGGAACGGCGAAAAAGGCGAAGCATCTAGACATTTTGTTTGGTTACGCTTTCATATAACCAAGCGTGTGTCTGGTGTTGGAATCTGTCATGTGCATGATGCCACTGACTTTCAAATGAAATACGCACGCGAGCTCAGGCTTGCGTTCAGAAAAAGACAGTGGACCACAAGCATCATCTCTTCCGTCGAGCAGCCCAACCTCGATGAAACTGGAACGCGAGACTGGGAACCAGAAACCATCCTGCCCGGCGACGCCTGAGGAAAAAAAACGAAGAAGAACAAATTAAAACGGTCACGCTAACCAAACAAGAAAAAAGAAAGGAGATCCAAAACCAAGCGCACCCGCGCGGAAAGAGGCCTGACCAGCCTCTTTTTCCTTAGAATTTCTTTAGATTTTTGTAAATAAATAATGCAAAGTACATTGACACCACTTCTCGTTTATTGCACTATGTCTCTGCTTCCCCGCAGCTATTCAAAGACGCGTCGGGCGTAAGCTCGAGTTCTTTGACTGTAGGGATACAAACCAATGTGTCTTAAATCAACAACGATCGTTCTGTATCATGAAACTAACCACGCCTATCGGAAAAAGAATTCGTACCCACCAACTGGCTTCAAGGGCCGGTCTCGGTTTTACCCCAGATGCGATGATCGAACTCATTCTGCATTCAAAAAGATGCGGTTTCAATGGCGACTTTGTGGCCGTACCTGCCGCATGGGATGACGACCTTACGCCGCAAACCGCGGTGGAAATCGCCATGGAGCACGATGTCACAATCGACATTTGCGGTTTTCTTCCTGGCGAGCACTTCAGCCCACTGTCAAAAGATGGCCGAAAAAAAGCGGAAGATGAGATCTTTCGTCAACTTGCTATTCGCTCGGTTCTTGCCAAGGCAGGTGTCACTGGCAATTACTTCAATGGCCCGGTCGATCACGGCTGGATGAATGGTGTGTTTAGCCCTGATGAATACACAAGCTGGATCGCCTGGCTTAACGCTGCAGCTGCGGCCGATGAAATTACCATTAACATTGAGCCTTTAAACCCCGTCGAAAGTGCCGTCACCGACGCGTTTCGAACGCTCCACAGTGCAATCAAGGAAACCAATGCAAAGCGCATCAAATTCCAGTATGACTTCGGCCATGCCTGGAAACGCAAAATGAAGATCGGCTTCTTCAAAATGCTGTTAGTAGAGGATCTTGTGGGGTTCGCCGAATTCGCAAATGTCGGCCGGGCTCCGCTCGACTGCAGACGTGGAATTCCAATGCTTCAGTACATCAAGCTTTTGTCGCAGCTCCCAGAGGGTTGCAACATTGCCACTGAACCGTTCGACTATCCGGGCGTCATCGCTAAGCTCGGGTCAAAAATGGAAGAGCTCTGCGACACACGTCTCAGTGGTTTCGATGCCCTTAAACGCGACGCAAAGTACTTCATCGAACACGGCGTCATGGCCGACCTTGCACTCGCGGCGTGATCAATGGGTGGTCAAGAGCATCAAAAACAAAAACGGTCGTTAAAAAAAGAAAGGAATCCAAAACCAAAACGCTACGCGCAACACGCTACGCGGAAAGAGGCCTGACCAGCCTCTTTTTTTTACAATGTTTGATTGTGTTATCATATTTCCCATGCCCCCAAAATCTTCTCACAATTCTTCTACAAATTCTTCCCTTATAAACCTCCGCGAAAACCACATAATAATATTCACCGACGGCGCGGCGCGCGGCAACCCCGGCCCCGGCGGTTACGCGGCTATTGCCCTTTATTCTAATGCTCACGGCGAGCCGCAAATAGATGAGCTCGGTGGGCGCGAGAATCTTACTACTAATAACCGCATGGAACTTAAAGCTGTTATTGAAGGAATAAAAAATTTCAAAGATTATTATCAAAACTTAAGCGACTATACATTTACTTTTTATATAGACTCAGGCTATGTAGTGAAGGGAATTAAAGAATGGCTGCCGGGCTGGAAGCGAAACAAATGGATGACGGGCGCCAAAGAGCCTGTTAAGAACAGAGATTTGTGGGAAGAGCTTGATGAGCTTCTAGAAAAAGGCGGCAAAGATATGAGCCATTTAGCTGATGTTCCTCGCATTGCCAGCCTCGGCGGCATAAGTGGCGGCATAGGAGCAAAAAAACCCGCAGTACGCAAAGTCGCGCCATCACGCGCCTTAAAAATTGAACTTAATTTAATTGAAGGTCACGCTGGTGTTTGGGGTAATGAACGATGCGATGAAATTGCTACATCTTATGCCGACAACAAAGCTATGGTAGATGCAGGCAAAAAACCTTTAAATATGTATAGCGGCCCGTTAACAGAATATGCAGCTGCTGAAGGAATTTCAGGTGGCGAAAATATTTTAAATATTACAGCGGTGCATCAGGCGCGCAAAGACGCGATGAAGGCAAGAAAGTCGGCAAGCTCGAGCCGAGGTTCAGTTATTGGTGCCGACGGTAAAGCGCGCCCTGTAGCCGCATATTCATATGTAAGCATGGTGGGCGGCAAAATTCATGCCGATAAAACATGGGCAGAATGCGAGCAACGTGTTAAAGGCAAAAGTGGCGCCCGTTTCAGAAAAGTTTTTTCAAAAGATGAGGAGAATGACCTTATGAAGGAGTTTGGTAAGACTGGAAAATAAAAAAGTAAGAAACAAAAAGTGTTTGACGCCCTCGGTCAGAAATGGTATTTCTAGTACGTAACGAGCGGTTCTTTTCCAATATATGTGCAGTCCATAAAGCTGCTATTTTTTGGTCCGGAATCGCTTAATCTAAGTAATCCAGCAACTCAGCAACCAGCAACCCTTAAATTATTCAGACCATGAACAGTTCTCTCTTATTCAGTATTATCGGTGTCACTTCAGGCTTGTCGCCATTGCAGAAGGCGGCGGGCCTTGGCCTTCTTTTTATCGTCGTATTCGCGGCGGTTATCTATGGATGCAACTACAAAAGAATGAGCATTATAAACGGCTCAGGCGGCGGAAAGGGTCTTTACCTTTTAACACCGGCTGAGCAGAGTCGCCGTTGTTTGCAGTACATTCTCGACCAAATTTTGTCGCAAACGGTCGGCCCTCTTCAGCTCGGAGTCATTGTCGGTCTTATTCCGGCACCAAGGGAACCCAACAAGTGGTTAGTCTTGGCGCGGGTTTACAAGGTTAAAGAAATATTCTCGCAAGCCCAAATTTGCTACGTCTCTGGTGCCCTCTCTGAGTATTATGGACTTGCAATCGATATCGCTGCAGGCCTCAGGGGTAAGGGTTGGCAAGTAAATGTTGAAGCTTGCCCAAGTTCTGATATGAACTCAGAGCAGCCAGGGTATGTATCGTCAGCCGCGCCTAACAACGCACTTGTCAGTACATGATTCGATGAGCTTCGCATCCTCGCACCCAACACGTTAAACAACTCAACCGCTCACTGCAAACGGAAAACCGCTTTGCGAGGGGCGGTTTTTCATTTTTAATTTTGGTTTTATCGCGAGCGCTATTTTTATAATAAATTTATATTTTTTTGATTAAGAATTAATGTCTGTTTGGTAATTTCCATTCATGCCCACACGCTGGCGAATTTTTGTTGTTTTATTTTTGATGGCTATTGCCATAATGTTTGTAAGGTTTTTGCACATGCCTATAGACGACGTTGCCTTTTCAGAAATATATAAAAATAAGAATGTTGCAGTACAAGGCATTGTCGCTGATGACCCAGACATTAAAAATGGTGTAGCAAAGTTTACATTGAAAGTTAGTGAGGTAAACGGCCAGCAAGTTAAGGTGGGCACTATACCGAAACTTTTAGTAAAGAGTGAAAATCTTGCGCTTTTGTATGGAGACAAAATTAAAATTAATGCAGTACTTGAAAGACCTGAAGCAATTGTAAATGAAGACGGTCGCACTTTTAATTACCCGGCGTATCTTTCTAAAGATAATATTTTTTATATTGCCACATCGCGCAGCACCACAATTTTAAGTCGCAATAATGGCAACCCAATTGTTTCTTCGTTGTATACATTCAAGCGTTCTTTTATTGAACATATTAATCGTATTTTGCCGTCACCGCATGCGTTTTTGGCTAGCGGGCTAATTATTAGTGGCAAAGGTTCACTCGACAAAAAATTGCAAGAAGATTTTCAGCGAGTAGGGCTCATACATATTGTGGTGCTTTCAGGCTTCAATATTTCTATCATCGGCGAAGCCCTTGTGCGCATGTTTTCATTTTTGCCGGCAACGTTAGGCGCGATATTTGGCGGCGCAGGAATTATTCTTTTTTCAATAATGACAGGCGGTGGTTCAACCGTAGTTCGGTCGGCCATTATGTCTATTATTGGTTTGTATGCGCGTATTTCTGGGCGTATAAATTCTGCAATTACTTCGCTTATGTTCGCCGCCGTACTTATGCTTATGTGGAACCCGAGGTTGGCATTGTATGACCCTTCCTTTCAATTAAGTTTTGCTGCAACTCTTGGCCTCATTTTATATTCTGAACCAATTGAGTTACTGCTCACGCCTCTGGCTAAACGTTTAAGATTTTCGCACGACTTGCTGGCATTAGTTTCTTCAACCATGGCTACTCAAATATTTACCCTTCCTCTAATTATGCGATTGTCGGGGGTGGTCTCTTTGGTGGCCCTTCCGGTCAATATTGTAGTGCTTCCTTTCATACCCATCACTATGTTTTTTGTTTTTATCGCGGGGGCGGTCAGTTTCATCAGTTTCAGCTTAGCAGTTTTACCAGCATTTGTTTCATACCTTCTTTTGGCCTATGAACTTGGTGTCGTTCAGTTTTCTTCGGCATTGCCTTTTGCCGCCATTAAGCTTCCTCCTGTTTCCGACACGGCAACTTTTATTTCGTATATAGTGCTTACATATATAGGTGCTGTGGCTTACCGCAAGGCATTACGAAAAAATTCCAAATCAAAAAAGCCTCCGCTTGAAGCGCATGCATACCTTAGTAATACACCCGCACCGCCCCCATTACAATATGAAAAAACTCCGCCATAAAACTCAATAAATGAGCCTTAAAACAGAGTTATCCACATAATTTTCAAAACATATTTGAGCTGTGTGAAACTATCGATGTATGTTACACAGAGTTGACCGCCATACTTGCGAGAGAGGGTGAGAGTGAATGGTTGAGTTGCTTCTGCGCGACGAAAAAGTTATGCGAGATATCCGGCAAAGCGGTTTTCAGCGGCTTCACCGTTCACATTAGCAAAGAAAGCCTCTACGTATTTCTTCTTCTCTGATGGCGCGTAGTCGAGCATGTATGAGTGTTCCCACATGTCTAATGCCATTACTACTTTAAGGCCGGTTAAGTGCCCAAGATGCTGTTCATCAACCCATGCATAAAAAAGCCTGTCGGTTTCGGTGTCGTAATACAAAATTGCCCAGCCGATACCTCGGGTCATAGCAAGCGCTTTGAATCGTGAAAACGCTGCTTCAAATGAACCAAAGTCTGCTTCAAGTTTCTTCCAAAGTATGCCTTCTTTTGGGATGTCACTTGCACCACCCTCGAACTGCTCAAAATAGTATTCGTGGTTTCGCATACCGTCAAATTCAAAACCAAAACGTCGCTGAAGTTCGCCAATAGTGTATGCGTTCTTTTCTGCGCTTTCCGCGTCTTTGCTAAGTTCTTCAATTTTATCGATAATAAGATTTGCATGCTTTACGTAGCCAGCGTAGAGTTTTAAGTGCTCTTCAATTGTCTTTGCAGAAATTCCTTTGAGCTCGCCAATGTCGAATTTTTTCTCGGTAAAATGTGTTGCCATAAATGTTGAATAATAAATTAATTGATAATGTTATGAAGCTAACAAACAAATGATCACGAACCGAATATCAGGGCTAGTATATCATAGGCGTTTACCACTCATTGTTTTGGTAGTTTCGGTAGTTGCCTGCCTGCTCGCCGTGCAAATGTTCTGGCCGAGTTTCGGTAACGCATTACCGTGCCTGCATTGCCTTCAAGTTTCAGTGCTCGATATTGGCCAAGGCGATTCAATATATGTTCGCGCCCCAAACGGCAATTCACTTTTGGTCGATGCGGGGCCACCTGGCGGGCAAGTAAGCAGACGTATTTCTGAATCGGCTGTTACCATGTTCGATACATCAATTGATGTAATGATTGCCACGCATCCAGACGCCGACCACATCGGTGGCTTCAAGGAAGTTCTTCAACATTTTGACGCAGGAATGTTAATTGATTCTGGAACTGAAGTTCAAACTGCAATATATAAAAATATGATGGAAGAAATTTCTGCAAAACATATTCCGCATGTTGTCGCGCAGCGCGGCATGAATATTGTTCTTGATAAAGACGCTAATGTTGTCTTTCATATTTTGTATCCATCCGATGATTACTTTTTTTACAAATTTAAAGAATGCGAAGCAGCAAATACCGAACGCAAACGCTTACATAAAAAAGGATCGCTTAAAAAATGCGAGAACGTTTATAAAGTTGATACCAACACAATGTCTGTTGTTGGTAAACTTACGTACGGCAATACCAGGTTTGTTCTAACGGGTGACTCGCCAGTTGAAGTTGAAAAATATTTAGTGGATGCAGAAAAAGTCGCTTCTAGTTCCGTGTCGCTGAGCGCCGACGTTTTAAAGGTTGGCCACCACGGCTCAAAAAGTTCAACAAGCAAAGAATTTGTTGAAGCAGTCTCGCCAGAGTTCGCTGCAATTTCTGTAGGGGCAAAAAATAAGTACGGTCACCCCGCAGAGCAAGTGTTGAAGATTTTGACCGAAGCAAATTTCGCAACGAGTTCAGTGGTGAGTTCAACAAGTTCCACGGCTAGTTCATCCATTCAAATACTCAGAACAGACCAGTTGGGTACCATACATTTTATAAGCGACGGGTACAAAGTTTGGGTCAAAAAATAGTGCCAATGTAAATTGTACGCCCTAAACCCCCACAATCAATCTAAAAATCCAAAAAATAGCGGGCGAGAAGTACTGCCAGACAAAAAAGATAAAGAAAATTGTGAGGAACATGCCATATGTTTCAAATATTGCGCGGAGCTTAAGTGTTTGTTCTGGCAAAAGTGAAAAAAGTATTTTTGAACCGTCGAGGGGAGGAAGGGGAACAAGGTTAAATATGGCGAGCACTAGGTTTATAAGCGACACCATTGAAAGTATTTGAATTGTGGCCAGCGGCAGGCTATTTCCAAAAAAACGCAGTACCAACCCAAATAGAAGCGCTATACATATATTAGAGAGAGGGCCAGCAACAGCCACCCAAAGCTCGCTCCAGCGGCCATTCTTAAGGTTATAAGGGTTGTATGGCACTGGTTTTGCCCATCCAAAGACCATGCTGCTGCCTGAAAGCACGAAAAGTAGGGGAAGGATAACCGAGCCGAATGGGTCGATGTGCTTTAAGGGGTTCAATGTCAAACGGCCCTGATACTTAGCCGTTAAATCGCCCTGAGACATAGCCGCTAGGCCATGCGACACCTCGTGAATGACAATAGACATAATAAGGACCAAAAACGAGAATATTCCTATAAAAGATGATGTGTTTTCGGCCATAGAGTTGATATGTAAGGAATGATTTGCCCGTCGTGGCTGAAATATTTGCTAAATACAGGGAATATGATAGCATTGTCCGCACATATGGCCAAAGTCTGCGCTATAACAAAAAAGGGTTCAATGGTCACCGGCCGTTATTCAAACCGCACTCGTGCGACTCAGTTTAACCCGTGCGGTGCCATTCGAAAGTATCCAAATCTCCAGAAGAAGAGGGTCTATATTCCTGAATTGAAAAAAACGTTAACTTTGACCATTTCAACCAAGGCTCTTAAAACTATCCAGAAGAACGGCGCATTTGCTACCCTCAAGAAGGCCGGCCTCATTTAATCTTCATAAAATATTTAAGATTTATTTATACAAAATTCATATAACATGCCAACACTTAAGCAACTTATTAAAAAGAACCGATCGAAGACAAAGCGAAAAAGCAAAGCTATCGCTCTCACCCGAGGTTTTAACGTTTTGAAGAACCGCCCTGTTTATTACAACTCACCTTTTAAGAAGGGTGTTTGCACGAAGGTGACGACAAAAACTCCAAAGAAACCTAACTCAGCTATCCGAAAGATCGCCCGAGTTCGACTCACGAACGGTATGGAAGTTACAGCTTACATCCCGGGTATGGGTCACAACTTGCAGGAACACTCGGTTGTGATGCTTCGAGGCGGTCGCGTTAAAGACGTCGGTCTTCGATACACTATCGTTCGAGGCGTTCTCGACTGTGCTGGCGTTGAAAGCCGACGCAAAGAGCGTTCTGCTTACGGTACAAAGCGGCCGAAGAAGGGCGGTAAATAATAAGTAAGCGGAAAGTTCGCGCCCGTTCCGGCGCGCTATAAGTAGGATACAAAAGACGGCCAGCGTAGAGTAAGTCTGCACAATGAAGTGCAAGAACTGAAGAAAATCTGCGCACATTACACAATTAATTTCCAAAATAGAATTTTATGCGAAGAAAAGTTAAAAATCGAAATGTAGCCAAGGCCGACCTTAAATTCAGCTCGCCTGAACTTGGTAAGTTTATAAACTATTGCATGTGGAGTGGTAAAAAAGAAACAGCAACTGCGCTCGTTTATCGTGCGCTTGTTACTATCGGCGAAAAGTCTAAAACAGAAAACCCGATGGAGATCTTCAATACTGCACTTAAGAACACAGCTCCTCAGGTTGAAGTACGCTCAAGGCGAGTTGGTGGCGCCAACTATCAAGTTCCTCGAGAAGTTCGCCCAGAAAGACGCTCGTTCTTGGCCATGAAATGGATTATCACAGCTGCTCGCAGCAAGAAAGGCCAGCCAATGCACATAAAGCTTGCAGATGAAATTATTGCAGCGGCAAATAACGACGGTGAAGCAGTTCGAAAGAAAGAAAACACCCACAAGATGGCGGAAGCGAACAAGGCGTTTGCTCACTTTGCGTGGTAATTCGTGTTTTATCAATCTTCAATTTATTACATTAATTTATAGAACATTATGAACAGAGATTATCCACTCGAGAAAGTCAGAAACTTCGGTATCATCGCCCACATCGACGCCGGCAAAACAACCACGTCTGAGCGAATTTTGTATTACACCGGCATGAGCCACAAAATCGGCGAAGTGCACGACGGTGAAGCTACAACCGACTGGATGGAACAGGAAAAAGAGCGAGGTATCACAATTACCGCTGCTGCCATCACTTGTTTCTGGAGCCCTTCATATTTGCCTAAAACCGATACAGAGCATAAGCACCGATTCAACATCATCGACACACCTGGTCACGTAGACTTTACCGTAGAGGTAGAGCGTTCTCTTAAAGTGCTCGACGGCGGAGTAGTAGTATTCGACGGCGTTGCCGGCGTAGAACCTCAGTCTGAAACTGTATGGCGACAGGCAGACAAATATAATGTACCTCGAGTATGTTTCATCAATAAGTTAGACCGAACAGGCGCGTCTTTCGAGCGTTCTTTCGCTTCTATTCTCGACCGTTTGAATAAAAACGCAGTTCGAATGCAGCTTCCTATCGGCCTTGAAGGCGACCTAGAAGGTGTTGTCGACTTGCTCAGAATGAAAGCCTACCGTTTCGAAGGTGAACTTGGTATTAACGTAGTAGAAGGCGAAGTCCCTGAAAACATGGTTGAAGAAGCAACAAAGCGCCGAGCAGAACTCGTTGAAAAGATTGTAGAGTTCAATGATACTATGATGAACGAGTATCTTGAGGGTAAAACCGATTTCCCTATAGAAGATTTGAAGAAAGCCCTCCGAGTCGGCGTCATCGCAGGCAAGATCTTCCCTGTATTCACCGGTTCTGCTCTTAAAAATAAAGGTACACAGCTTGTTCTCGATGCTGTTATCGAATACCTTCCATCACCTCTCGACATTCCACCTGTAAAAGGCCTCGACCCTAACACCGGCGAAGAAATTGTACGAAAAGCATCAGATGAAGAGCCGTTTTCAGCTCTTGCGTTCAAATTGCAGACCGACCCGTTCGTCGGGCAGCTCACTTTCTTCCGCGTATATTCCGGAACGGTAGAAGCAGGCTCATATTTGTATAACTCAACAACTGGCCAGAAAGAACGTCTCGGCCGAATTGTACGCCTTCAGGCAAACAAGCGAGAAGAAGTGAAAAAAGTATATGCCGGTGAAATTGCCGCAGCCGTAGGTTTGAAAGATGCAAAAACATCTCACACATTCTGCGATGAAGCGCATCCAATTGTGTTGAACCCAATTAAGTTTGCCGAAGCTGTTGTATCTCTTCGAATTGAACCGAAAACAAAAGCCGACCAGGAAAAAATGGGTATGGCCCTCAAAAAACTCGGTGATGAAGACCCAACTTTCCGAATTTCATCAAACCAAGAAACTGGCGAAACAATTATTTCAGGTATGGGAGAACTTCATCTTGAAATTATGGTAGACCGAATGAAGCGAGAATTCTCAGTTGAGGTAAATGTAGGTAAGCCTCAGGTAGCATACCGAGAAACTATTACAGGTGCTGCCGAAGCTGAACATAAATACATTAAGCAGTCTGGAGGAAAGGGTCAGTACGGTCATGTTAAGCTCAACATTAAAAAGCTCGAACCGCTTGTTGAAGGAAAGAAGATTCCTAAGAACGTTCATCGCGAAGAGGGCTTCGAATTTATCGACTCTATTAAAGGAGGCGCAATTCCACAAGAATTTATTCCTGCTGTTGAAAAAGGCGTTCGAGAAGCGATGGAGCGAGGTATTGTTGCAGGCTTTCCTCTTACCGACATCTCATGCGAGCTCACATTCGGTTCATACCACGACGTCGACTCATCTGAAATTGCCTACAAAATTGCCGGTTCTCAGGCCTTTCAGGATGCCGCAAAGCGCGCTCGCCCAGTTATTCTTGAGCCAGTTATGCGTGTTGAAGTTGTAACACCAGAGCAGTTCATGGGTGACATTACTGGTTCTCTTTCAGGAAAGCGAGGTCAAATTGAAGGAATGGACGACCGAGGTATGAACAAAGCAATTCGCGCCATGGTTCCACTTTCAGAAATGTTCGGATACACAACCGATTTGCGTTCGATGACACAAGGCCGAGGTTCTATGACTATGGAATTTGCACAATACGATATTGTGCCGCCTAACGTCGAAAAAACTATCGTAGAGTCACGCAAATAATACAAAACAAAAAGACTCCATTTTGAGGAGCACGGATAAAAGTCTGCTGACTTTTTCCTCGAGCTCGGGCCAGTCGCCCTCGCTAGTCTCCTCAAAATGGAGTCTTTTTGTTTTGTATTATTTGCGTGATTGTATATTGTTTAATTGAAATTTGAAAAAAAGAAATCGGCAGCGCTCGCGGGGGCGAGGCTGCCAATTTTGGAGTCATGGACTCATTCTTCAAGCCTAGAATCGGGGAACTATTTTGCAGGCCCCTTTTCCAGTACTGTCGTAATCGGTCTCAGCACCATGGCGTGATCCCTTGAACCCGTGGTTGTTGAGGCCAGTAGGTCCGAACATAAGTTCCACTTTGAATCCGCCAATGTTGACGGAATAGGTGCCTGAGAGTTCTTTCTTGTCGCCAGCTACACGTGGTTTCTGTGCTCTTGCCGGAATTTGGCTGACGAACTGGTCTCGAAGCGGGTTATCAGGGAGGAGCCTCAGGAAGGCCCCAATATCATCCCTGATTTCGCAACAAAGCCCGAGGTGCCATTGAGTAGGCCGAACCTTGCTTGGAGCCACCTTGAGCATGATGCCATGCGGGAGGCTCCAAAGTTCGTCTTTTTGTTGGAGATCCAAGAGTTGCAAGGCCTGGGAGGTCTCTGCAACATTCTCAGATCCAATCTCAATGACACACGTTTGACCAACCATTGTCATTGTCCACGCCAGCCCGGTGTCCCTTGATGGGGGCTCAACCAGTTCGAACGGGAACAGCGGCTTCGGTTTCTCTTTTTGATCCAGAGGAGGCAGCGCGGGTCTGGCTCGTTGATCGTACAGAGTTCCGTTGTCGGTGAGGCGGCCTTGACTGATGTCATAGCCGCACGTCTTTAACATGGTAATTCCTGAGCCAGTGACTTCACCGCCTGCAAGAAGACCAAGATGATGCATTCTCATTGTTTTCGGGTTTCTATGTGTACCAAAGAACTTGCCAGGTATCCACCCCCGACTCATTCTTTGGGGTGTTGCTGGAACTAATGCAATACGGGATTACTTGCCCGTGTTGCAGTCGCTAGAGAGGTGGTCTCTAATCGACGTTGATATGAAACCATACAATAGCGTTTGGTGCAATAGGGTTTCTTGACAGAAAAAGATATAATTTTACTGATATAAAAAACATGAAAAAAGAGGCAAGAATTTTTTTTGATGAAAAGCTTCGAAAGCTAGGAGAGGGCGACGGCAGCTTGGCTAAAAGGCAGTTCTCTTTGCCCGATATGGCCGGCCTTTCTGCGAAAATAAAAGCGGGCCACATAAATAAAGTGCATTTAACTGGGGTGTGCGGTACGGCTATGTCGTCACTTGCGGGGCTCTTCGCTACATCGGGGTTTGAGGTTTCAGGTTCCGATACCTCTTGCTACCCGCCCACTAGCGACCTCATAAAACGGCTCAATATAAGGTTTTACGAGGGTTTTGACCCAAAAAATCTCGAAAATAAAGACCTCATTGTTGTTGCCAACATGTTCGGCCCCGACAATCCCGAGGCGGCATTTGCTCGCGACAATAATTTACCTGAGCTTTCAATGCCAGAGGCTATAGCCGAATTTTTCATTCAAGATCGCACCTCAATTGTTATTGCCGGTACGCATGGCAAAACCACTACCACCGGTTTGGCAGCACATGTGTTTTTGTCTGCAAGAAGGAACCCAGGCTTTGTTGTAGGCGGTGTTGCGGTGCCAACTAAGAACGGAATTGACGAAACCTCTTTTAATGCGGGTAATTTTTCTGAAGGACAAAATGCTGAAAATGCCGGTTCTAATAAAAATTCAGGAAATAAAAAAACCGAACATTTTATAATTGAAGGTGACGAATACGACACTTCATATTTCGACAAGTCACCAAAGTTTTTGCACTATCGGCCAAAAGTAGCGGTCATCACATCGCTTGAATTCGACCATGTCGACATTTATAAGGACATGGATGAGTACAGAAAGTCTTTTATCTTTTTAGCCGGCGAAGTGCCAAAAGACGGCCTGCTTGTGTTAAATGGCGACAGTGATGAGGTCCGCAGCTTGGGCAAATATGCAGCAGCTAATGGGGTAAACGTCCTTTATTACGGCTTTAACGGCCAAACTATAGAAGGGGAAACTGAGGTTAATAAAGACACCCACATAACAGACATAAGCGCCAAAAATATTTCAACCAACGAACAAGGACAACACTTCAATCTTATATATAAAGGACAAGATATAGGACAGTTCAGCATACAGCTTTTTGGCCGATACAATTTAGCTAACGCATTGGCCGTAGCAGCTGTGGCACTTCATGAAAATATTTCTGCCGAAGAACTTCGTGAAGGCTTAGCGACATTTTTAGGTATGAAACGCCGACAAGAAATTCGCGCGAATGTAAGCGGTATTATTGTTATCGACGATTTTGCGCATCACCCCACAGCCGTTCGAGAAACTCTTTCAGGAATTCGTGAAAGATTTCCGGCAAAAAGAATTATTGTTTTATTCGAACCACGGTCAAACACCAGCCGCCGAAAGACTTTTGAAAACGAATACGGGACCGCATTTGCAGACGCCGATGCCCTCTATCTTTCAATGCCAGCCCTTCGCCATAACGACAGCCCTGAAGAATTTATAGACGGAAACACGGTAATTACCTCCGCTAAAACCATAAAAACGGCTCAAAATAAAGACTTTTCAGCATTTTGTATAGGAAACGGCGACGAGGCATTGGTTAAACTAGTGCCAGAACTCAAGAGTGGCGACGTAGTGGTTATTATGAGCAACGGCTCATTCGATGGTGTGCATGAGAAGCTGATAGAGCGATTGCACAACTAGACGCCTCAAGTCTCAATGCTCTAAAAGGGGTAACGAGGCCTGCGGTTTTGTTTTTTAAATTGTGTTATTATTGACTCTCGGCCCAGCCTTAAGGGAATTATCCCTGCGGAAACGGCCTGTCATAACACAAGCAACCGCCATTCATGGCACCCACGGGGTTGCGGAGACACCATGTCTCTCCGCAACCCTTTTCTATTTAAAATTTTAGTGGGTGTAAACAATGCACACACGGTGTTTGGGAGACTTGCGAGGGCGACTGGCCCGAGCACGAGGAAAAAGTCAGCAGACTTTTATCCGTGCTCCCAAACACCGTGTGTGCATTGTTGACATCCCTCTACGTTTTGCTACTATGTCCGCATTGCGTTTTTAACGCTTTTTTTATCAGGCAACCTTCAACGGCATCGGCCGTGATCGCAAGATCTTCGAAGCACTACCGGTAAAGGTTTATAAATAATAATAATTCAGCAGTTGGGAACTTTCTCGCCCCACAAGGTACAGAAAGATTGCAACCGCGCAACAAATATATGGCAGAAGCATTTGATCGTTCGAAGCCTCACCTTAACGTGGGCACAATTGGTCACGTTGACCACGGAAAGACAACTCTTACAGCGGCTATTCTTAACGTTCTTCACCGAGCGGGTAAGCAGGCTACTGTAAAGGCAGTAGGAGATATCGACAAGGCGCCTGAAGAAAAGGCCCGAGGTATTACTATTTCCCTTTCTCACAGCGAGTACTCATCAGACTTGCGTCACTACGCTCACATCGACGCCCCAGGTCACGCCGACTACATCAAGAACATGATTACTGGTGCAGCTCAGATGGACGGCGCTATCCTTGTGGTAGCGGCAACAGACGGAGCAATGCCTCAGACACGAGAACACGTTCTCTTGGCAAAGCAGGTAGGTGTGCCTAAGATTGTGGTCTTCCTCAACAAGTGCGACATGGTAGACGACAAAGACATGCTCGACCTCGTTGAAGCTGAAATTCGTGAACTTCTTACAAAGAACGGTTTCGATGGCGACAATGCTCCTGTTATCAAGGGTTCAGCTCTTAAAGCTCTTGAAGCAACAGGTATCGATGATGAATGGTCAACAAAGGTTCTCGATCTCGTAAATGCTCTAGATACATACATCCCAGTTCCTGTTCGAGAAACTGACAAGCCATTCCTTATGCCAATTGAAGATATCTTCTCAATTGAAGGCCGAGGTACTGTAGTTACAGGTAAAATCGAACGAGGTATCGTAAAGGTAGGCGAAGAAATTGAAATCGTCGGCCTCAAGGATACAACTAAGACAACTGTTACCGGTATCGAAATGTTCAACAAGCAGCTTAACGAAGGTATGGCCGGAGACAACGCAGGTATCCTTCTCCGATCTGCTAAGAAAGAAGACCTTACACGAGGTCAGGTTATTGCTAAGCCAGGTTCAGTTACACCTCACACAGACTTCGAAGCAGAAGTGTACATCCTTAAAAAGGAAGAAGGCGGCCGACACACTCCATTCTTTACAGGTTACAAGCCTCAGTTCTACGTACGTACAACTGACGTAACAGGTGAAGTTACTCTTAAGGAAGGTGTTGAAATGGTTATGCCTGGTGACACTGTCACATTCAAAGTGAAGCTTGTTGCTCCTATCGCGCTCGAAGACAAACAGCGATTCGCTATTCGAGAAGGCGGAAAGACTGTAGGCGCCGGCGTCGTAACAAAGATCGTTGCCTAACTACAAATGAGTTTGCGGTTCTGCTTCCTCCTCTTGCGGCCACTCCGGCCGTAAGCGGGCGGATACTTAGCGCGGAGCCGTCGACTCATTCCACTACTTATGTCTGCAACTAAAAAAGAAACAACTAAACCGGTAAAGAAAGAGCCGGCGAAAAAGAAAGCTGACAAAGAAGAAGCAGTTTCAAAGCTTCGTATCCGCATTCGCGCTTACGAATCTAAAATTATCGACGCTTCGGTGAAGCAGATAATGGATACTGCACTTCGTTTCGATGCTGTCGTGCTCGGCCCTGTTCCTCTTCCTACAGAAAAGAAGATCTACACGGTCAACCGCTCGGCATTCGTTTACAAGAACGCTCGAGAACAGTTCGAAATGCGCGTTCACAAACGCCTTCTCGACATCGTGAACCCTTCAGCAAAAGTAATTGAAGCACTTACAAACCTTAGTCTTCCATCAGGCGTCAACATCGACGTAAAAATGATGTAACAAAAGGTTTGAGTTAACGCTTCGCGCCGCAAATTCAACCAAACAAATTATCACATCAACATGAAATTCATCCTCGGAACAAAACATCACATGACGCAGCTCTTCGACGAAGAGGGCAATGTTCATCCTGTCACTGTTATTAAAACAGGCGATATGGTGGCAACTCAGATAAAAACGAAAGAAAAGGATGGATATGAATCTGTTCAGGTTGGTTTCGGCACGAAGAAAGCTAAGCGCATCAATAAGGCACTTACGGGCCAGATGAAAGGCTTCGGTAGCTTTATGCATCTTAAAGAAGTTAAGGGCGCTGCAGTAAGTGCTCTTGGCGACAAGCTTGAAGCTGGTTTTGAACCTGGCGACAAGGTTACTGTTTCTGCTATCTCTAAAGCTAAAGGTTTCCAAGGTGTTGTAAAGCGCCATGGTTTCCACGGTGGCCCACGATCTCACGGTCAGAAACACTCAGAGCGAGAACCGGGCTCTATCGGTGCCGGCGGTTATCAGCGTGTATTCAAAGGCCGTAAAATGGCCGGAAGAATGGGCGGCGACCGAGTTACTGTTAAAAACCTCGTTGTAATGTCGTTCGATAAAGACACCAACGAATTGTATATACGTGGCGCGGTTCCAGGTCGACGCGGCACTCTTGTCGAAGTACAAGGTTAATCTGCAATATCTAATAACACCATCATGCCTAAAAAAATATTAGCTAAAGTAAAAAAAGAAAAGACAGAACGCGTAACGAAAAGCGCGCGGCTCACAGCTTTGGAAGTGAAGCGAAATGTAACTAAACCGCGAAAAAATAGCGCGGCTGCTACAGCAAAAACTTCAGACGGTAAAGTTGAGTTGCAGGTTTTTAAGCAAGACGGCAAGAGCGCTGGTACATTCAAGGCGCCTGAAGCAATCTTTGGCCTTAACTGGAACGCCGACTTGGTTCACCAGGTTGTAACTTCAATGAGAAGTTCTGCACGAGACCCTTGGGCTCACACTAAAAGCCGTGCTGATGTTCGTGGAGGAGGTAAGAAGCCTTGGAAACAGAAAGGTACAGGTCGCGCACGACACGGTTCAACTCGTTCACCTATATGGGTAGGCGGAGGCGTTTCTCATGGCCCACGAAAAGATAAAGACTATAGCCGAAAGGTAAACAAGAAAATGAAAGCAAAGGCTGTATATACTATTCTTTCGAAGAAATTCCGCGACGGTGAAGTGCTCTTCATCGATTCATTGGCACTCAGCGCTCCAAAAACAAATGAAGCAGTGTCTACACTCGCAAAATTCGGCAGCATTTCAGGTTTCAAATACTTGTCAGAGCGCCGAAACAACGCGGCTGTCATCGCAATGCCTGTTATTGAAACAAACACAAAGCGAGGCTTCCAGAATATGGGTAATCTTGAAGTAATAGAAACAAGAAACTTGAGCCCTCTTAACCTTCTTCAGTACAAGTATGTCGTCATTGTCTCACCTGAAGAATCAATCAAGACGCTTGCGTCTAAAATGAATTAACATACACGAATAGGCGCCGCCTACATCAAACCACCAACATGAACATATCAATCAAAAAACATTCAATGGAAGTTCTCGTCAAGCCTCGCATAACAGAGAAGGCGACGCTAACTGCGCAGAACGGCCAGTACGTGTTCGAAATTTCTCGTTCAGCAACAAAGGCGTCGGTGAAGGCGGCAATTAAAGACCTGTACAAGGTAACGCCTGTGGCCGTGAACATTGCTTCAACTCCTGCAAAAACAGTTAAGGTGCGAGGCCGTGTGGGTACAAAGAGCGGCGTGCGAAAGGCGTACGTTACCCTTAAGAAAGGCGATAACATAGAGCTCGCGTAAACTTCGCGTAAGTAAATCAAATATATTAATAAAACATTATGAAACGATACAATCCGACATCTCCATCACGACGAAACATGACCACGGTTACTTACCGAGGTGTGTTAACGGCAAGTAAGCCTCTGAAGGCACTCACAAAAGGTTTTCAGCGAGGTAACGGTCACAATAATACTGGTAGAATCACTACTCGCCACAAAGGTGGAGGTGTAAAGCGAGCATATCGTTTTGTTGACTTCGTTTACGATAAAAAAGAAATTCCTGCAAAAATTGTCACTATTGAATACGACCCGAACCGAACTGCATTTATTGCACTTGTTTCTTACGCTGATGGTGAAAAGCGATACATTGTCGTTCCTAAAACAGTAAAGCCAGGCGACGTCATTCTTACAGGTGAAAAAGCCGAAGTAAAAGCAGGTAACCGCCTTCCTCTCCGAAATATTCCAGTAGGAACATTTGTTTACAACGTTGAAATAAAACCTGCAGGCGGCGCTAAACTCGTTCGTTCAGCGGGTAACTTCGCAGAAGTTATTGCTCACGACGAAGGTTACGCTCAAATTAAACTCCCATCAACTGAAGTTCGAAAAGTTATCGACAGCGCATGGGCAAGCATTGGTGAAGTTTCTAACGACGAAAACTGGCTTCAGCATGTCGGCAAAGCCGGAAAGAACCGACATCGCGGTATACGACCAACAGTTCGAGGTACAGCCATGAACCCAGTAGACCACCCACACGGAGGAGGCGAAGGACGACAGGGCCGAGGCCGACGACGAGCTATCTCTATTTACGGCAAGCCAACAGGCAAGGGTCAGAAGTCAAGAAAGCCAAAGAAATATTCAAACCGTCTCATTGTTTCTCGAAGACGAGTTGGCAAGAACCGATAAATTTAGAAAAAGTAAGAAAAAAATCCCCGAAAGGGGATTTTTTTTGTCTATTAGATAGACTGATAAAAAGAAAAACAGCCTCCCGAAGGTGGCTGTCTGACTGTGTTGTTGGAAATTCTAGTCCTAGATTCCGTATTGATTCACTCAATGACAATGTATGACCACCCGGCCATAGAGTCATCAAAGAAAACGACCGTAACTTCTGAAGTTATGTGGCCGTCATCCCCGATGCGCTTGGCACTATCGAAGACCATATTTCCAAGACCAGGATCCACGGTCGAAGGCGGGTCGATTGGTAGAGCAAAAACGTCCCAATGGAGATCAAGTTCTGAAAGCTTGCGATGGGCCAGTTGAATAGTATGCCGCATCAAATCGTTACTGTTTAGTTGTCTGAGGGCCAGTTTGAATTTTTCTTTAGCTTGAGATAGTAGCATAGGTGAGTTCTATCCAAGATTGACCGGGGTTAAGGGTGGTCATTCAGGGATTTTAAGTAAGAAAAAGTAATAAACAACCTTATAATAGGCCATATTCTGCTTATTCTGTCTTAAAATCCCCAAACGACGCTTTTCAAAGAACTGCCAATACCGTAACACAGGTAGCTTCTCTGTCAACCTAAACGGCCCTAAATAACGGTGCATTTGACATCCATTTGTATTCTGCTAATATGTCCACACAAGCTCTTTCAGGGCTATTATTTTTCGCCCTGAACTGGTCTCGGCAAGCCGAGGATTAAGCCTGACATTCGCAGAGTTAGACGAGATTCTGCAACACAAACATGACACGATCACTTAAAAAAGGACCATTTGTTGAGCCTAAACTATTGAAGAAAATAGAAGGCAAACGCCCTGTAGAAACAGGCGTTATTAAAACATGGTACCGACGAAGCCAGATCTCACCAGAAATGGTTGGTTTTACTTTTGGCGTCTACAATGGCAAGGTTCATGTAGAAGTTTTAGTTTCAGAAGAAATGGTCGGTCATCGCCTCGGTGAATTTTCAGCAACACGAAAGTTCGTTCGACACGGAGGAAAGATGCAGAAAGACCTCGATACAGCTAAGAAGCAGGCTGAAATTGATGCAGCTAAGGCAGCCAAGGGTGCTGCAGAAGGAGCATCAAGCGCACCGGCTAAAAAATAATATATATATAAGCACTTACCATGAAAGCCTACCTGCACAACTACAGACAATCTCCGCGTAAAGTCGCATTGGCCGCTGGCTTGGTTCGAGGTAAAACAGTAGCGCAGGCTCTTGTATCATTGCAGTTTGCAGGCAAGCGTGCTTCTTCTCCTGTAAGCAAGCTTATCGAAAGTGCTGCAGCTAATGCTAAAAATTCAGGCATTTCAAACCCAGAAGCTCTTTTTGTAAAAGAAATTCGTGTCGATCAGGGCGTTACGCTTAAGCGAATTATGCCACGAGCTCAGGGTCGTGCTGCACGAATCAACAAGCGTTCAAGCCATATACTCGTCGTTCTCGGCGAAAAAATGGATGGAAAAGCTGGCAAAGCTGCAGACAGAAAAGCTGCGAAGGCGGCTAACGTTGCGCCTGCAAAGGCTACGAAGTCTGACAAAGCTGCGTCAAAATCTAAAAAATAATTTCAATACAATACTAAATTACCAACATGTCACATACAGTTCACCCATACGCACATAGGCTCGGCATCATCAAAGACTGGAAGTCTAGATGGTTTGCTACAGATGCGAAATTCCGCAAGAACCTCAAGTGCGATATTCTTCTTCGAGAATTCCTCGCAGAAAAACTCCGTGGTATGTATCTTTCAGAAATTGAACTCGACCGAAGTGAAAAAGTTTTTCGAATAATCATAAAAACATCACGCCCAGGTATCATTATTGGCAGAAGCGGCGAAGGCGCAACTAAACTTAAGAACGACATTGTCGAATTCATCAAAAATATTGGTGCTGAAACTAAGGCAGAAATTAAGCTCGATATCGAAGAAGTAAAAACTCCTGAAGCAAGTGCGGCTATTGTGGCTCAAATGATTGCTGAAGGTCTAGAGAAGCGAATGCCGTTCCGACGAGTAATGAAAACTATGATAGACAAGGTTATGGCATGTCGCGATGTTAAAGGGGTTCGAATCTTCCTCACTGGCCGTTTGGGCGGAGCAGAAATGGCAAGACAAGAAGATTTGAAGAAAGGTCGAGTGCCATTGCAGACATTCCGAGCAGATATCGACTTCAAGCGATATGAAGCGCGTCTTCCGTACGGCAATATCGGCATTAAAGTCTGGATTTACAAGGGCGATGTCTTCGCTAAAAACGCAACGCCCAAGGCGTAAAACAGACGTAAACATTTACCTAATAAATTACTACCATGTTATTCCCAAAGAAAGTAAAACACCGAAAATGGCAAAAGAATCGCCAGAACCTCAAAGGTATCGGTAATGAAACACGTGGCACTAAACTTTCTTTCGGTTCTTTTGGTCTTAAAGCTGTTTCTTACGAGCACATCACTTCTAACCAAATTGAATCTGCTCGAAAGGTAATTTCACGCTCAGTTGGTAAAACTGGTCGAATATGGATCCGCATCTTCCCCGACAGGCCATGGACGCAGAAAGCTGCCGAAGTACCGATGGGTAAGGGTAAGGGTGAACCTCAGGGCTTTTGCTTCGAGGTGCGACCTGGTCGAGTGCTCTTCGAGGTCGACGGCATTCCTGAACTTGCGGCAAAAGAAGCGCTTCGAAAGGCGGGAACAAAGCTTCCTATGAAAACAAAAGTAATAGCACGAATGCATTAATTTTATGTCAGAAATCACTAAAGGAAAAAATTCAAAGGAACTCATTAAGCTTCTCCTCGAAAAGAGGAACGCTCTTCAGGCATTTCGCCTCGGCAACTCTGGTTCAAAAACTAAGAATGTTAAAGAAGGGAAGGGTATCCGAAAAGATATTGCCCGAATAATGACAGAACTTACGGTTTTACAGCGAGCAACTGATGCTGCGGCACCTGCAAAGGCCCCGAAGATGCACGTAAAGCCAGTTCGAGCTCAGAAGTTTTCAAGAAAGACAAAATAAAAAATCATTATGTTTAAAAAAGCAACAAAAACTAAAGAGGCTGTAGAGACAACGAAAGTGTCAAAAGGTCGTGAACTCACCGGTAAGGTGGTTTCAGACAAAATGACAGACACAGTTGTTGTTTTGGTAGAGCGATTCGTGAAGGTGCCTAAGTACCAGAAGTATGTTACCCGAACAAAGAAGTACAAGGCGCATAACCCTGGTAACACCAAGAAAATTGGCGATAAGGTCACCATTCAAGAGTGCGCACCTATTTCTAAAGACAAGCATTTTAAAGTAGTAGAAACAGCCGCAACTAACGCATAACGCATTTAAATTAACCACCATGATTCAACCACGATCAATAGTAGCAATAGCTGACAACTCCGGAGCGACCATCGGCCGTATCTTCAAGGTGCTCGGCAGCTCAAAAAAGCGATACGCTGAACTTGGCGACATCGTGGTTCTTTCGGTGCAGAAGGCGCAGCCGCGAAAGAGCGTAAAGAAGAAAGACGTTCTTCAGGGTGTGGTTGTGCGTCAGCGAAAGGCATATCGAAGAAAAGACGGTTCATACGTGCGTTTCGATGAGAACGCAGTCGTCATCCTTGAAAAAGGAAAGATGGAGCCGCTTGCAGGTCGAATCTTCGGGCCAATTCCTAGAGAAATTCAGGAAAAGGGTTACCAGAAAATCGCGTCGCTTGCGCCAGAAATCGTATAACGCACCGCATAAATAGAATTTAAATACCAACATGAAAATCAAGAAAGGAGACAATGTACTAGTAATAGCAGGAAAAGACAAAGGCAAGAGTGCCAAGGTTCTTAAGGCTATTCCTAAAAAAGAGCAGGTCATTGTCGAGGGTCTCAATATGCGAAAGAAGCACCAGAAGTCGCGACAGAAAGATAAGAAAGGTCAGGTTATCGAATTCGCGATGCCAATACACGTTTCAAACGTTATGCTTTCTGTAGACGGCAAGCGCGTGCGAAAAGCTAAGGCGAGCGCGGTTGTTGCCGAGAAGAAGCCTGTAGCAAAAAAGGCATCTGCTGCTAAATCTGAAAAGAAGAATTAATACCATCATGAAACACTCCACTGTAAAAGAAAATGCGCAGAAACTCTTCGAGACAATGAAGGGCAAGTTTGGCTACACAAACATCATGCAGGCGCCTCGCGTTGTTAAGGTTACTCTTTCTTCAACCACAGGTTCAATTAAAGACCCTAAGAAGAAGGCGCTTATCGGCGACCGTATCAACAAAATTGCTGGCCAGAAGGCTTCGGTTAAGTCTGCAAAGAAGTCTGTGGCGTCGTTTAAGGTTCGCCAGGGCGACCCAGTAGGCTGGCAGGTAACGCTTCGCGGTGAGCGCATGTGGAGCTTTGTTGAGAAGCTCGTGAACGTGGCATTGCCTCGAACACGCGACTTCCGCGGTATAGAAGCAAAGTCTATTGACGCTATGGGCAACTATACTCTCGGCATTAAAGAACATACGGTCTTCCCTGAAACATCAGATGAAGATATTAAAGATGTGTTCGGTTTTGCCGTAAACATAGTGACTACAGCAAAGACAAAAGAAGAGGCGCGCGACCTTCTCGAGCACCTCGGTTTCCTGTTCCGGAAGGTCGATCCGAACGCAATGGTCGAGAAGGCGCCATCGAAGGCGGCGAAAAAGAAGCATTAATTAATTGACATCGGGGGCTCTGATGCGTAAAGTATCAAAGCATTCGATAGCAAACCACTTATATGGCAAAAACATCAACAGTAGCAAGGTCAAAAAAGAAGCCGAAGTTCTCATCTAGAATAGTGAGACGCTGTTTCCGATGCGGCCGTAAGAGGGCTTATATGCGCGATTTCGACATGTGCCGTATCTGTTTCCGAGAAGCGGCAAATGAGGGTCTTATTCCTGGAATTAAAAAAGCATCATGGTAGACGTAACTGCAGAACTCATAAATAACATCAAGGTCTCCAACCTCGCCAAAAAGGCGACGGTCACCTTCCCGTATTCAAAAATGCGAGAAGCATTGCTTACTGTCCTCGAAAAAGAAGGCTTCATTAAGTCATTCGCAAAAAAAGGAAAGAAGGTCATCAAAACTATCGACGTCGAGCTTGCCTACGAAGAAGATGGCAAGCCACGAATTCAGGGCGTTCAGCTTATTTCAAAGTATTCTCGAAGGCTTTACTATAAGTCAAAAGATGTTCACTCTGTGCGAAGCGGATACGGTGCTCTCATCCTGACAACACCTAAAGGAATTCTGACAGACAGACAGGCGCGTAAAGAAAAGGTCGGCGGCGAGGCACTCTTCAAAATCTGGTAACAGATACGAAGGTAATACACAATATATATACACCACCATGTCACGAGTAGGAAAACAAATTTTACAAATACCGGCGAAAACAGAAGTTAAACTTGCTGACGGTGTTCTTTCAGTAAAAGGCCCTAAGGGCGAACTTAAGAAGGCGTTCAAGTCTGTTGTCGAAATTAAAATAGAAAACGACACTGTCACTCTTCACCCTCAGAAGAAAGATCTTGCCACATCGGCGCTTTGGGGCACATACGCATCTCATATTAAAAACATGATCAACGGTGTGAACAACGGCTACGTCGTTAAGCTCATCCTCGACGGTATCGGGTTCAAGGCTGAAGTTGTCGGTACATCACTTAACATGGCGCTCGGCTTCTCCCATCCTGTAAAGAAAGAAATTCCTGCAGGTGTTACTGTAGCTTCAGAAAAAGGCACGCTTACAATAAGCGGCGCTGACAAAGAAGCTGTAACACAGTTCGCGGCGCAGGTTCGAGCGTTGAAGAAGCCAGAGCCATATAAAGGAAAGGGTTTCCGATATGACGATGAAATCATTAAGCGAAAGCAGGGTAAGAAAGCAGCATAAAGCGTACGCGTAAAAAAACACCATGAAGCAAATAATACTTACAACTCAAAGAGACCGACGACGAAAGCGAATCCGCGCGAAAATTTCGGGTACTATTGAACGACCTCGTCTCTCTATATATAAGTCGAACACTTCAATGTATGCTCAGCTTATCGATGACGATAAGGGTGTAACTTTGGTTTCAGCTTCAACTAAGGGAATGAAAGGTAACAAAACAAAAAACGCCAACGCCGTGGGCGCCGAAGTTGCAAAGCTTGCAAAGGCAAAAGGTATTGCTAAGGTTGTATTCGACCGAGGAGGCTTCATTTATACAGGTCGAGTGAAGGCTCTTGCCGAAGGCGCACGAGAAGGAGGCTTAGAATTTTAATAATACATTTTTATCACCATGACCGACGAAACTCAAAACACAACAGACGAAATAAAAGAGGAATCAGTTGCTGCTGAAACAGCTGCTCCTGTTGCCTCTGCAGCTCCTGCTGGCGCACCTGCAGGCGCTGTTCCTTTTGAGAGACGCCCTAGACAAGACAACAACGACCGTTCACGACGTGGCGGCGCTGGCCGTGGTGGCGACCGACGTGGTGGCCCTCGACGCGAACCTCGAGCTAAGCCTGAGTTCGACCAGAAAATTATCGATATCCGCCGAGTAACTCGTGTTGCTTCAGGAGGCCGACGATTCAGCTTTGCAGTTTCAATGGTAGCCGGCGATAAACGCGGCCGAGTTGGTGTGGGTACAGGAAAGGGTGGCGACACTGCTCTTGCTGTAGAAAAAGCACTTCGAAACGCGAAGAAGAACATGATCACCCTTACGCTAACGAAGTCGGGCAGCATTCCCCACGAAGTATTCGCAAAGTTTTCAAGTGCTTATGTTCACATGATGCCAGCTGCAGGTAAAGGAGTCGTAGCCGGAAGCTCAGTGCGCGACGTTATCGACCTAGCCGGAATAAAAGACATCACAGCCAAGCTCCGTTCTGGTACAAAGAATAAGCTCAACAATGCCCGCGTGGCAATTGAAGCGCTTAAGCTTCTTAAAAAGCCGCGAGCTCATAGCAAGTAATTCGCCATTTAAAGAACTTCCATGCAAATACACAACCTAAAGCGAAAAACTAAAAATAAAAAGAGTCAGCTCGTTGCCCGCGGAGGTAAGCGAGGTAAAACTGCTGGCCGAGGTACAAAAGGTCAGAAGGCTAGAGCGGGTCACAAAATTCGCCCTGAAATTCGAGACATGATCAAGCGCCTTCCTAAACTTCGAGGCCGCGGCGTAAATTCAAACAAGTCTATACAAACTAAACCTGTTATTGTTCACGTTTCCGACCTTTCAGTATTTAAGGCAGGAGAAACAGTTTCGCCTTTCACTCTTATTGAAAAAGGCATCATCAGCCTCGCTGCAGGCCGTCACCCAAAGGTTAAAATTTTGGGCTTTGCCGGCGGTGTTTCAGGTAAAGGCGACAAAGTAAGTGTTGCTGCAGTTACTGTCTCAGGTTGCACAGTTTCTGCTAGCGTTAAGGCTGCAATAGAGAAGGCTGGCGGCAAAATTGAGGCGTAAATATCGAGCCTTTTTAGCCGGCGTTAGGGTAAGGGCGCCAAGCAAGAGGTAGGTAACAGGGTAGGGTCAGATATGATAGGATACTTATAACCGCCACCATATATGTCAAAATTCATCCAGACAGTAAAGCATATGTTTCAGGATACGACCCTACGAGGGCAAATTTTCTTCGTATTGGGCCTTCTTATCGTTTTTCGCCTTATGGGTGCTATTCCAGTTCCTGGCGTTAACGCGGCTGCGCTTTCTCAGTTTTTGAATAATAATCAGTTCCTAAGCCTCCTCAACATTTTCTCTGGAGGTGGCCTTTCAACGCTTTCTATTGTTATGCTTGGTGTCAGCCCGTACATTACCGCTTCTATTATCATGCAGCTCATGACCATGATGATTCCTCGCCTCAAGGCAATGTATCAAGAAGAGGGCGCAATCGGCCGAAAGAAGTTTTCACAATACTCACGCCTTCTCACTGTTCCTCTCGCATTCATTCAGGCGTTTGGTTTTATTGTTATTTTGCAAAAGCAAGGAATTATCCTCGACCTTGGTACTTTCGACTTGCTCACTAACGTACTCGTGGTGGTTGCCGGTTCTGTCTTCCTTATGTTCATAGGTGAAATGATGTCAGAATTCGGTATAGGTAACGGTCTTTCAATAATTATTTTCGCAGGTATCGTTTCAAGGCTTCCACAGGAGGCTTCGCAGCTTTTCTTTAACTTTGATGCCAGCCAAATACCTCTATACATTGGCCTCCTTGCTCTTGGTCTCTTTATTATTGCAGCAGTTGTATATGTGACTGAAGCCGAACGCCCAATTCCTGTAACCTACGCAAAGCAGGTTAGGGGAGGAAAGATGTACGGAGGCACTTCTACATATTTGCCGCTTCGCCTCAACCAGGCTGGCGTTATTCCAATTATTTTCGCCCTTTCTATACTTGTGCTTCCGCAAATGCTCTTCAATATGCTTACCTACGTTAACAACCCTACTATTAATGGCATTGGTACTGTTGTTACAGACATTCTTAAGAACCAGTGGCTATACGCAGGCATGTATTTTGTTCTCGTATTTCTCTTTACATTCTTCTACACTGCCGTCACGTTCGACCCTAACGCTATCTCAGAGAACCTTCAGAAGAGCGGTGCATTCATCCCTGGTGTTCGCCCAGGCGTGCCTACAGCCGAATATCTCGGCAAAGTGGTTACTCGCATCACCCTCGTCGGTGGTCTCTTCCTAGGTATCATCGCCGTGCTCCCTCCGCTTCTCAGCGCCATTTTCCCTTCAGTGCAGTCGCTTACAATTGGCGGTACAGCGCTTCTCATTGTCGTCTCGGTTGTACTTGATATCGTCAAAAAAATCGACGCGCAACTTTCGATGCGAGAGTACTAGAAGATTTGATTCTATATGGCGAATACTTTTGATAGAGAATACAGCTCACTTATCAAGAATGTCTTAACTAATGGAAGTGAAAGAATAACTCGCTCAGGTGCGGGAACGGCGATATCTGACATGCCCATTCTCGCCACCCGCCACCTCACCAAAAAGTTCGAAACCACCACTGCGGTCAGCGGGCTCAGTATTTCTATTGAAGAGGGAAAAATCACGGGCATAATCGGGCCGAACGGTTCGGGCAAGTCTACCCTTATTAATTTGCTTACAGGAATTGTCGGCATCACTTCGGGTGAAATGCTCTTGGCCGGGCGAGTGCCGCTGCAGCGGGTGCTTTCGCGCGATATGCCTTTCTACGGTATCACCCGAACTTTTCAGGAGGTGCGCCTCTTCGAGCAGATGAGCGTTCTCGACAATATTCTGGTTGTCACTACGCGCCGCTCGTGGTTTCCTGCATTATTTGAAAATCATGGTGCATATCATATGGCCATTGCCGAAAAAGTTTTGCATCGCGTCGGCATCTGGCAGTTTCGCGACAAGCTTGCGGTAAATCTTTCATACGGCCAGCGCAAGCTTCTTGAAATCGCGCGCATCCTCGCCATGCACGAAATCGGCAAGGCGCACATAATATTTTTTGATGAACCGTTCGCCGGCCTCTTTCCTGAAATGTCTAAGGTTGTGGTTTCCGTAATAAAAGAACTGCGCGACAAGGGCTGCGCAATTATTCTGGTTGAACATAATATGGATCTCATTCGAGAGCTTTCCGACACCGTAATTGTCATGGACAGCGGCGAACTTTTGGCAGAGGGGAATGCGGCGACAGTTTTGAGTAAGCCTGAAGTTGTGGAAGCATACCTGGGGGAGTAAGTGCTATAATCTCCACATGAAACCCGAAGAAACCGGCGCCGAGAATATAGCTAAGCAGATGTCGAAGCATGGCAATAGGGGAATTCGCATTTTGCTCACAACGAGCGGGCTAGGTACTTTGGTGCTCGGTGTTTTGGCGCCGTACTATGTTATATATGTGCAGAAGCTGGGTGGTACCCTTGAAATTGCAGGAGCGTCGCTCGCCGCGTTCTCGATTGCTTCGGGTGTGCTCATTCTCTCATTCTCGGTGTGGGAATCTTCCATAAAAGATCAGCGAAGGCTGTATGCCGTCGGAATACTTTTGCGAGCCATCGTCTTTTTCATGTACATATTCATATCGAGTTTTTACGAGCTTATTCTTACCCAGATACTTCTCGGAATTTCGGTGGCGCTTATTAACCCGACATTCGATTCTCTTTTTACCAAACATTTAACTAAGGGCAAGGCAGTTTCTGAGTGGGGAGGATGGGAGGGCATGGCTGCAATAGTGGCAGGAATTGCAGCACTTTCTGGTGGTTATATTATTCAAACTGTAGGCTTTGTGCCGATGTTTATTTTTATGGCGCTTATCTCAGTATGTACGGGGCTTTATCTGCTTATGCTTCCAAAAGATGTATTATAGGAACATGAACAGCCCATCAAATAATTCTAAAGAAATTCTGCTCGAGCTGAAGAATGTGAGCGTCGCCTATGGTGGGGTGAAGGCCCTCGACAATGCCAGCGTGTATTTCAGGGAAGGCGAGGTGGTGGCGCTGATGGGACCTAATGGTGCGGGGAAGTCTACCGTACTTAAGGCGGCATTCGGTTTGGCGCCGGTTGATGGTGAAAGTGAGTCTGGCCACGCAGCGCACGCTCACGGTGTTTTTTGGAGAAGCAATAAGGTGAACCCGGTACCGCATCATATGGTGCCGCTCGGCATTACATTTGTGCCGCAAGGCAAGCGCGTGTTCGGCAGGCTCACCGTGCGCGAAAATCTAGAAATCGGCGGCATTTCATTAAAAGATAAAACAGTATTGAAAGAGCGTATTGAAGAGGTACTTAATTTGTTTCCGGCATTGCGCGCAAAATTGAATCAGAAGTCGCGCGAACTTTCTGGTGGTCAGCAGCAAATGGTGGCAATAGCCCGCGGCCTTATTACTGACCCGAAAATATTGTTACTCGATGAGCCTTCACTTGGTCTTGCGCCGAAAGTCGTTAAAGAAGTTTTTGAAAAAATTCGCGAAGTGAATCAAAAGCGCGGCACGGCAATTGTTGTAGTTGAACACAACCTGAAATCGCTTCTTCCAATTGTAGACAGGGCATATGTATTAGATAAAGGAAAAATTGTTGCCGAGGGCAAGGGTGACCATATTGTCACCAGCGGTATTTTTCAGAAAGTGTTTTTGGGTGCATTAGAGTAGTTACGTGTCTGCCCGGTTCTGTTGCTGCGTTTTAGTCGTGATATACTTTATGTATTGTTTTCTGTGAATTTCACACATTGAATGTAATCATGCACCCAAAAACTTTTATCTTCATAGGTCGAGCAGGATGCGGCAAAGGCACGCAGGTAAAAATATTGCAGGAATTGCTGGCGAATATGGATCCTGAAAAGCGCCACACGCTTTATGTTGAAACCGGCCCAGGTTTTCGTGAATTTATACGTGGCGAAAAACTTTCTAATAAATTGGCGGCGCATGTTGCTGAAACCGACGGGCGTCAGCCAGCCTTTTTAGCTATATGGAACTGGGCGCGAGTGCTCATTGAAGAGATGACAGGTGAAGAGCATCTTATTTTTGACGGAACGCCCCGTTCGTATCGTGAAGCATTAGTTCTCGATTCAGCCTTAACATTTTATAAGAGGCAGCGGCCGGTTGTTATTTATTTAGACGTCAGTCGAGAATGGTCGAAGCGCCTTCTAATGCAGCGTGCTGAAAAAGAAGGCCGCGCCGACGACTCGCGCGAAGAACTTATTGAGCAAAGACTCACATGGTTTGAAGAAGCTATTTACCCGGCTGTAGAATTTTTCAGAGAAAACAACGGTTATCAATTTATGCATATAAAAGGTGAGCAATCGGTTGAAGAAGTGTCGCGCGATATACAGTCACTTTTAAGTTGGTAATTGTTCAGGTTTCAGGTAAAGTACTTTTAATGATTCAACCAAAAACACAAGCCGATATAGACATACTTCGCCAAGGCGGCCATATTTTAGGCCGTATTTTGAGCGCTCTAGATAAGGCTACTGTACCGGGTGTCACATCACTTGAGCTTGAAAACCTCGCCCGAAAGCTTACTTCAGAGGCTGGGGCAGTTCCTGCATTTTTGGGATACACTCCGCATAATGCTCCTCGCGCTTACCCCGCGGCGCTTTGTCTTTCAGTTAACGATGTTGTAGTGCATGGCATTCCGAACGAGAAACCTTTCACTATTAAAGAGGGTGACATTGTCACCCTAGATATGGGAATTTCATACAAGCAGCGCATCGTCGACAGCGCAATTACAGTTGTTGCTGGCGGCGAAGCCAGCGCCGACGAACGCGCTAAAAAACTTCTTCAGGCCGGAAGAGAATGTCTCGATGCCGCAGTTCTCGCTTGCAAAAATTGGCCAAAAGATTTTCCTGGAGGAATAAAAACAGGGGACATTGGCAATACTGTAGAAAAAGCTCTTGAATATTATACAAAAACATACGGCTTTCATTGCGCCGATGGTTTGGGCGGGCACGGCGTCGGCTTCGCAGTCCACGAAGATCCTTTCATTCCTAATTTTGGAAAGCCTGGGCAAGGGCCTGTTCTTAAGCCCGGTATGGTCATAGCTATTGAGCCAATAATAAATGAAGGAAGCGACGATATTGTAGTTGAAGATGACGGCTACACAATTAAAACCCGCGACGGCAAACGCAGCGTGCATTTTGAACACACTATTGTTATTACCGAAGACGGCGCGGAAGTGCTGACGGAGCGCTCGGTGTAAAAAACATGATATTATATGTAGGAAATGGAACACGGCACTTCTTCATATGAAGGAAAGCAATTTGCGTCTCCCGAAGAGGAGCTTCAATATTTGCGCAAGGTAATTTCTGACCGCGAGAAACACCTTTCTTCACCTGAAGACTCTCCCGAGCGCGAAGCTGAGCGAGCGGCCTTGATTTCTGAAGAACTTTCGAATTATACAGTGCAGGATGCTGACCGCGTATTGCATGAGCACTATAAGATGAAGCCGTCGGAGCAATGGGAAATAATTCTTGAACTTTCACCCGAGGCTCACGACAAAAAAATGGAGGAATTGCTTGCTTTGGTGCAAGAGAAGGGAGTACTTAATGCCATTCAAATTGCCCGTGGCATGAACAGCCCTCATATAGACGCCGATTTTCACCGCTTTCTTGTTGAATATTTGAAGAAAGGATACCCGGCACCCGGCCTTAAGGAGGCTTTGCCAGTGGTTAAAGCGTTAAGGCATACTTTATACGAAGTGGCCCTTCCTGAAAGCAAGCAGGGTAGGGATGAACAGAAGCGTGCGCTTAAAGAATTGGTGTCATCAATGGAGCAGTTTTATGCTGGCATGCTTTCTGTGGGCGGTGGCGCTGGCTCAAGCGGGTTGGGCGGAGGCAAAGAAGGCGAGAATCAGTTTTCGATTGAACTTGCCGTGGCCGACGGCAGTGAAGAATTCATTTTTTATGTTTCGGTTCCAGACAACAAGCGCGATTTGTTCGAAAAGCAGTTCCTTTCTATTTTTTCTGATGCAAAGATTGCCGTTCGGAAAGATGACTACAATATTTTTAATGCCGAAGGAGTTTCAGTGGGCTCAAGTGCCGCTCAGGTTAGAAAAGAAATTTTTCCTATAAAAACATACGACCAGTTCGACTACGACCCTCTGAATGTTATTTTGAACGCGCTCTCTAAACTTTCTAAAGACGGCGAAGGCGCTTCCATTCAAATTATTTTCAACCCCGTCGGCGACTATTACACAAAAACGTATCGAGACGCGCTTACTGAGGTGCAGAAAGGCGAGTCGGTGAAGAAGGCAACCGATATTAGGCATGGTTTCTGGGGTAATTTTTCGAAAGCGGCAAAAGAAGTGGGCAAGCAGGCGGCAAAAGATATATCGGAAGGGGTAATGGACGGCATGGGTGGTGGAAGCATCTCAAAAGACGGAAAAGATAAAAAAAGCTTCGATGATAAGCCTAAAGTTGTCGACAATATAGTTGTAGAGCAAATTACCGAAAAAATTTCTACTCCTGTTATTGAAGCGAACATTCGCGTGGTGGCGTCAGCGTCGAGCAGACAGCGGGCTGAAGAAATTATTGCGAACATTGAGTCGTCGTTTAACCAGTTCGAAAATTCGCTTGGTAACGCTATTAAGTTCAAGCGTCGCGACAGAATTGAGTTGGCTGAACTTTTGCATAATTTTGCGTACCGCATGTTCGATAAGGGTGATGCAATTCCGGTTTCTATAAAAGAACTCACAACCATGATGCACTTTCCGACAGAAAGTATTGTCAGCGCGCATGGCCTCAAGCTGTCGAAGGCGGGAACGGCACCGGCACCGCTTGGCCTTCCAGGCAAGGCTGGCCATGGCGTATTTTTGGGCACGAACAAGCATCGCAATGCCGATACCCCTGTATATATTTCACCTGAAGATCGTCTCCGTCACTTCTACGCTATCGGTCAGACGGGAACCGGTAAATCGACCTTGCTTAAGAATATGATTATGCAGGATATTAATAACGGAGAAGGCATATGCTTTATTGACCCGCACGGTTCCGATGTTCAGGATATTCTTTCTCAAATTCCGAAAGAGCGTTATGAAGATGTCATATATTTTGACCCGAGCCATATTGAGCGGCCGATGGCGTTGAACATGCTCGAATATAATCAGGCTTACCCTGAGCAAAAAACATTTGTAGTAAACGAATTGTTCAGTATTTTCCAAAAATTGTATGGGGCTGTGCCAGAATCGATGGGCCCGATGTTTGAGCAGTATTTTCGTAATGCCACCATGCTTGTTATTGAAGACCCTGAAAGTGGCTGTACTTTGCTCGACGTATCGCGCGTTATGGCCGTAAAAAGTTTTCGTGATATGAAGATTTCGAAATGTAAAAACCCTGTAGTTGTGCAGTTCTGGAAAGAAATTGCCGAAAAGGCGGGCGGCGAAGGCTCACTACAGAATATGGTGCCATATATAACAAGCAAGTTCGACGTGTTCTTGGCGAACGACATTATGCGACCCATTATTGCTCAAGAAAAATCAAGCTTCAACTTCCGAGAAATAATGGATTCCAAGAAAATTCTGCTCGTTAATTTAGCTAAGGGTCGGCTTGGTGATATTAACTCATCTCTTATAGGTCTTATTCTTGTAGGAAAAATTCTTATGGCCGCGCTGTCGCGCGTAGATTCATTTGGCAAAGATATTCCGCCATTTTATTTATATATAGACGAGTTCCAGAACACCACTACGCCTTCAATTGCCACCATTCTTTCTGAGGCACGCAAATACAAATTGTCGCTTACTATCGCGCATCAGTTTATTGCCCAGCTAGATGAGAAAATTAAAGACGCTGTATTTGGAAACGTGGGCAATATGGCGGTATTTCGCGTAGGTGCTGAAGACGCAGAATATTTAGAGAAGCAGTTCGAACCTACATTTAGCGCGAGCGACATTATGAATATAGACAATATGAATTGCTACATGAAAATGCTCGCCGAAGGTAAGCCTGTGCGCCCGTTTAATATTGAATTCACATGGCCGCCGAAGGGAAGCGAAAAGGTGGCTGAATCGCTAAAAGAACTTTCATATTTGAAGTACGGGCAAGATAGGGTTTTGGTTGAAGCGGCTATTATGGAAAAGTACAAAAAAGAGCCGTTGCCAATGCCTCCAATGCCGTCGCCGCTTTCTAGATCGTCGTTTTAATGCATAATTTCGCATTTACCCCAAAAAATGCTTAAATAGACGCATGTCAAACCCTACACACCATAAATATGAACGAACTTTTGTAATTATTAAGCCAGATGGAGTTCAACGCTCACTTATAGGCGAAATAATTAAAAGATATGAAAGGGTTGGTCTTAAGCTTGTGGCTCTTAAGTTAATGGTGCCTACCGAAGAAATGGTAGAAAAACATTACACTCTAGACCCATCATGGAAAGAAATTACAGGTAAAAAAAGCATCCAAGGTTTTATCGATAAAGGCCTTACTCCGCCGACAAATGACCCTATTGCTTTATCAAATGACCTTTTACGCCGGTTAGCTAAATACATTACGAGCGGCCCTATTGTTGCCATGGTGTGGCAAGGGGCGCATGCGGTAAAAATTGTGCGTAAAATTACAGGAGGAACGGAGCCGCTTACTTCTGATGTTGGCACAATACGCGGCGATTTCGTTCTCGATTCGTACCCAATGTCTGAAACTGATGACCGATCTATAAGAAATTTGGTGCACGCTTCCGGTTCTGTGAAAGAAGCAGAAGACGAAATTGCGCATTGGTTCAAATCTGAAGAAATTATCGACTACAAACTTATACAGGAACAAATTCTCTATTCAAAAACAATGGAAAGTATCTTTGGAGAATAAACGGGAAACGCTGTCAATATCATAAAAAAGTTTATTTTAAGGCGCGCTTTTGATGTTTTGAATTACGACAAATATTTTTTGATTGTAAATGAGTAAAATAGCCGGGAAAGGTGCATAACTATTTTACAAAAGTGTATCAGAGAGTAATAATTAACTCAGGTATCACATTCAACTTCTTTACTAAATCATCAGGGATCTCGGAGTGGCACATAGTGTCCGTTGATCAGCGGCTTTAGCCTCTGACACAGAGAACCCACTTAGCGTAATGCTAGGTCTGATATGTGGTACCTACCAAAGGAACCGGGCGTCAATACGGCGTGCGGTTTTTTTGCTGTAAAAATTACGATGTCTTAATATGGAGGTGAATGTGTTAATATACTCCCATGTCTCTACGCGCCCGATTTTACCTCGCTCTCGCCTCATCTTTTATAGCTATCGGCGCGCACCTTGTTGCTGATTACTTCTATTTATATTGGACATTACCAAACATAGACATACCAATACACATATTGGGGGGAGTAATGTCTGGGTTGTTCGCCGGTGTAGGCCTTAAGTTTTTTGGGTTTAATGAGTCGTGGAAGAATTTTCTTCTTACTGTACTGGTTATAGGTATAAGTTGGGAAGTATTGGAAATTGGTACAGGCGCTGTTACTTTTTTTGATCAGAAGTACATTATCGATACTATAAAAGACCTCATTGATGATCTTTTGGGTGGTTCAATAGCGTATCTAATATGGCGAAAACTTTAACACTATGCATAAAATAATATAATTATAATGGCAAAACATTTAACACTAAAATTTTGCGGCGGCGTAGGTTCGGTAACAGGCGCGAACTTCTTGTTGCAAGGAGAAAAAGCTTCAATCCTCGTAGACTGCGGTCTTGAGCAGGGAACACATGAGGCTGCCGATTTCAACAAAAGCTCTTTTCCATACAAACCTGCTGACATGGATGCATTGTTAATTACTCACGCTCATATGGACCACATCGGTCGTGTGCCAAAACTTGTAAAAGATGGTTTCAGGGGGGTAATTTATTCGACACCCGAAACAAAGAGGCTTGCCGAATTTATGCTTGATGACGCACTGAAGCTCACTCAGCATGAAGCATCTCGTACAAAACAGCCGCCTTTGTATGAAGAAAAAGACGTTCACGAAGCGCTCTCACTGTGGCAAACAATCCCTTATCATCATTCTAAAGAAATAATGCCGGGTTACTCGGTGTATTTAAAAGATGCCGGCCATGTTCTTGGTTCATCTATGTATGAACTTACATACACAGCTGAACAGGCGGCGGGAGAGAAGCCTACAAAAATAGTGTTTACGGGCGATTTGGGTAACAGCCCTACGCCGCTTCTTCGTGATACCGAAGACATAACCGATGCCGATTATATTGTGATGGAAAGTGTTTATGGCGACCGAAACCACGAAGAGCGTGAAGTACGCCTAGCAAAGCTTACGGCTGCAATAAAAGAAAATACCGTAAAAGGTGGCGTTTTGATGATGCCAATATTTTCATTAGAAAAGACGCAAGAAATATTGTTTGAAATACACAAGCTAATGGAAACGCACCAAGTGCCGCGAGTGCCAATATATATGGATTCGCCCTTGGCAGAGCGATTAACTGAAGTGTATGAGGTTATGACTGAAAACCTGAATGAAGCAGCACAAGCAGAAATTCATAAAGGTCATCATATTTTTTCTTTCCCAAGCTTGCATGTTGTAAGCACCGCCGATGAATCGAAAGCTATAGCACATTCGCCGTCGCCTAAAATTATTATGGCCGGTTCGGGTATGTCTACGGGGGGCCGCATTCAGCATCATGAAATGCATTATTTGGCCGACCCTAAAAACACTATTGTTTTTATAGGTTATCAGGCGGTGGGTACACTTGGCCGCACAATTCAGGAAGGGGCGAAAGAAGTAGAAATACTCGGAACAAAAATTCATGTAAGAGCAAAAATAGAGCAGATAGATGGTTATTCTTCACACAAAGATTCAGACCACCTTATTGAATTTGTCGATAAAGCTGCGGCGCAGGTTAAAAAAGTTTTTGTAGTAATGGGCGAAACTAAGGCTTCGCTTTTTCTGGCTCAGAGGCTTCGCGATTATCTTGGTGTAGACGCTGTACATCCTGAAGAAG
>OFRM01000031.1_pt1 | contig 51382 bp, 62 predicted proteins | sample 1543101 | NCBI WGS metagenome assembly OFRM01 (sample SAMN07774223, study PRJEB24372) | wastewater metagenome | isolation source: Exp Tend VB 0WW | collected 2016-02
ATGAGCACGACGCGCGGATCAAGCGGAACGTCGGGTTCAAGTAGGGAGCTGAAAGAAAGCTGGCGCTTGGATGCTTTACGCATCCACTGCCCATCGCTCGTAAGCTGTGATTAGGTTGCGGATAAAACGCGATTCTCTCCCGTAGCCTTCCCATGCTTGAAAACGGCTTGACTTCGCATTGGTGGTGTGCTCGCAACGTTCAAGAAAAGCTACACCACCCTTAGCGTGAACAGCTCGTCCAAGTCGGGGATGCTGACAAAGCTTCGCGACGATGATGTCAATCATCAATTTGTTGCGCGCGTCTTCGATGATGTGTGTGCAATCTTCGCGTGACGACGCCGCTTTGATTACATGTGGTAGCGACGCTGCCAATGTCAGATAAGCTGACTCAGCATCAGGCCAAGTCACACCCTGAAAAAAGACGGAGTAGTCTTGCTTGACATTTCCTTTGCGCTTTGATAGCTCAGTCGGGTTGGTCAAGGCTGCGGCTAAGCCGTTGCCGTCGGTGCTGCCGCTGTATATGTTAAAGCGCATACCGCCATCCTACCATCCTGCCGTCGCTGTGTCAAGCCTAACACTTGTTGTGTTTCTGCAACCAGGCCTTAGTCGCGAAATCATCGTCGAAGTCTGGGTATTGTTCTAGGAGTTTGTTGAGTCGCATACGACTTCTGACATCGACAAACATTCCCCGAGCTAACTGTAGGCGTATAGTCAAAATCTCTATTTGAATACGCTTAAGCTCGCGTTCTTTTGCTTCCGCGGCAATGATCGCAAATTCTTTCTCGAGAGAGGCCAACCCAGATAACTCGTTTGGTTTGGACATTGAGGTTACTCAGCGGCATAGTAGCGACGGTGACAGGTCGTACCGTAGTTGACATCATAATCCTGCCGCAGTAGGCCAGCTTCGTCCAGCTCACGGAAGGTGATGTAGCCAAAACCCTTGACCTTCACGCCAGGGTGCGACTCAATCCAGTACATCTGGGTCTCACCGCCGAAGTAGTTGCGACGCAGCCCGGCAATCGCGGGCGATCTCAGCGCTGGTCAGATACGCAGTGCCACCCATGAGTGCAGTCACAGCGCCAGCATAATGCGGTTGCCTGCGGCAAGCCAGTCGTCGAGGGTTTGCTGTGTCATGTGTCTGCCTAATCACCATCGAACGATTGCAAGTCGTTTTCGCTGCGTATTCCGCAAAGGTTGTGTTCACGATCAAAGACAAGGCATCGATCGCCCTGCAGAACGATGCGGCGCGTCCAACCTTGCTCGGAATCGACGCGATAAGCAATGCCAGCTCGCGCAAGCATCGCACAGAGGATTTCTAGGTCCGACATGTCATCCATTTCCTACTCCACCCGCTTGACATGACTCAGATATGGCACGGCGATTGCATCAGTCGCTTCGTCGATGACGACGCGCACGGAGTCGATGTAGCGTCCGCGCGTCGGCGATTGTTCGTAGTAATACTTACTCAGTACGCCGATCGTGGCAGCGGGCTTCTTCGTCGCCTTCGCGGAAGTCTTCACAGAATTCGCCGCGGCAACCTTCACTACCCGCGCAGTCGCCGTCTTCGACTTCTCGCTGGTCTGCGGTCGCGACACGGCGGCCATCGCAGTGGCGTCCATTACGTGACCGTCGGCAGCGCGACGCGACATGCGCTCGACGGTGGCTTCGACGACGGTGTAGTTGGCGCTGCGTCGGCCAGCTACGCGGCTGTAGATGTGCCACTTGACGAGCTGGCGACGATGCAGCTGCGCGATGGTGGGCTGCTGGGCGACAGGACGACGTCGCCGATGTCAATAAGTTTCTTCAGTGCGGGGCTGATACGGGCCATGTGGTGATGCCTCGATGTTGTTGGTTGAGCATCGACAGCATGACACGACCGCGCGCCCGTGTCAAGGAAATTAGGAGCGGGGCTGATACGGCATCAGTGTGTACAACGCCATGCCAGCGGCAATACCATCAAGGATGGTGCCATGTTGGGCCACCGCGATACCGACAACAACACAAGAAGCGAGATAGAGAACAGCAGCTAGCATCTGATTTCACCTCACAAAAACCTTACCGCATCGTCGTCGCCGTGTCAATCCACCGCTACCTTGCATCCATGCCCAGCATCATCACGCCTTTGCGTCGTCATGGCGCACCCCTGCTCAGTCGCGCCGTATCCGGCGACCGTCGCGTATGGTTCCGCCTTGTCACCCGGGACGTTGACCGCCACGGCACCATCATCGAGCCGTCGGGTATCGACACCACTGCGTTCCTTGCGAATCCCGTCTTTCTGTGGATGCACGACAGCGGCGGCAGCGACCGCCCCACGCCACCGCCTGACGTGGTCATTGGCCGCGTCGTCACCATCGACCAGACCCGCACCCTCTTCGACATCGAGGTCGAGTTTGACGACGACGGCGAGGGCGGCCTAGCGACGACCTGTTACCGCAAGGTCAAGGCCGGCTTCATTCGCATGGTCAGCATCGGCTGCAACGCGACCTCCGAGACGGTGGCCGAGGTCAACGGCGTCAACGTCCCGGTATTCTCCACCGTTGAGCTACTTGAGGCGTCGCTGGTGATCATCGGCAGCAATCGTGCGGCGTTGAAGCTGGATCGCACTGCGGCGGCTGCGATGCTGCGCGGTCTATCCGAGCCCGACGACATCACCGAGCGGGACGTGGTTCTGCCCGATGGCGACGCCTCGTCGAAGACACCCCCGTCGCAGGAGACGCCGCAGCCAGCTGTGCAGCCACAGCCACCGTCAGCCCCGCGCAACATCCCCGACCAAGTCGCCAGCGTTGCCGTCTTCGACATCGACGGCAAGATGTTGTGGGGACAGCGACGGGACAACGGCAAGTGGACGACGCCGGGCGGCCACCTGGAAGTAGGCGAAGACCCCCTCATGGCTGCGCTGCGTGAACTGCGCGAAGAAGCTGCCCTTGATGTCGCGTCGCTGCCCTTACAGCAGCAACCCATTTACCTCGGCCCCGTCAACGTCCGCGACGAAGCGTCGCCGCTGTATGTTCACTGCTTCCGCCTCGACCTCGCGGTTCCCGGTGAAGTCGTCGCCGCGTCCGCTGCGAATGACCCCGACAAAGAGATCGCGTCGTGGCGATGGGTCGCCCTCGACGACAGCATAGACGTCCCGCAGCTGCCCGATGACATCGGGTCGTCGCTGCATGCGCCGCGCAACGCGTTCATGCTACTGGGTCTGTTTCGCGCCATCGGTGGTACAGCCGACGCTGGCACTGTAGCGCTGTTGTCGGACGTCGTAGACGACGGCGACATTCTGTCGGCGCTGCGCGACGCTATGCGGGCGACGCCGCTTGAAGGCGGTGGCAGCGAGGACAGCGACATCTTCCCCGACGACGAAGACGACAGCCTCATCGTCAAGGCTGCGACACAGCCGCGCAGCGTCGCCCCCGTCGCACGCACCGTCGTCGCACACAAGGCATATCCACTGGTCACGTCTGTGTGGGATGCAGCCGATGCGGTTAAGCGTTGGCGCAAGTACGCTTCCAGCGACGGCAGCGGCGACAAGTCTACTATCGACTGGGCCAAGTATGCCCAGTGCTTTCTGTGGTTTGACGACAGCGGTAAGGAAAACTTCGCATCCTACAAATTCCCACATCACGACATCGTTGACGGCAAGCCCGTGACGGTGTGGGCTGGTGTCGTCGCCGCGGCTGCGCGCATTGACCAGGCCAAGAGCATCCCCGCAGGTGACGTCGCCAAGATGAAGGCGCACCTAGCAGCGCATTACAAAGAGTTCGATAAGACCGCGCCGTGGCAGCGACGGGACGTTGGTGTTGTGGCTGCTGTCGCGCCGCACCCAGCATTCGCCTCGCTGTCGTCCGAAGCGCGCACCCGCGCAGCCGTCTACGCTCCGCTCACAATAAACGTTCCGGGCGCAGCCATCACCGACGGTCCCGCCCATGTCCCCGTGGACGCGGACGGGCAGCCGTATCTGATGGCGATGCTGACTCCGTATGCGCTCGTCTTTCCGGCGCGACGCTACACGATCGCCGACGCCGTCGTGTGGGCAAAAGATCACGGATATAGCGCCTTTGGCGTCCGCGAAGTCGGTGTTGGTGTTAGTGGTTGCGGCCTCGTCGTCAGCGAGAACAGCATCCTCATTGAGCAGCTACCCGCGTCACTGTACCAGGCTGCCCCTTTCGGTCCTGGCATCAAGTGGCAGACCGTGTCGTATCCCGGTGCTGGCGACATCTCTTGTGTTTACGGCGTGCTGCGCACTAAGCGCCTACCCGTGCGTGAGCTGTCGCGACTGCTCGACGCTGTGTACCGCGCCGACGACGTCAACTTCAAAGCGTCCGCTGGGGCGATTGCCGAGCTGAAGCTGGGTCTCGATTGGAATAAGCAGGGCTTTGGCGGCGACGGTTTAGAGGCTGCGACGCTGCGAGAGGCTCGCAGAATTATCGACACTCAGCGCTGGTGGCCCGAGAAAGTGCTGCGTGCGTATTCGTTCTTCGCTCGCCACGACGCGCAGGACGGCCCGATGCGCGACGACAAGGGCAAGCCGACACCCAAGGCCGTCGCCCGTGCGCTGTGGGGCGGAGATGCCGGAAAACGCGATGTCAAGCGCATTCGTACAGCCATGCTGGCTGCCGAGCGGCGGCGAGCTATTCGCGAAGCGTGGCCTGCGGAACCCGTGGCGCGAGCGGAGCTTATGCGCAAGTGCGCGTATGCACACAACACCACGCACTACCTTGTGTCAGTACACACCGGGGGCATTATAACAGCGCCCTCGAATCAGAAGACCAGAGGAGCGATCCCCATGAAGCGAACCCCCGAAGCCCGCAGCGTTGTGCGTGGCCTCATTCACCACGCGATGGAGCACGCGGACATGCACGCCCGCGCGATGGAAGACGGTCACATCAGCGACGAGCACCGTTCTATGTGCCACGCCATGGCGATGCGGTCACTAGACCACGCCGCCGAGATGCACGATATGTACCGCGCCGTGTGGCTGGGCGACAAGGCGTCGCAGTCGGTCATCGTCGATGCCGCCGACGTGGGCATGGAGTACGCCGCCCCGGCCATCAAAGACGAGGCACTGAAGGCTCGCTTTGCTGAGGTCAGCACCAAGGTCGGCAAGCTGCCGCGCAGCCTGCGCAGCGTCGTCAAGGCGGACCTCGGTGTCGATGACGCCGAAGACGTCGAGCTGAAGCTGATGAACCTGAAGGGCATTCAGGAACGCTTCGCCACCCTGCAGTCCGAGCACAGCCGCGGCATCGCCGCCGCCGAGAAGCTCGCCACCGAGAAGCTGATCAACGAGGCCGAAGAGGGACGCCTGGTGTCCCCGGCCGAAGTCAAGCGGATGCGTGGTCTGGACCCCGCCAGCGGCGCCGTCGTCGGTCAGCCGTGGGGCAAGGCCAAGGTCGAGCGCTTCCTTGAGGTGCGTCGCGAGTCCGGCCCGATCGCCGAGATCGTGCGCCCCGGTGCCCAGCGCACCGTCGGGAGTCCTCAGCAGGACGTGACCGGCGCCACTGCGCCGCAGCGCCTGGTGCGCTTCGGCAACGGCAATGTCGGCCAGTCGTCCCCTGCGCAGGTGAGCGCCCTGGCTTCGACGCTCGCCGCCCGCACTGGTCTCAAGCCCGATCAGATCATGGGCTTCTACGAAGACGCCGCGACGCTGCCGAACAGCGAAGGCTCGGCTGTTCTGGCGCGGACCCTGCAGTCGCCGGGTGCGTCGATCAAGTAGGCGCCACGACTACACCACTACCTGACGGCGACGTCGTGACGACGTCGCCACGGAGCAAAAGACCATGTCCTCTTTCGTGATTTCGCGCAACTACGGGCAGAACGTGACGCCCGGCACCGTTCCGATCAAGCTCGACGCCAACGTCGTCGCGCCCCTGGGCTACATGATCGTCACCGTCGCTGGCTACGGTCAGATTCCGGCGGCGGCCAACCAGGCGACCGGCCACATGGCCGGCATCGTGCAGACCCCCGGCGACAACACCGGCGGCAGCGCGGGTGATGTGACTGTCGTGGCCAACCCCGACACCGCCGCTTTCGCCAACGACGGAACGAACCCGTGCAGCCAGGCCGACGTGGGCGAACTCGTCTACGCGTCGTCGGGTACGACCATCAGCCGCAACAGCGCTGACGGCCCCCCGGCTGGCAAGCTGATCGCCTACAACACCGCCGATGTGCAGGGTCGTCCCTGCGTCGTCGCCCTCGACTGTCTACAGACCTCGTAACCTGGGCACTGCCTAGAGGAGCCTGACCGTGGCCATTATCAACAGCGGGCAGCTGACTGCCCAAGAGACGATCCTTTTTAACGCGACCATCATGGCGGGCCTTGAGAACGCCGTGACCGCGGTGACTGACGTGATCAGCGAGAAGATCGCGCTGACTCGTCCTGTGGTCATCGAGGGCAGCGCCAGCGACCCGATGAGCAAGAAGATTCCGAACACCATGGTGTTCCCCTTCTCGCCCCCGACGGCGCAGGTCGAAGACCTGACGGAACAGGACCGCCCGTTCCATCCGCTGGTTCGCAACAACGTGCCGCTGCAGATCAAGCCCTACGGCACCGGCTACTGGATTACCCGTAAGGACTTCTTCAACGATATCTACTACACCCTGCAGCAGGTGCCGAAGAAGCTCGCCCGCGCCGCCATGAAGGCGACTGACGTGCAGCTCGCTCGGCTGCTGCGCAACGGCAAGACCACGCTCGACTACACCAACACCTTCGCCTTCTCCTCGACCAAGCCGGTGTCGGTGAATGGCACTGTGTCGGGCACCTACAGCAATCTGTACACCGCGACTGCGCTGACGTCGATCAACCTCGGCAGCGTCGTGCAGCAGATGATGGGTCGTCTGAACGAAGACGGCCTGTCGCTCGGCCTCATGCCCGACACCCTGATCGTGCCGCCGACCCTGTTCCAGGCTGCGCAGATCGCCGTCAACATGAAGTCGATCGTGTTCTCGGGCACCGCTGGCGTCGGCAACCTCGCCCCTGGCCAGGCCAACAACACTGCGGCGCAGGGTGACAACTGGGTCGCCTACTCGGGTCTGATCAAGCAGGTGCTGGTCATGCCGGAGTTGATCGGCAGCGGCAGCCAGGTCGCCGACCAGACGACGTGGTACGTCGCTGAGGCGATGAACGAGACCCACGGCGGCCCCGTCGGTCTGTTGCTGGCGGCTGATCCAGGTTTTGAATTCCTAACAAATTTGAGCCCTTCCGACCCCGAAGTGTTCTATCGCAATCGCTACGCTTGGGCTTGCGAACGTTACATCGGCACCGCTTTCGGCGTGACCAGCTTTTTGTCAAGAGCAGAAAGCTAGCAAATCCCGTGCCACCTAATCTGGTAGGTGGCCCCACTGCTTCCTCAGTACAATCACCGAAATCTGGGTCTGGTTCACGTTGAAACGTCGGCCCAGCTCTACTTGCGTCGCTTCTTTTGCGGCATACAGCCGTCGAATCTCTCGCACATCGTCGTCGCTGAGCTTGGCCCGACCGTTTCGGTCGCCTTGATAAATTGTCGGATTGGCCTCAAAGGAGGCCAACTTACCCGCTCGTGCGGCAGCGATTTGTTCTGGCGACTGTTTCTTTCCCTTGAGCCGCGCGGAAGCTGCAGCCTTCCACTCATCCGTATGCTTCATACCCTTGGCCCAAGAGTTGCCACGTTGTGCCCTGCCCACCGCTGCGCGGTGTTCGGGCGAACGTGTCACGCCTACAGGTCCGCCTAAAGTGGCCGGAATAGCCATATTGAAGACCTGCTTTCTATCCATCTGAAGGAGATAGTGGTTTTCACGAGCTAACAGGTATTCAGGTGTAGCGCCTGGGCATACCTCGACGGTCAAGAAAGAAAAGGTAGACAAACCGTACTTGTTGAAAGCGGCTTGCAAGTGTGGGTTGGCATGCTTTCCTTTGCGGAGTTTCGCACGGTGTCCGTACAATCGCATGTAGACTCGTGTAGTAGAGCCGATGTAACCTTTTTCATCCGCATGACAGTAGATGAGGTAGACTCCAGCAACTTGAGGTGTCTTTGTTGCTAAGCGGAAGCTAATTGCGGCCAATTCCTTCGGCGTCATGTTATGTAGCATACACGATCTCACCGTCGCTGTCAAGCCGCCATCGACAGCGATATCACCAAGGCTATTGACACGACGTCGCAGCCGTGTTATCGTCACCTCGCAGTCGCAGCAACCACGCAGTCGCAGCAACCACAGAGAGGATCACACTATGCCCATCCCATTTCAACCCCTAGGCAATCGCATCTTCGTGCGCCGCGCAGTCGCCCCGACGACGACGGCGGGCGGCCTTCACATCCCCGAGACGGCATTGCGTGCCGCAACCGATCGCGGCGTCGTCGTCGCCGTCGGGCCGGGCGGTCGCGACAACACCGGGCGGCTGATTCGCGTCAGCGTCGCCGTCGGCGATACGGTGCTATTCAACCGTCAGGCCATCGAGTTTGACATGCCTGTTGAGGGCGGCGGCAGCGAGAAGCTCGTGCTGGTTCAGGAACACGAGATCCTCGGCGTCGCCGCAGCAAAGCCCGCCACGAAGCGCGGTCGTCCAGCCGGTGCGCGGCAGAGCAGCAACGTAGTCGCTGGTGACATCGCCGGCCGCGACATCGTCAAGAAAGCGAGCTAACCGTGAAGATGAAACTTCCCGCGCTGAACACGAAGACGCTGCCCGTCGCAGACGTCGCTGAGAGCACCACCGCGCAGACCGGCACGCAGAGCACCACCGCACAGACAGGCCCCACCTTCATCACCCCCGCCGTCGAAGCTGACGACGTCAACGACCCCCTCTCCGAAGTCCCCGAGGGCGAAGCCGTCGAAGGCATGACCAGCGACGTGGGCGTTCGGCAGACAACGCAGACGCAGACACAGGCACAGCCCGTGCAGACGCCACAGCCGCAGCAACAGCCAGCGCCACAGCCGCGGTACACGCCGCTGTCGCCCCGGCTTGCCGCAGACGACGTCGCCAAGCTTGAGGAGCTGTCGCGCACGCTGATCGAAGTTCGCGCCCTCGCTGTCACGGCGCAGTCGGGCGTTCAGATGCTTCGTCAGGATCTCGACGCTGTTGTCAAAGACATCAGGACGATGGCTGGGAGTCGAGCGCACGATCTCGACTCGTTGCTCAACAGCGTTGACAAGACCCGACAGCTCATCACCGACACCACGTCCCGACTCGACGCAATCGACGCGCTGCTGCAGTCGCGCGGCTTGCCCACATCAACGGCGGCCAAGCGTCCCGTGCTGCGGCTGCACGCGGTGCGTCGGCTCGCCAAGTCGGCCACCTGCGCCGATGGCGTCGTGACGCTGTTCTACAACCCGCGGCAGGGTGATGGCGTGGGTAACACCAGCGACACGCAGGAGTTCACGCTGAGTGCTGGCAACGTTCGCAAGGTGTGGACCGGCTACCGCATCGACGTCCCCGACGGCTACGTCTGCGACGTCTGTATCGGCAGCGACGTCGTGTCGTCGCTGATGGGTCGCGGCGAAGTCGAGTTCGTTCTGGCAATGACCACGCGAACCACCAACCGCGTCGTCAGCGGCGGCAGCGAGATCGCCCGTCTCTCCCTGCGCAAGATCGAGTCGCTGTCGATGGAAATCAGCCCCTGGATTCCGCAGTAGCGTCGCAGCCGCGACACGCAGTAACACCACCCGCGACCGTACAACCCCGCGACTCCGACCGTACAACACCCTACCTTGACGACATGCCCTCGATGTCGTCCCTCAGTCTTCTCGTCCTACTCACCCTGACGCTCGGCTGCTCGGCCCTGCCGAACATGCGCAAGATCGACGCCCTCGTCACGGCGTCTGAGCGACTCTGTGCCGCAGCCCCGGCCGCACAGAAGGTCGCGACGTGCCGTCGTGCCTACACCTGCGCAAAGCCCGCTCGCGATGCACAGCATGCCGCGCAAGCCGCCCTGCTTGCGATGTCGAAGATGGAAGACAGCGCTGACGACCGCCTCGCCGCAGCCGCCGCCTACGCAGGCGCCATCGCGGCCTGCGGTGTCGCCGGTGTGAAAGCCGGGGCAGCGGGTGGTGGAGTAGCTAGCGGTGGAGCGGTTACGCCTGCTGTGGCTGCGCCTGCAGCCGTGTCGCCGCCAGCGCCACCGCCGGCCGCTGTGCCGTCGCCGCAGCCCGTTGTCGCACCGCCGAGCACACTCGCAGCGCCCACAGCGCCCGCAGTCGTACCCGTTACACCAGCTGCGCCTGCGCCTGTAGCAGCGCCTGCCGCGCCCCCAGCACCAGCACCGTCGCCGCCGTTGCCTCAACCCGCTGCGGCCTCACCCTCAGTGCCAGCCGCAGCCACGTCGTAGCCATGACGTCGCTGTCGCCTCGATATCGTCGCCTGATTGCCCTGCGTCGCGCCGAAGTCTGGCGCGTACGCAAACGCCCTGCACAGAAAGAGAAGACAATGCTTACGATGATTCTGGATTTCTTGAAGTCTATTGGCGAAGCGTACCGCGCCGCAAAGGCTGATCGCGCCTCCCGGGACGCAGTCGCGACGAAGCCGCTGCTTGAACACGCCGACGCCGCAGTCGAGGGCATCGCTGCCGAGATTCGCAAAGCCGGCGGCAGCGTCCCCGATGAGACACCGCGCCTGTCTGGAATGCTGCCGAACTAGGCGGACGAAGGTGGATTCCAAGATGGGTTTTCGCCGAGAACAGTCCACTCAGCGCCAGGGTACAGCACGCTACCAGGCACCTGGCCGACCCGTAATGCTCGATGCTCTGCGTCCATGCGCTCGCGATGCAGATGTGCGAGGGCACGGGCGAGGATTCGGCATAGGACAGCGCACATCTCGTCCAACCAATCCTGAATACAAGACGGACACCAGGGTTTCTCACCAGGCAGCAACGCGGCAAGGAACGCGCCATGCATGTCGCATACACAGCGTGTGCGCGCAAAGCGCAGCGTGTGGTACACGATCGGCCAGCGTATTTCCGACGAAGGATTCCGCAGGTGTTCCTGCGGGAAAGGGACCTCAACAGTGTGTGAGTAGCCCTTATACTGCGCAGCCTTACCCCGTAGGCTCGCAACGATGACCGGATTGGTTGCCGCTATGCACTGCGGCAGACGCATGCCATCTGTGCGCTGATCGTACAAATCGCAGTGGTAGTACGGGTCGGCATCCGCAGGGCCATCGACGTAGCAGGCGTGCCTACAACCTTTAGCGAAGCCGCAGCTGCGCGACGTTGCTGGGGTGATTTCTTGGAACCCCTCTGATGTCGCCAGACGCAGCGAAATAGGCTTAATCACGAGCACCTCCGCAGCGACCACTATAGCACACTACAGCGACACAAAGCAAGCACGCACCTTCACCTATGCCCGGTCTCATCTTCGACAACACCCCGCTGTGTCTCGACGACGTCGCTATCGTCAACTACCTCGACGACGCGACGCTGACGCTGCCCATACCGAAGTGCGGCAGCAAGCGACGACGCGAAATCAAGCATGTCGTGCTGCATACGACAGGCGGCTACGCTGATCAGTGCGTGCTGAACGAGCCCGCGCCAGACTCGGCTTGTCATGCACGGGCTGTGGTGAATTACTGGCGAAACGATGACCGCATCGGCGGGGCGCATATTCTGGTCGATGCGGACGGAACGTGCTATTGCCTGGCTGACCTCGTCGCAGTCGCCGCCTACCACTGTGTCGGTTTCAATCAGGTCAGCGTCGGCATCGAAGTCGTGCAGCAGCGGAATGGCAGCCTCTACGCCGCCCAGCTGCGCAGCGTCGCAGCCGTCGTCAACGCCATCGCCACGAAGCTGTCGCTACCTCGCAGCGTCGCCGTCGCCTACGACAGGAAGCCGCGTAGCAGTGTTGACGGCATTGGCGTCGTCGGCCACCGCGACCTATCAGCGAACCGCGGCGCAGGCGACCCCGGCGACTTCATTCTGCAGGCTGTGGCTGATGTGGGTGGGTGGACGGCGGTGTAGGCGATGTAGGCAGTGCAGATCGTGGCCACGCAATGACCTTCCCGGGGCCGTCGCCCGGCCTACTCAACAGCCACTGACGCAGTCGTCTTGTCGCTTCAGCTTCGCTATCAGCCGAGTAACGTCGTCGCAGATTCTGCCGCATTATCGTCATGCCCAATCGCTGAAGCTCAAGTGCTACCCTCAGATTAGACGCCTCGCGACTCATTGCACGCAGGCTTCGACGACATCAGGACGTCGCTGCCCGGCAGTCGCCATCGTGTCGTCTTCTTCTTACTTGTCGGTGTCGTGTCCACCTCTTCGAGACCACATCGCGTACAGACAGCGTCGATGTCGAGACGAATCTTGCGTTGTGGGTGATTGTAGGCCAGCCGATGCGGATCATCGGCGTCCTGGCGAACCTGTCGCGGCAGCAGCGTCGCCCGCATTGCGAGCATCTCAGCGCGTGTTTTCTTGGGCATTATAGGGCCTCAGACATCGTGGCAGGGCTGGACATCGTCATCGCCTCGCAGTGGCTTTTCCTACGCTGTTCAGGGGCCTCTGCGTTGACGCTAGGCTGCGTCGCAGCGGTGGTCGTAGTAGCAGCCGCAGTATCGCCGACATCAAGACGACGTCGCAGAGCCAACACACCTGCACCGGCAACCACGGCCACACAAGTCAGCACGGCGAAGCCTTCACGCAGTGGCAGCCGCGACCCCATCATCCCAGCCAGCTTCCCGCCGACTGCGACTGTAAGGAACCAGATGGCCATGTAGGTTGACATCTGGTTGCGCGGGGCCAGCTTGGCGACCTGCGACAGCCCGACAGTGCTGATCAGAATCTCCGACAGCGACGACAACACGATGCTGACGACAAGCCAACCGGGCGCCGCTGCGACGACTGGGGCGAGCAGCAGAGTCGCAAACGATGCGGCCATGAGACCATAACCCACCGCGGTTGACGTCGAGAGCTTGAGGCGTCCGAAGTATCGCGTCAATGGCACAGTCGCGACGATGCACATGATGCTGTTGATCGCGGCGAACCAAGAGGGCGGGACGTTGTAGGCAGTGTTGAATAGGGTGACGGCGCGGTCGGTATGGTGCAGCGCCCAGAGGTTTAGGCCGCTGCCGTTCTGCGAATAGGCTGGCCAGAATGCGAACGTCGCAAGAGCAAAGAAGACCCACAGCGCGATGAGCTTTGCGCGCTTGTGTGCGTCGATGGTCGGATCGTGGCCGACGTGGTCTGATGCCATCGCGTCAAGCTCCGGCGACGCGACCGTGCCGTCTGGTTTGTTCACCTCGCCGATCGCCGCGGCTAGGCTGCTATCCGACGCAGTCGGGGCCAAGTGTTGGCGACCCAGCATCAGCGCCGCCACGACGACGACCTCGCCGAGGACGGCGAGTGCAAACGCGGCACCGTATCCGTAGCGTTCCGCAAGCCAGCCGCCGAGCGTCGGCGACCCGAAGCTGCCGACGTTGATGAAGCTGTAGTAGACTGCGAAGGCTGCCGCGGCGTAGGGGCTGCCTGACGGAAACAGGCGTCCGACCATCGCCGATAGGTTCGGCTTGACCAACCCACACCCGATGACGACGGCTGCTAGGGCAGCAAGAGTCGCCGCAGTGGGCGCAGTCGCCGTCGCCGCTGCGACGACATAGCCTGCGACAGCGAGTGTTGCGCCTGCGACGGCGACACGACGGGGACCGAGGGCAGGCAAGCTGAGATGTCGCCAGAACAGTTCCAGCTTCAACGTGGACACGTGAAAGCGCTTATTATCAGTGGACTCCACACGGGTGTAGCTGCTGCGGTAACAAGCCAAGCGCCACGGCAGATAAAACGCAAACCCGCCCGCCAATACCCCGCCGACAAGCGGCAACAGATACGCGGCGAGGACGAGGTTGCCAAAGTGCGACTGCGCAGCTGCGTCGCTGTAGCCGATATGCGACAGCCACAGCACGAAGAGGTTGTAGAGGCAGTACCAAGCCAGCGCATGCCCCGCGACAGCTGCGTAGAGGTAGCGCAAGCCAGGCGGCCGGGAGTTGATTACGAGCATGGTGGCACCGTCGAGGAGATGTCGTCTCTGCAGAAGGGACAGTGCGCTGTCATTGCCTCAAGATTCTGCCAAGTGCGCCAATCGGTTGTCGCCTCAGTCAATTTGAAATGGGCTTTCCATCGAATTGCCCATCCGCGACAACCAACAACATGTCCCTCAGCATCGAACTGTGTATCACCACTCACGACTGACCTCCTATGTACGTATTCACCCACGACCACGCAGCCGCCCAGCTGCCCCAACCACCGCGCCACATCGACGCCGCAGCCATGATCTCGTCGCCGCAGATGTGGACGCCAAGCAAAGCGACGCCGCACAGCAGCAGAATCAGGGCGATGACGACAGCGAGAAACAGCGTCACGACTGCGTCGCGGCCGGGTCGATGGGTGTGGGCGCAGTGGCAGGGCTGCGTGGTGGGGTCGGGTGGAAAGGTTGACATTGAAGCAGCATGGCACAGCTGAGCTGAGGTGTCAAGAGAAAGATGCAGCAGAGGCAATACGCTGTCCCGTCCGCGTCACCTTGTCACATGTCGATCTTCATCGAGAACCATTCTGTCGTCTCCAAGCAGGATGCTTGGTACACGTTCAAAGCCGCAGCCATCAACACCACGACGACCCCAGGCAGCAACTGGACGATCGTGACCTCGTCAACCGGCAGTGGTGGCGTCTACGCACAGTCGGGCGACGTCATCACGTCGTCGTCATCGCTCAACAACCTCAGCTGGTTTGTAATGCGAGGCAAGGGCCTGCTCGACGGTGGAACCATCTATTATCGCGAGCTGTGCTTTCAGTTCGACGCCAGCGGCAACGTGCGCATTACGTACTCGCCGCGCATGGGCTTCGTCGCCGGGTCGCCCTCAACGACGCAGGTGCCGACTGCGCTCGACGGTGAGATTCTGTACGGCGGCGGCACGGATGCTGCGCCGACGTTCACCGCGCTACTGCCCGGCGGCGGCGTCTGGATGCAGGGACGCTTCAGCGAAGTGGACGACGCCTTCTTCGTGCTGACCTATCTCGTCGGCGGGTCGGCGCCGACGTGTCTGTTCTACCTCGAAACGACACCACCCGTCTACACCATCGGTGGGTCGCTGATCGACAAAGACCCTTGCGTGCTGTATTGCAGCACTGGCCTCAACAGCGCGACGAAGACGAATCTAGCGTCGGTGCAGCGGGGGCCGCTCGGCTTCCTCTCGCTCGACGTCGCCCTGTCGTCGCTGTGGTGTCGTCTCCCCGGAACGTATCGCGCTGCGCTGGACGACACCGACGTCCCGCTCGCAACGCTGCCCGGCGCAGTCACCACGCCGCCATCGCCCTACTTCCCGGTGCCGGTGTACCAGCAAGAGACGCTGTGTTATGAGCGGCCGACGTGGCTATCGGGGACTGTGGAGCCGGGCGACTCGGGCAACGCGAACACGGTGGGCGAGAAGGGAGAGGGCTGCTATCTGCGCTGGGCCGGGTCCACCTTCGCGGTGCCCCAGCTTGTCGGCCTCGTCAACGCAGGGGCTGGCACGGCGACGTCGAATGTGGTGCTGGCTGCCGGGTCGATGTTTTTTCCCTGGGAGTGTGGGACAGCACCGTCGATGTAGTCGAGCGGCGCTTTAACACCACACTTAGCGATGTAGGTCAGACTTCGACAGCTCGCTGAGAAACGCACTCAGCGTGCGCGGTGGTGCCCCACCGGCAGCAGCATCAGAGATGCCGAGCGCCTGTGCCTGTAGATGCTTTAACGGCATCGGGCCAACGTAGCGACGTCGCGCAGCCTCCCCCGTCGGTGTCCAGAACTCGACGAAAACGTCGAGGTAGACGCGATACAGCTCGGCCGGGTCGTCGCTGCAGGGCAGCTTCGTCGCTGCGTCATAGCAGGCGAGGACGTGGCACATCAGCTGCGTGACGATAGGGCCCGACGCGGGATTTGCCGCAGACTGCGCGTTCTTGGCCCACTGCGGCTGTAAGTACCCTCGCCGAGGTATACTTTGTCGGGCCAATTGTAGATGGCCTCTTTGTTATCGGACGCGTTGGTGTACTCGCGCTCCTGACCGTCGATGATCGCAAAGTTGCGAAAGGCGCGTTGAGGCGGAGACATCTTCGCCGCAAATTCGGGCTCTAACTGAGCGTGTAAGCGGCTATACCAGTAGTGCATGCCTATTCTCCTCGAATCAATCTAACACCAACGCCTCACCATGTCAAACTACGTCTGCAATCTAGTCCCAGCGATCGAGCACGACGACCTGACGCTGCCGCGACTTCCCCGACCCTGTCGTGATGCGCAGTCGCACACCGTCGCCGAAGCCTGACGTCGGCGCCGTGAAAAAGTCGTCGATGCTGCCGCGACCCTGCGACCGGGCGTCAGCGTAGGCGCGGATGCCGTTGGATACTTGCTGCGTCACCGCGTCGAGGTCGCGGCTGTTGCCGTCCCAACTGCGAACGCAGGCGGACGGAATGCCGCATGCCTCAAAGAAGTTTGAGGCACTGCGCGGCCCGACGCAGCCGAAGGTGACAAGGCCCGATGCCGTGGCAGTCGCTACAGCAGCGTGGCACATAGATACGGTGGCTCGCTGTGAGCCGTTCTCCTCTCCGTCGGTGAACAGGTAAACCAGTGTGGGTTGGCCACATGCCAGCGCCCGCGTCGTCGCGCTATGTAGCGCATCGTATAACGCTGTGCCGCCGCCTGCGTACAGATGGAACGGGCTAACGCGGACTGCGGGGCCGAGCGTAGACCACGACAGGTGGTTCGAGAAGCGGCAGACCTCAACCTGTGCGTTCGGCAGCGTCGCGGCGAGCTGTTGCCGAATGACTTCGGCCTGACGGTTGATCTGCGTGCTGTGCGTAGCCATGCTGCCCGACTCGTCGAAGACGAGTAGCACCCGCGTCTCAGCGCTGAAGGTCGGTCGCGACTGCGTCGTGGCGACCTCCGACGTCTTCATCAGGGCGATGCCGCACGCTTCGGCAATGTCACGGCCTTCGACAGCCGCAGACCGCGCATAGGCGTCCAGCGACGATCGAATTTCACGAAACTCGCTGCGCAGAAACTCAGGTAGAAAGCCGCCACCTGCAGTGCGCCCCGCGTCGCGGCAGCCACGCAACGCCAGCAACACACCCTCTTTGTGATTCGATGTCGTGCCATGCCAGTTGTAGGGCATCGGCGTCACGAAATCGACGTCAACCCAGTTACCCGGCAGTAGACCCCATGACGACGGCTGCGCCTGCGTCGAGTAGACGCTGACCGGGTTGCGTGGCGCAGTGCCGTCGCCACAATCCCACTGCAGAATGGGCGGCGCGGTGGCATCCACGGCAGTGACCAGAGCGGCCAGCTGCACCGTGGCTGACGGGACGTTGTATTCGATGTTGGTGGCGTAGCGTAGCAGTGTCCGCTGAAACTTGCCCCAAGTCATCTTCACTTCGGGCAGGATCTGCCCAGCAATGGGCGGGGCACTGCGCTGCTTTGGTGCGATGTGGCCAAAGACAGCCCCGGTGGGCTGCGGCGTCGCCACAGCAGCGGCATCGCTGCGAGATGCCCAGAGTGTGACTGTGACGTCTGCGCGCAGAGCGTAGCGACGACGCAGTGACCCGGCAGTCTCCATCGTCTGGATAATGGACTCGGCCCGTTTCAGGTTCCCTGCCGCGGGTGCGGCCTGTGCGCGCATGTACTGCGTCGGGTCAAGCTTCTCTGCCCAGCGACGCTGAATGTCTGCGACAGACATGTTCGCCGCGACATCAGCAAGAAGCGTGCCAAGCGCAGATGACCTGACGTGGGTGAAACCAGCCGGCGCGGTTGCTGCGATGTACCATAGCAGGTTGTCTCGGGCCTGGATGCGCTTGACCGACGTGACTCGGTCGTGGATGTCAAGCAGCCACTGCGCCATAGGCTCACCCTTCTCCGGGCGAACCAGTCCACTCGACTTGAGTAGTGCGAGGGTGCGCTGAATGACATCACGATCGAACTCGGCTAGACCGCGACGCAGCATCTCCGTCTCTTCGCGACGCTCGGCGGCGACTGCGACGGCCGATTTGATCGGGCTGTTGTGGACTCGGGCTCGCTGCGGCACAACCGCGAAGTGGTCCCAGCCGTTGCTAGTCGCTGTGCCGTAAACGGTGTCGCTGCTGATGTGTGCAGCGATGATCGGCAGAGTCGCGACCGCCGTGCGCAGCGCTTCGACCGCATCCGTGTAAGGTCGCGCAGCGACGAAGTTCCACACCGCCGATGCGACGTTGCCTTTGTCGTCCACTGTGACGAGTCCGCCAAAGCGCTCGATGAATTGGCGACAGCAACGGCAAGTGTAGTGTTGTCGCAGCGACAGTGGCAGGTTGTCGATGAAGCGCTGAAACAGCGTCGAGGTCTCGACGTGAAACAGCGGGGTTGATACGGGAATCGCGGCGAAACAGGTCTGCACCTGCCACCGCAGCGCTGCAAAATCGCCGTCCTCGGGCAGACGTACGGTGGGGTCTGCTGCGACTTTGCTGGGCGGCTGCGGTGGGGTGATAGGTGTACGTGGCTTGACGCTGCGGGGCTTCTTCGACGGCATCTGGCTTACCTCGATGGTGTGGTGTGTTGTGGTGGCAGTCACGATCGGGATTTGAACCCGATGTTTCCAGCTCCAAATGCTGGCGTCCTAAACCGGCCTAGACGACGTGACTATGTGGCGAGTGCCGTGGAATTTAACCACACTTTCCGATCAACCGTCGGCTGTGCGCCTGTCGCGACAGTATCAGCACACTGAGGCACTCAACTGGTTGTGCCGGCGCTTACGCGCGACCTCCAGCATGTGGTGGTCGAGGTGGGATTTGAACCCACGGTGACGGATTTAACCCGTTGCCTTACCGCTTGGCTACTCGCTCGGCTGGCGCTCTATATGTCTGAGCTACGGCACAAATCGTTTGCGACCTGGCTGCGTCGCTGAACTGCTGCAAATGGTCGGGGTGGCGGTTGCCCGCGGCCTCTGGAAGCCAGATCCAGCGCTCTTATCCTGAGCTACACCCCAATGCCGACGGTAGGATTCGAACCTACGACCTACGGTTTACAAGACCGTTGCTCTACCGGCCTGAGCTACATCAGCGAAATGTGGACGGAAAGATGCTCGTGTCACTGCCTCGCTTCCAACCCGTCCACACCAATCACCCTATGACATCACGCAGACGAATGCAAGCGGAAAATGCACAGGCATGTCGATTTCTGCGGCAGGCTGTAGGTGTATGGTTGACACTGCTCTATTGTCCACATCTACCTATCCCACCTTACCTGTAACCGTCACACTTACTAACCGCCCAGACGACGTAAGTGTGCATACGACACCATGCCACCTGTAGTCAACTCTGCGCAGCGCCTGGCAGCCGCTACTGCACCGCGCCGCCTACCACGCCACATCAACGCTAGGGCCTCTAACTTGCTTTGTGAAGGCCCCTTGAAGGCCGCCAGGCTACCGCGCTATGGCAGCGCACCCAGTAGGCCAAATCGTGCGCTCTACGAAGTGGTCGGGTCATTATACCCCCTACAATATACCCCCTAATATATAAAAACCAAGTTGGGGGATTTCTTTCTATAGGGGGGTATTTTCAGCCGACCGCAGAGACAAAGCGGCAGCAGAACCTGCAACAAGTGCAAAGGTGCCCGGAATCATTCAGTTTTAAGTGTCTACCGAAGTGCCTACGAAGTGTGTGGAAGTGTAGGCAAACCAGGCAAACAAACGGGTTGCGTCAACGCGACCGCGTCACTTGCAAGGTAGTGCATCGCTGCCACGATGTCAAGGGCTGAATGCGGCAAATGTGACGTCTTGACATCGTTTCGTCGCTGTGGTAGCATGGCAGCATGACGCAAGCCACAGTTGCATCCTCGCCCACCCCGACATCAGAATCTGTCGCAGCAGCCCTCGACGCCACGTCGTCGCAGTGGCTGCCCGGCAATGAGATACAGATTCACTGTGCTCGCTTTCCGGGCGGCACGCAGGTGGCCGACGGCACCTGGGTGATGTCGAAGTACGGCGACAACACCACGCTCAACTTCATGACGTGGGAAGCGCAGCGACGCGAAGCCGCGGCTCGACCGTGGCCAGACGACGCCGAGAAGCTGTCGCTGCCTTACGAGGTCGGCGCCATTCTGGCGACGGAGAACGGACGAGCGCGACGCCGCGCACGGGACGTCGTCGCCTTCACTTGGATCTTCATCGACAGCGACACGGGGCAATCTGCGACCGCGCTGCGTGAAGCACTGCAAGCGCTGAATATCTGCTTCATGCTGACCGAGTCAGCAACGTCCCGCAGCAACGGCAACCCCGCGAAGTTTCACTTGTTTCTGCCTCTCTCAACGCCGAAGACGTTGCCGTCGATGTCGCTGCCCGAGGTTGACGTCGCGGCGGCGACGCTTGCCGCGTGTAAGACATGGTGGCACAACATTCACCGCCACGTGGTGCGATGTTTGTTTACACTGGGTGGCATGTCGGAGGCCGTAGACGCGGCGACGACACAGCAGCCTAGCACCTCACCACAGCACAGCCCTGTGTCGCCACTCGGCGACGACAGCACTGCGTCCACGCTCGCCCGCCTAGCCTACGTTCCGCATCGTCCGGCAGGTGGGCCGCCGCGACACCTCGTCGCCAATGAAGGGCGGTTGCTCTGCCTTGACGAGTTTCTGCGGGCGACCGGGTTTGATGGAAGCATCGACGCACCCATAGTCATGCTGCCTGCGGTGGCTGCTGCGAAGCGTCGTCGCAGTGTGGCAGCTGGGGATGTCGGCGATGTCACGACCGCAGCTGCTGTGCCAGGCGATGACACAGACACGACGGACAGCCCCTATAGCGCCGACGCCACTACAGCCGATGGCCTGACCGCGGACGAGACGACGGGGACGCTGCTATACAAGGCCCTCGACTTCTTTGGCTTGGCTGGGCCACAGCTAGAGCCCGGCAAGTATCGGGCGCTGTGCCCGTGGCGAGTCAACCACACGAAGACCGCGCAGCATGACCCCGAAGGCTTCACGCCCAATGACAGCAGCGTCGTGTTCTGGACGCGCGATGTCGGGTCGCGAGCGGGCGGCGGCTGGAAGTGTCAACACCACGGCAACGGCATCGCGGGGCAGTGTGCGCAGTCGTCGGCCGCTGACGTGCTGCGGTGGGCGCGGCGACACGGCTGTCCTTTGCCTGACAGTACGGCGTGGGCTGGTGGCGGGGCAATGGGGGCGGCGGGGGCGCCGACGACTACACAGCAGCCAGATGTCGTCGCCGCTGCGTCCGCTGCGGCTGTGCCTGCCGCACCAGCACCCGCACCCGCGCCTATTCATCCACTACCGCCAGCCTTTCCAGGTGCCCCGGCCAATGGCGCCCCGGTGTCGCCGCCGCCACGCGGTGTCGCAGCGACTGCGGCCAAGCCGCTGGTGGACATCGAGATCACGACCGACTTGCTAGCGATGCGACGTGGCGCCATCGCGGCGCTTGCAAACCACAGCGCATTCTACAAGATCAACGGGACGTTGTATGACCTCGTCGAAGAGGAGGGCGAGGACCGCTTCGGCAACCCGAAGCGTCCCTGGCTGCGTAAGTCAGTCGCTCCACACGTCACCGCCGAGCTGTGTAGTGTCAGCCGATGGTTCACCACTGAGACAGCGCGGAAGCAGCCGATTCAGGTAGACAAAACACCCGATCGTCAGACCGTCGCGACGGTGCTTGCGGCGGGTGCGTATCCGGGCATGCGTGAACTGAACGGCATCATCACGACGCCAGTGTTTCGACGCGGCCCCGACTACAGCCTTGTGCAGACACCTGGCTATGACCAGTCGCTCGGCGTGCTGTATCGCCCAGTCGGCTACATTCCCCGAGTATCAACGAACCCGGGACGACCTCAGCTTGAGGTAGCCAGGGCTGAGCTTCTGCGTCTTATCAAAGACTTCCCGTTCCGCGTCATCGACCGCGACCTGTGCAAATCCGTGTGGTTGGCAGCGATCTTCACACGGTTTCTGCGCTTCACGTTCACCGGCAACATCCCGATGTTCCTGGTCTCAGCTGGGGCTGCGGGTAGCGGCAAGGGCAAGCTCATCGACGCAGCCGCGATTATCAGCGACGGCGCAGAAGCCTGGAAGCGAACCAAAGCCGGCGACGACGCCGAGCTTGAACGCGCAATTGGCGCGGCCATCCGCGAAGAGGTCCCCGTCGCTGTCCTCGACAACATTCCCCGTGGTGTCATTCTGGAGTCGGCGACGCTGGAGAACTATCTGACGACGCCGATCTTCACCACGCGCGAAATCGGAACATCGAAGAATATCAAGGGTGTCAAGGGCGGCTGGAATGACACGCTATGGTGGGGCAACGGCAACGGCCTGCAGACCGGCGGCGACATGTCACGGCGTGTCCTGCGCATCGACATCGAGGACAAGACGGGGCGCCCCGAGTCACGACGTCCCGAGATTCCCGAGCTGGAAGCACACTGCCACGCCCACCGCGCCGAGCTGTTATCGCATGCGCTGACGCTGCTCTGCGGCTTCTTCGCGGCACGTCGCGCGGGCTGGTCGGTACGGCTGCCACCGTTTGCCTCGTTTGAGGGCTGGTCCATCGTGCGCGAAGCGGTCGTGTGGTGTGGCCTACCTGACCCATATCTCGCCCGCGGCAAGGCCGACGACGACGTCGATACGGCGAATTTCTGCTTTCTGGTGGACCACCTCGTGAAGTGGTGCGGCGTCGGCAAGGAGACAGGTGTAGGCGAGATCGCCGAAGGCCTCATTCGCGACAAGGCGTCGGCGACTTCAAAGCATCGCGAGTTCTACAACTTCCTCGTCGAGGTCTGCGACGTCAAGCTGGGCAAGCAGGACGGCGCCGCGACGTCGCTGGGGAAGCTACTGTGCAAATACGACAAGCGCGTCGTCCCCGATGGGAAGTGGCAGCTGCTACACTACCGCACCCCTCGTGGCAGCAAGGTGCAGATCAGCGACGTGACTGTGGGGTGAGGGTGTCGGAGTGGTGGCGATCGTTGAATATGATGCTTGACAGCGACGACGTGATGTGGTAGGCTGAGCAACGAGGTTTAGTCATGTCTGCACATCGTACCATCCTGCTCGACGTAGACGGCGTCCTCGCCGATTTTGTCGGCGCAGTTCGATCAACCGTTGCCGAAGTAGGGCACCGTCTGGGTGAAGTCACTCAGCCCGACTTCACAGCGCAACTGGCCGTCGAGCACCCCGAGGTGCATGCTCATTACATTTTTCGCAGTGCTGCGCGCAATTGGTGTACAGAGATTGAACCGTATCCGGGTGCAGCACGTTTTGTGGAGCAGCTACGCCAACACGGCGAAGTCGTGGCTGTTACAGCGCCACTACGACACTGCCCCACCTGGGAATCTGAGCGGCGTGCTTGGCTGCGACGACACGTTGGTATCACCGACGTCATCTCGACTCGACGTAAAGACCTCGTCTACGGTGACGTCCTCGTTGAAGACTCCTACGACAACCTAGCGAAGTGGTGGGCACGCTTGGGCCACGAAGCCCGCTGTGTGCTCGTCGGGCACGCATACAACAAGCAACGCAACATCACATCGAAGAACCCTGGTCGATTTCCGTGCGCCGATGTGTGCGACTACGCTGGCTTGTACGACATCATCACCGAAGGGTGGTAGTTGCATACATGCACCGCCGTTTCCGCATAAGTCGCAGCAGTGTTGCTGCAGCCATCGCCGAGATCGGCGGGGTTGGCAACATCGGAGCCAGTCGTTTTCGCGCTACCTTCATCGGCGCAGATGTCTACCTCGCATCGCGAGGTGTCGTCTCGACGAACCTGCTAGGGCGCACACATGTCGGTGTTGTGGTAGATGTACGGGTGCCGGCGGTGCGATTCGAGGACAATGCGATGGTGGATCGCCGGATTGCTGCCTATGCTACACCCACCTACGTCGTCGTAGACACGACACCACAGTACGAGGCACGCGCTGACGATGAGGTCGTAGACGACACACGGCAGCGACGACGTCGCGGGCGACAAAACTGGGAAGCTGCACAGGGGCGACAGCGATTCGACGACTCTGTGACGGCTGCGACGATGTCGTCTATGTCGATGTCAATGCGACATGACGGCACAGTACAGACAGGTAGTCGCGTGTACGCTGTTGACAACGTCACGGTGTCTGCATCACCTGGCGGGCCACCTGTCGGCCGCGTCGTCTCAGTGGATGGCAACACCTGCGTCGTGTCGATCGACCCGATGACGACGCTGGGCCGAGATGTCGTCGAGGCTGTGAATGCGTCATTGTCGCGCAGCTTCTTGGCAACTGGCGTCGCGTTGGGGCAGGGCATAGTCGCGGGGTTGCGTGGTGCTGCTGGCACTGTAATCGACATGGTGCGACATGTCAGCGAAACTGCGACACAGCGCGAAGAGTCGTTGCGTGACTTCGGTGCGTTGCTGCCACGGGGCCGGACGTCAGGCAACTACACGGCTGCGGGTAGCATACAGGTGGATAGTGCAGCTTGGCGTGAGCTGATGTCCCTGTCGCATGCCCCAGTTTCAGCGTCTGGCCACGTCCGCGCTGTCGTCGAGGCTGCCCGACAACGCGAAGACGCAGTCGTGCGCGCAACCCTGACGTCGCCGCAGCCCAGTGGCAGCACCTTCTCGACGACAGCGCCGACGGCGTCACAGCCTGGCAGCTTCGGCAACGACTTCGCTGGGTCGCCGCTGACTCCGACGAACTTGGAGCGCGCAATCGCGCGGATGCGGCGGGCACCTACGGTGCAGCCTGACACGATCATCCATCCACCGCAGATGTCTACGTGGCCGCCATCGCCTGCATCACCCACACCTACACCGCCCACCACAGTCCACATCGATGCCGTCGAGGCATCGTCGCAGTCGCAGGCCAACGGCTACCTGGCACGGTTGCTGCCGTGGCTCGACAGCGACGTGTCGTTGACGTCGGATCAGCGACTGCTTGACCTCGCCGAGGAGATGTCAGCGCAGGGACGTGACGTTGAGCTGGTGTATGTGCCTGAGCGACAGGCGCTGCGGGCGACGACAAGACATGAGCGCATGGCCGAGGGTGCGACGTGGCGGCGCATTGTATACGCTCGCGGTGGTGTCATCCGGTCGCCGGGGCTGGTTCTCGTCTAGCTACCTTGCCTCATGGCAGATACAATTCCGGTTGCTGCGCAGACGACGACGCCACAGATTGTGGGTGGCGCTTATGGGCAGGTGTGGTGGTGTCGTGGGCCGCAGCCTACGGCCTTCACCGTCAACGGCCAGTCTTACCTCGCCTCGGTCAAATCGGGGCTGATAACCAGCCCCTACGCCACTGTCGCTGACGTCTTCAACATCAGCATCGGTGAGGATCAGCAATTCGACTACTCGGCGACGACGATCGGGACGTGGCTCAGCGTCGGCGCGGCCAAGGTCAACGAGTTTCTAGGGCAGCGCTTCAACGTCCCGCTGACCGTGTGGTCTGACACCGTCGTCTGGGCCAACTGCGAGCTGTGCTACATCGGCGCGACGCGGAAGCGCGGCATCAACACTGAGGCGATGCTGGCCGACTTCCGCGCCCGCGAAGAGGGTGTGTTGTCGTGGTTGAAGATGGCTCGCGATCATGAAGTGACACCGGACGGTCGTTTAAGCATTCAAGATCAGCCGCAACAGGCGTTGCAGTACCGAGCCCAACCTGCGCGGGGATGGGACGTGGGTAGCGGCGGCTTTGGTGGTGCCGGGGCCTACGGTGGCACCTATACGCCATCGCCCTATGCCGGCAACGGCGCGATTGGACGCTACGGCGCTGGCGGCAGGGGAAGGTAGCGATGGCTTCGACACCACAGTACCCCGCAGCACCCTACCCGCCTGCACCGTCTGCGCCTGCAACCGCGACGCCGCAGCGCACAGCCGCACTGGACAACCGCGGCACGATTCTGCCGGGAATTCAATACGTTATGTATGTGCTGCAGGCGATTTATCCGCGACGCATTTTCCCCAACACGGGGACAGCTGACGCACAGCATCAGCCTGTCCTATGTCCCGTTGGATGGCGTCGCGGCGGCACGTCGGCGTCGGGTGCGTCACTTGGCGGCACCCCGGGCGGCAACTACTTCGTCGGCTTCCCCGAGAAGGTCGTCAACGACGCTGCACCGCAGCGCATCATCTGGGAGCCCCCCGGGGTCGATCAGGAGGAGTGGGCGCCGCCGCAGCAGATGGGGCCATACAAAGACGTCTTGACGACGCCGCAGCCGGATTTACTACTACCGCAGTCGCCCGTGACAGGCGATCAGTATCGACAGATGGACGGCTTCGCATCGGCGCAGCTAGCGACGCGTATCATCCCTATGCGTGTGCATCTATGGAGCAACGACTGGTCAGACGCTGAGGAGCTTGTGCATTGGTTTGCGGCAGCTGTGCAGGTTTGTTTTAACGGCAACACGTCAGTAGCGGGCATGCCGCTGCTCGGTCCCGGTGGCTGGGCAGAGGATGAGAAAGGATCGCGGGGACTTCACTACGTGTTGACCGTTCGCTTCGCAGCCCCGATTCACTTCCCCTACTGGGCCGAGCGCGAAGCCATCGCGGCTGCCCTGCGCTTCAGCGGCGCTGCGCCGAATACGGTGGTGTCGGGGGAGTAGCTCATCGCGCAGCGTGGAAAGTAGCGAAAATGTCCTGCCGAGTGTCATAGTCAGGATAGCACCGGGCAAACTCCACCGTGATGTACGCGGCAGAACCCATAATGGTATCGATGACTTCACCCGTCGAGACGTCATAAATCAGAAGGTTTTCATCAGCTGGTTAGAAGCAGTTGACTCCGACGCTGAGACGCAGCGTCTGCGCCCCATCCTGGGATTCAGACCATACAGTGGTTGGACCTTGATTGACTACTCGACGAATCGCTGCGGCTTCGTCGAGCGCAGCGGCTTCGCAAGCCAATCGCCAAGCCCCGGTGGCCGGGAAAGCTGCAAGACTGCGAATGTGTTTGTAATAGTCTTGCTTGGTCATTAGCGCACCACCCGTGCCATCTCATGAGCGCGAATGAGCAGCTGCCGGGCTTCGGCCAGATCTCGGTCGTGCGACGCTTGTAGGTACGGCACTGCTGTGTATTGCTTGGCCTCCAGGTGTCGGACAAAAGCCTCCTGCTTGAGGACAAAGGCGGCCATCTGCGCTTGCTTGCTCTGCTTCGTCTTGCTCTGCTTCATCATGTTCGTATCTCCTTGTTGATTCAAGTATCGGCATCTTTCAGCCGAAGTCAACAAGGTTCGCAAACTATTTTGCAAGTCCACGAAATGACGACGTTCTTAGTCGCAGCTGCGACCTAGCTGCGCAGCTGCTACAGCCGACACGGCATGATGACGAAGACGTCGCCGATGTCGCGGCTGCTGTTGTCGCCGACGCCGTGTAGCAGTATCGGGTCTAGCTCGCCGTTGAAGTTCAACTTCACCGACGTCGTGGCGATGCGTTCAAGGGCTTCGCCGAGGTAGCGCAGTGAGACGCCAATCTTGAAGGCGTACGCCATCTCGCCTGTGAAATCAACGTCCTCTTCGGCACAGCCGACGTTGGGGTTATCGGTGCGCAGCGTCAGCTTGCCATCCACGAAGTGGAAGGCTGCAGCCGACGTCTTCTCGGACGCGGCCAACATCAGGCGATTCACGGTCTGTCGCAACGACGCCGCGTCGATGACGATGCTGTGCTGCGCGTCGCGTGGAATGACCTGCATGTAGGGCGGAAACAACTGCGCATCGAGGAGCATCGTCGAGTAGGTGATCTGCGTCTGCCCGACTGCACGGAAGTACAGCTTATCTTTGGTGACGGCGACTTCGACGCTGCGAAGTCCTTTGCTGCCACACAGCTTCCGCAACTCGACGACGCCGTCGCGCGGAATCAGAATGCGCGTCGCACCCGTGTACTTGTCCGCCCCGCCGGGCAGCGCCAGCACACCGTCCAGATCGATGCGTGACAACCGATGTCCGTCGGTGGACACCATGCGCAGCTTGGGCGCTGCGTCACCGCCCGGCAGCGATTCCAGCAAACATGCATTCATCTGCGCTCGCGTGTCCAGCGACGCAGAGAACAACGTGCCGTCGATGAGATCGATCAGCGTCGCCGTGGGCACCGTCTGCCACGTCAGTTTAGCCAGGGCAGCCGCGTCGGGCATCTTCGGGAAGTCGCTACCACGCAGCGTCGTAAGGTTGAAGCGCGACTTCCCCGACGACAGCGTTGAGGTCGTAGTCGTCGAGGTGACGATGCGAAAGTCATCGAGAGCGCTGTTTGGGCAGGTCTTTGCGTGAGGGCAGTACTTCGGGAAACCCGTGTTAGGCTTCCCTACCTCCTTGCCGCAGTCTGGGCACCACCGCTTCGTCGCGCCGCCCTCTTGCCGCTCCGTCGTCGTCTTCTCGACGATTTCCAGCGTCACGTCGGCGCCGAGTGCCTTGACAATGTCGTGCGCCTTCTTCGCGTCGAGGCAGCCGGACAGTGGCTGCGACACGTCCGTTGCGGCTGTGCCTGCGACACGGCCCAGCACGGTCAGGCGCATATCGGTCGCTGCGACGGCAATCTCGCTGCCCTGAATCGTCAGGCAGACGGTGTGTAGAATCGGCGACGCAACCTGCGGATCAACAATGCGCTTGGCTTCGACAAGTAGCTGTAGCAGGGCAGCCCTCGGCACAGTGATGCGTGCGGTGCGAGTGGCAACAGTCGGTGCTGATGCAGTGGTCGTAGTCATTGTGGCGTGATCTCCCGGTTGATTTGAATCCTAGCACAGCGGCGACAGGGTGTCAAGGCCCTGTGCATAATTTCTGGGACCCTGCCGCTCTACTAAACCCACACACCCGCCCGCCCGTCACCGCCACCGCCTATACCCCCGCCCACCTACCTTGTCACATCATCAGGGGGCACACCAGTGGCCATCAATCCCAGCGCATCGATTATTTTCCTCGACGGCCAGCTCGACGCTAGCCTGAACCTAGCGACGAACGTAGCACTCAAGCTTGGTCCGGCGACTGGCGGGCCGCTGCTGCGCCCGACGCTCGTGTCGCAGACCAGTAGCGTGCTGCAGTTTCTGCAGGGGCCGCTTGTTGCGTCGTCCGCACACCACGTCACCTACAGCGGTGGCGTCTACGCGATGCGAACGAATGCCTCAACCGTGGGTAGCATCGGCAGCGTGACCAAGACGCCGGCCACGTCGTCGCCTGCGTCGCTGGCCAGCCTCGCTGTGTCGCTGACGTCGTATACGCTGCATGCTCAGATCGACGCCGTGACGGCGTCGTCACTGGTGCTTACCACTGCGGCGCTTGCGGGGGGCTGGACGGCGCCGTCTGCACCGCTTCAGCTGACCGTGACCGCGGGTGTGGGCGCTGTCGCCAACACACTGACCATCACCTACGTAGACTGCAACGGCGACACGAAGACCGGGACGTTGAGTGTCACCGCGGCCGGCACCTTTACCACTGCGTTTGCCACGGGCATCGCGTCAATCATCAGCATCGTTCCGTCGGCTGCGCCGGTCGGAACGCTTGACTTTGCGGCTGCCTTCACCTCGCCGGCCGATCGCTACTACGTGCGCACCCGGACGATTACGGGTGGCGTGCTCGGTGTCACTGGCGGCACCACACCGAAGATTCAGGTGTCGCTGGATGACGGTCTGACCTACAGCCGCACCCTGACGCTACCGTCGAGTGGTGTGCTGGAGTTGACTACATACGCGGGGGGCCTGACGCCGCAGGCGACGGGTATGACCCTGACGTACAGTCCGGCGACGACCTTTCAGGAGATTTACGGAAGCCTTCGTGTTGCAGGCGCAACCGTGCCCGGCGACGTCGTCTACACGAAGAAGGTCAGCGCGGCCGTCACCGTCACGCATGTCGTCGCGGGTCTGTCTACGCCGTTTAGCGTTGGCGTAATCGGCAACGCAATCACCGTCAACAGCGCCACTGACGGTGCTGGTGTGGCGACGACCACGGCCAACGACATCGTCACTGGAATCGGCCTCAGCGTGGCTGCGTCCGCACTGGTCAGTGTTGTCGCGGTCGGGGCGGGAACCGGGCTGATGGCTGCGGCTGCGTCTGCAGGCTTTGCCAACAGCAACGTCGATTACACGCCAAAGCAGGAAGGCGCACAGATTCGCCACGGCAACCCAGGCGTGTCGAATACGGCCATCACGATCGCCGTGACCGGGAAGCTGATCACAGTCTACCCAGTCACCGACGCCAACGGCATTCAGACCTCGACGGCGACACAGATCGCCGCGGCCGTGGACGCAGACGCGACCGCGTCGCTGCTCGTCGATGCGGCTGCAACAGGCTCTGGTGCCGGCATCGTCGGCATGCAGAACGTCTACACCGTGCTGCCGGTCAGTCTTGCCACGAATGACGTCTTCAGCTTCTCGACGACTCCGCCGTCGTGGAACGCCGTCGATCTGGCCGAGGCACTGGAGACACTTCGCACCAACGACACTGCGCTCGATACCTTCAGCATCCTACATATCCTAGGTAGTGCGACTGACAACGACGTGCAGTCGGTGCAGGATTGGCTGGACAACCTCGGCAACACCAAGCGCAAGTTCAAGGCCGCGTATCTTGAAACCACCTACATGGGCGCCACGTCAGAGTCTACGTGGGTGGCTGCCCTACTTGCAGGCTACACCCCGGTGGACACCGACCCGAAGGTCGGCCTGTGCGCGGGCGAGGTCAACACCCTGAACCCGGCCAACAGCACGATCGACCGGCGAAATGTCTCGACCGCTTACATGGCCCGACTGATGATCTGCAGCATCAGTGAGCTACCGTCGCACGTCAACTGCGAGACGGATCTCGGCATTCAGAATGCTGTGTCCGGTGTGCAGGTGCGGCGTCAGACTGGCACGTCGGTGCCGCCGCTGTGGCAGACCGACGATGGTTTGATTCAGCTCAACACGGCCAACTTCGTCACGTTCCGTACCCTGCCGGGCCGCACCGGAATCTACGTCCGTCAGGGTCTGATGTTCACCATCGACGGCAGCGACTATACGTTCGTCACGAATCGACGAACCGCCGACGTCGTCGCGGCTGTGGCGTATAACCAGATCATTCAGAACCTGAACGCCAACCTCCTCGTCGATCTGACGACAGGGCAGCTCGCCGAAGTCGAGGTCAAGCGCATCGAGTCGCAGGTTGAAGGCGCGATTCGCGATCAGGTGATGGGTGGGGCACGGCAGCACATCAGCGGCGTCCGCGTCGTCATCGACCGGGGCACGAACTTCCAGGCCACCGGGGAGATCACCGGCGAGGTTCGCATCGTGGGCCGCACCCCAGCGACCAGCTTGATTCTGTCCCTGGGCTACGTGCGCACCATCGGGGCGACTGCGTAACAACGACTAGACGGCGCGGTGGCGACATCGCGCCCACAACTACGACGAGGACACCGTGGCACAGAATAGCGTATACCAGACTTACCCGCAGCCTTACGGCTCGATGCAGTATCAGTACAGCAACGTACAGATCAGCCTGTCGTCGGCGCCAGGCGTCTTCTTCCCCTTCATCGTGTCGGTGGATTACAGCGACACCAACGCAGTCGCCGAGGGGCGCGGGGTTTCCCCTTATCCGATGGGGACGACCCTGGGAGAGTACACAGCCACTGCGTCAATTGAAGTTCAGAAGCTGTACAATGAGCAGTTTCTAGCCATCGTCGCTAAGGGCTCACCGAGCCAAAACAGTATCTATGACGCAATCTTCGACGTATCGATTTCGTATCAGCTGCGGACACCCCCCGGCATCAACCCGGTGCCTGTGGTGCAGGACGTGCTACGCGGCTGCCGCATCACTGGGCAGTCGCAGACGCTGTCGGCGGGAAACTCAGTATTAACCGTAAAACATTCTTTATACGTCGCACTTATTGTGTGGAATGGTCGCCTGCCGTTGGCAGGTCTCCCACAGTAGCACACGCTGTTGCACCGCAGTCGCGCGGCGCCCGCAGTCGCCACTTTCCCGTTGACACAACGTCGCAGCCGTGCTAAGATGTCGTCATGCCGACGCCGCAACCACAGCCGTCCAAGCCCCGCAACAAAACCCCCATCCCGCAGCGGCCGATTCCGCGCAAGGCGACGCTCGCCCGGCCCGAAGTCGCCGCCGCAGTTGCAGCTTACCTCGGCGTCACCGCGACACAGGGACGCAGTGTCCTCGACGGCGTCATCGCTGTGCTGCGGCAGCTGCTCGTCGCGGGCCACACCATCGAGCTGCGCGGCTTCGGCCGTCTGCGTACTCGCTGGGTCAAGCCGCACATCGGCGTCAACCCTTTGACGCGGGCCGCGGTGTCTGTTCCGGGTCACAACGTCGTCGTCGTGACGCCGTCGTCGGTGTTTCTCACCGGGAAGCGAGGCAAGTGATGGTTGCTGTACCGCATAGCATTGCCGACATGCCATCGACACGCTTCTTCGTCAATGGCGAAACCTTTGGCCACGTCTGCGCCGCCGAGTTCTCCGACAAGCACCTGCTGTTCTGCGTCTACGTCCGCGACGACCACGACGCGATGATGGGGTATCTGCAACAGGCGAACAGCTTTCGCATCATACTGCATGCCGGGGCAGTCTGCGTCGTGGACCAGACTTTCCAGGGCTTCCGCTTCGACCGCGTCAACTACCGCGTCAACGCAGGCCACCTCGTCACTGCCACGCAAATTGAGGAGCCGCGTAGTAGCAGCCGCCTCTGGGTCGCCGAGCTGCGCTTCGTCGCACCACTGCGCGATGTGTCCGCGTCTGCCACCACATCCACACCTTCACCGAAAGAGAGCACATAATGTCTACTGCACCGACCAAGCATCCCCTCGATTGGAAGGCCGAGAAGAAGACCGGCCACCCGACCTACTGCCTCGCTGTCGCGCTGGCTTGGCACACCCGGCTAGCGTCGCCGGGCTATCTGCCGGATAGCGACATGCCCTACGACGGCGTCGTCGTCGATCCGCTCGGCAACGAGACCCTGCCGATGACCGAGGCGCAGTACGACGCGATGATTGCCGCTGCGCAGCAGAAGCTGCGGGACGTCCGCGAAGCTGCGTCGAAGCTGCAGCCGCCGGTACAGGCCCAGCACGTGCGCATCCTCGTCCACAGCGACGCGCACCATGCGGTCATCGTGCGGCTGCCGGTGGGCCTCGACTCGCAGGCGCTGCTGCGTAGTATCCGCGACGCCGAAGGTGAAGCGCGCAAGACGATCATGGCCTATGAGACGGCTCAGCGCACTCTGTGGCCAGCGGATGGCAGCCCTGAGCGCAGCGACCTGATGACGGCGTTCGGCTACGCGTTTGAGCTGGTCTACCCCGAAGAGTACCTGAAGCTCGTCGGCTGGCGCGGAACCGATGTAAAAAAGCTGGCTTAGCACTCTATCAGACGGCGGCGTGGCACTGGGGTCTGCACGACCGGGTGCCCGTCAGTGCTAAGCCGGTTCCGCCAGAAGCTGAACGCGCATCACGGGACGCACATGACGCAGCAGCGACGGCGATGATGGCGCTGCTAGGTGTTGACGTCGCCGACGAAGACCTCATCGATGCAACCGCACAGCGTCGTCAAGTCGGCCTCTTCGCGGCTGCGCATATGCTGGCCGACGCTTGGCGCGTTCTTGTCAACAGCCCGCGACTGCAGGCTAAACAGATCGAAGCCCTTGCCCAGATGATGCTGGGATCGCAGGTTCGATAAAGATGGATCATAGATACAACCCCGACTTCCGCAAGCACGTCACCGCTCAGGCCCGTTGGGTGATACAACACAATAAGTGTTTGTACGACATTGCTCGCCGTAGGGACGGCACGCATACGTGTGCAATTTGCGCTCGTAGTGTGAATCTGGACAGGCTTATGGAGTCTGTACGGCTTTATAAGCCAAGCTCAGCTGATGTCACAGTTTCCCTACATCCGGCACGTAGGGGTATGTCAGTCTCTTACACCTGCGTATGCGGTTCCGAACAGACGTGCCTGTGTCCACAACGTGCGATCAACTTTCCGGCTCGTCTTATCGATCGCATGATGGCCATCGACGCGGCGTCAGTCGCGCAGGCTGATCCTCTTGTGGAGAGCATGAGCGACGACGAAGCCGCTCTCTATGGGACGTTGCGGGATAGCTTTTTGCGCGCGCAGATGATCCGACATCGCACCGTCGAAAGCGTACGCAAAGCGGCGGTTGATGAGCGTACGTCGCGGGGTGGTGAGGTCGTCTACTTCGTCGGCAGCGCCGACGGCAAACTGAAGATCGGCACCAGTGCCAACATCGAAAAGCGTTTCGACGCTTTGCAGACGTCAGCGTCGGTGAAGCTAACGCTGCTGCTGACGATACCCGGCAGCACTGATCTAGAGACAGAACTGCACCGTCGCTTCGCCCACTTACGAGAATCCGGTGAGTGGTTTCAGCATACCGACGAGCTTCGACACTGCATCGAGGGTGCTGCCTTCTACAAGGGGTTGAGCGCAGCTTCGACACCCACAGCGTCTTAGATTGCGCCGCCACCACCGCGGCCCCGGCTTTGCATTAGCCAAGCCTGCTTCGCGCCCCTGTAAGCCCTCTCAATCAAAACTTGCCACGCAGATGGCAATGGTCCGTCGGGCACCATTCGTCGCGCCTCCATCTTTGCCGTACCTTCTTGTAGCCACTGAGCGTAGTCTTGCTTGTTCAAAATGCGCAACTGAATACCCGATCCATCAGGTCTAGTTTCAACGCTAAAACCCCTGCGCAGACGCCCCGTCCGCTGCATCGTATTTCCCCCGTCTTTCGGGGGCCTCCACTGCGACCCGTAGGGGTCCAGTTTGGTCACGAAACCACGGTCAATAAGCTGCTTGACTTCAGCGCGAAGTCTTTTTGCGACATCCTGACGGATGCTTCGGGGGGCACGTCGCATGTTGGCCGCGAGTTGACGCAGTGCTGATGTCGGTTTGACAGAGATGCCCATATACGTGAAGGTGCTCGACCGCACCTTGGAGTATGGCTTTTGACATCGGCACCTATGCTATCAAGGACGATTTAACAGCACAGTTCGCACGCATGTCTGCGGCAGCCCTAGCCTTTGACAAGACTTTGGGCAACACCCGCGGCGCAAAAAAGATGAGTGACAGCCTCGATGCACTCGCAAAAGACGCGTTGAAGCCCCTGCGCGAGATGGCTAAAGCCCAAGAGAAGGCAGCCAAAGAGGCAGCCAAACAAGAGCAGGCGGCGCAGCGTCAAATGCGCGCTGAACAGGCTGCGGCAGCAGCTTTTATTCGCGCAGAGCAGCGCAAACAAGCCGAGATCGAGCGTACACGACGGGCTCAGGAAAAGAACTCGACCTGGAATCGGGCCAAGTCGGCCTTTGGGGAAGCTGTTTCTCCAAAGCAAATGGCGATCGGTGCGGCGCGTACCGTCGGCGCTGGCATGGTTTCAGCACCTTTCGCCGTGCTTGGTGCTGGCTTCAATCTAGTTGAAGGCATTACAGACAAGGTCATCGACGTCGGCAAAGACCTCGTCGGCGCCGTCATCGATGCGGCGCAGTTTCGACAGAATGCTATCACGGGTCTTGAGTACATGCTTGGCACCCGCAAAGAGGCCGAGCAGATCTTCGCTGACGCCCAGAAGCTGGCGCAAGAGACCCCACTCGACACCGACAAAGTAATCGCAGGGATTCAACAGCTTGTCACTGCTGGCTTCAGCGGCAAAGACTCGATGTTGCTGTTTAAGTCCGTCGCCGACCAGGCGTCGAAATTTGCAGGCGACGAGGGCATGCAAGACAAGGTCATCGCAGCGTTTTCGCGTGTCAAGGGCCGCGGCGTCGCGACAGGCGAAGACCTAGAATCAATGCGTGTCGCTGGTTTCCGCGAAGAGAGCATCATTCAAGCCCTACGCGAAAAAGAAAACCTAGCCCCATTATTCAAGAACATTAAAAAGGATGCGTCACAAGAAGACGTCATCAAACAAGTCAAGAAGGTTCTAGGCGAAGGCAAGATCGGCTCGACCACGTTCCTCAACGCAGTTATCGCCAGCGCCGAAAAGAACAAGCCTAACATTGGCGAGTTCGCAAAGAGGATGGGCGGCGGTGGTGTGGGTGCTGACGGAAAGCCGATGCGGGGTTCGCTAACAGGTACAATCAGCAACTTCAGGTCAGCCTTCGGCGACCTGCTGAAATCGACGAACCTGGAGTCGTGGAAAGGGATTGAGGCATTTCAAGATTTTCTAACGAAAATCAGCGACGCTATGAAAAGCGACGTCGGCAAGGGGTTGCTGCAGACGATTGAGCGCATCGTGGATGCCCTACTCGGCGGCTTGGCGCAGGTCAAAGATAGCGACATTCAAGGCTTTGTCAAGACTGTTGCGGACTTAGGCGACAAGGCAGTCGGTGTCATCAAGGAAGCCTGGGGGTGGCTGGATCGTCTTCTACACGGTGGCGACATCGGCGACGAAATGGGGGACATCCTGATCGACGTCGCCAAGTATATCGGCGCTGGTATTTGGGAGGGGGTCAAGAATGCTGGCAGCATCATTGAAGAAGGCAATAAGCGCTTCACTAAACGATACGGCGTCAGCGAGGAGAAGGCCACAGCAAAAGCCGCTGAAATGGGGATGTCCACTAAAGACTTCCTGAGGTTTTACAGCGACGCGAAGCAGCGCTTTGAGGCTGATGGCGGAGCGTCTACCGTGTTTCAGCAAGAAGGAGAGAGTGCAGGCGACGCCTTCATGCGGCGCGTGCTTGAGTGGAACGCAAATACGTCCAGCTTCGGCGCAGACACCCTGCCGGGGGCTGATAGCAGTCGCACCGGAATCAAAACCCTGAATATCCCCATGCTGGCCGAAGGCGGCATCGTCACGTCGCCGACGCTGGCCTGGGTCGGCGAAGCAGGCCCCGAAGCAGTCGTGCCGCTGCGCACGATGGCAAGCGCGTCAGAGGCGAGTGTGTCGCGGTTGTCTGGTGAACGTAGCAGCATCGGCGGTGGGCAGGGTCGAGTCGGTGGCGTCGGCAGCTTGTCGGTGCAGGTCAACGTCGGCAACGTCGCAGGTGGCGACCCCAGTGCCGTTGGCAACGCCATCGCCGACATCACCGTTGAGCGGGTGCTAATGGCTCTGCTTGAACGCAAGGCGGCAGAGGCGTAGACACGACGACGTAGACGCGGTGACGCAACGTAGGCTACTGCACTACGTCACCTTGTGGCATGGCGATGCCACAGACACAGGGCTTTCCCCTTCCAGGGACATCCACCCTATACGTACTTGACCGCATTAACATTCTCGGTGTTGACCTGCCACTGGCCGGACCAATCGAAGGCGGTCTTGAGTTGGACATCGAAAAGCGGAAGGAGCCGGGCAGCGACTACAGCACCTACGTCAGCCACGGCATCGACGCGACGCCGATACGCATTCGGCTGCTGCTCTTTCGCGACCTGATCAGCAAGAAAGACTGGTTCGCCGAGTACGCGAAAATTAAGGATCGCCTCGTCGGCCGCTTCCTATCCACGCGAAACGCTGTGCCTGTCTTTCATCCGCTTCTCAACGAAGAGAACATCAACCAGATCGTCTTCGTCAAGCGGTCGATGTTGACGCAGCAACGCGGCCTCCTCTTCACCGTCACGCTCGAAGGCTTCAATCCGAAGTCGCTGCGCATCGGCAGCGGTGCAGGGGGTGTTCGCTTCGTGCAGGACACGAACACGACAAGCCGAGCCAGCGACACCGACGCAATGGGGAGATCGAAAGTCGTCAGCAACAACCCCCAAGCTACCACGCGACCAACGGAGAAGCAGAACGCGCAGAATGTCACCACCCCCGGACAGAAGCAGGCTGGCAAAGACCGCCGCCCGACGTAGAGGACACCGTGCCCGATTTCTTTCTAGGCGATACGCCGCTGCTGAGCGGCAACGTCGATTTCCCGTTGATAGGCGCATGGACGGGGGAAGTCCTGTTGTCCTCGACGACGTCGCCGCCGATCGGCACTGTCACGACGCTGACGATGCGCGGAACGTCGCGGCTATGCACAGTCGTCGATGCGGGCGGCGACTACCTGCAGGTCAAAGCGCGGCTGGTGGCGGGGCGTGGTGGTTTGGACGCCACGCTTGATCCCCGCGACTACCGCGGCTACCAGGCTGCTCAGATTGCGCAGGACGCTATAAAAGACGCTGGAGAAGTGCCGGGGGTCTGGGATGCCTTGGCAACCTATTGCCCTCATTGGTTGCGTCCGCAGGGGCCTCTACGCGCGTGTTTGCAGCGGCTGGTGCGACTGACAAACGACCCGCAGCTGCACTGGCGTGTCGGAGATGACGGCGTGGTGTCGCTGCTACGCGACGACTACAGCGTAGTCGTCGATGCTACAAATCAGGCAGGTTTCGCACAGCTTGCGTCGTGGGGGCAGGAGCGCTTACTTCTACTCAGCCTCACCGACACGTCGATACAGCCGGGCCGCAGCGTCAACGCCTTCGGCCAGACACGACCCATCGACCGCGCCCTGTATACCTGGGACGCTGATGCCTTTCAGTGCATGGCGTGGTGGCGGTAGGGCTAACGGGGTATTGACGCTAGCTCACCCAGCCCCGTGTAACTCGGTTAGGTGCGTCGTCGAGCAAGCGCTTACCGAGGCGGCGACGCAGACGTGCTGTTTGTCGCTTCAGAAAGCGCTTCCATCGTCGCCAAGATGTGCGGGTGCCACGATAATCGTACTGGTCTGCTTGTAATCCCACACGACTACGGTAGCACTCCTTTGGGCTCGGAGTCAAGCACCTTGACGACAGACAGTAACTCACCATGCAAGAAGACCGCTTCTTTACGACCATTCAGAAGATCGTCAACCGTGTGCTCAACGACACGCAGACGATTGATTATCGCCTGCTCTACCCCGCCCGCGTCGTGCAGTGGTCGGCGTCGGGCATCAATCCCTCGGGTCTTGTTGACGTCGTCTTCGTCTCTGACGACATCGGGCAGGCGGCGACGAAGCTGCGCAGCAAGGTCGGCGTCCCCCTTAAGCCAGCGACGCCAGGGCAAGACTACGTCCCGGTGGCCGGGACGCAGGTTCTGATCGGCTGGCAAGGCGGCGACGAGCGCTACCCATACGCGATCGGATGGCTGGGTCTCGGCGGCGTGAGTGACGTGACGCAACGGGCCAGCAGCAGCGTCGTGATGTCGGCAACTGGGCCGGGCAGCCACGCCGACGTGACAGCCGGTCTCGGCGGCACGGTGAATCTGGGCGACGCTGTCGGCGGTCAGACGCTAGCTGTATTGGCGATGGTGACTGCGACGTCGACGTTGTTTGGTGTCATGGCGGCATCGTTTACTGCTGCTGCGGCAGCGTGGGGTGTTGTCGCGACACTCTTTCCGGCGCCGCCAGCGCCCCAGGGTGTGGCGATTGCTCTAGCTCAAAGCACAGCAACAGCGACTGCGAATGCTGTCGTGACTTGGGTGGGTGCTTTGTCAACATATACTACAACCAAAACGAGGGCTACGTAGATGCAAAAAGTGTGCGCTTTCCTGTTGCTGGTTCTGACTGCCTGTGTCTCCCCGGGTGAGTTCACCGGACTGGATGGTGCTGCGGATGCCGCACTGCGCGACGCGGGAACGGTGTCGCCGGCCGATCTCGCCGGAGCCACACGTATAGTCGCCGAGCACTATGTTGTCGGCGCAGCTAGGGTGCCTACGTTGCGCTTCTTTGACCGTCAGCTCGGCGTCGGCTGCTTTGCGACCCAGACATCCCAGGGTTTGCGTTGTGCTCCGTCTGGCATGGGAGCGTACTACTTCATTGACGCAGCTTGCACTGTCCGTGCGGCAACCTCCCCAAACGACACAGGATGCGCAGCTGAGCCATATATTCGTGATACACCACCTGGTTGTGGCGGGGCAGTGCGCATCTACGCAGCGCTGAAGCAGCCACGACAAGCCAGTATCTACTCCAAATCCGGCGCAACTTGCCTTGCTATCCCGCTTGCAACAAACAGCGATCTGTATGCCTTGGGTGCAGAGGTTGATCCGCTGACCCTCGCTACGGTTTCAATGGAGCGCTAAGCCGTGGCCATCTATCCCGATTTCGTAGACTTCAGTACGTTTACGACGTATGAGCCCATCAGCGTCGATGGGCGGACGTATTTCGGCGGTCCCGCAGATCTCGACCCATCGTGGACGCCGATAGGTGGTATTCGTGCGGTGCTTGAACACGTCGCTCGGCGGCTGATCACGCCACCAGGAATGTACGACGATCCCGAGTATGGATTCGACCTCAACAGCTACCTGAACGCGAACCTGCTGACGCAGGACCTAGACGCACTGCAGGCGGCGATTCGCAACCAAGCCGAAGCTGTCGAGGGTGTGGATCAAGCCGTCGTCGTCGCCCGCGTGGACGCGACGACACGTGCGCTGTTGGTCAACATCACGGTGACGCTGACGGATTCGCTTGAGGGCTTCACGCTGGTTTTCGTGTTGGGGCCAGACACGATCCCACGCATCTACTTCCCGGTGGTGTAGACGCAGCCGTCGCTGCACAGTCATCGTGTCGTCAGTTGGCCTTTGACGAGTCTTTCGTCGCAGCCAAGAGGTCGCGCAGTGCGGCGTCGAGGCCCGTCAGCGTGGTCTTCTGCTGTCGGCGCAGTTGCAGCAGCTGAGTCAAGCCCTCGACCAGCATCGGCGCCATGTAGTCTTCGTACCACATCAGCATCGTGTTGCCGGGTAAGCAGCTGGCATCCTTCAGCATCAGCGCCGCTGTGCCGTCGCTGATTTCGATGGGCTTGAGGTACAGGTCATATTCGTCGTCGGCGAAAGCAGTGACACGTCCCAGATTCAGCTTTGAGTCAAGTATCGAAGATCGCAGCGGCATCGTCTTTTTGACGAGGTGTACGAGAGTCCACATAGGTCATTCGCCTTTCAGGTTGCGAGGGTCGATTCGATGTAGGTTGTTGTAGTTGCCGAAGTGTTGCCACGTCGCGACCGTATGTGACGTGCCGCCACGAGAGCCGTCCCATACAGCGATCAGCTCATCCGCGACGCAGCACAACACTTCGTCGCGGTCGCGCAGCATCCGCCCAGCGGCAGCGTCATCGGCAGGCGGCGACTCCGACACCATCACGATGCCAGCCGCACGGGCAAGCACGGCTTCGTAGATACGACGCGACGACGTCGGCCAGCGACTGTCTTGCCCGGGAAACGGCACCAGCGCGATGTACGGCAAACCCATACGCGCCCACACACCGCACGCGTCTTGGTCAACGCCGAGTGCGACACCAGATACAGCGAGGGGTGCTGTCGGATCGGGTGGTTGTGTCTGCCACTTCACACGCTGAAGTAGCTTGATGTCGAGGTAGTCTGCGTCGGTGTAAGCGTGCGGACGACACAGCTCAGGTGGTCGGGCCAGCAACGTCTCGGTGATGCTGCGGATCTCGCCACGAATGGCCTGACGTAGTGGATTGTCCCACACATAGCCCGTTGCTGAGTCGGGCAGCTTGTGCGGCCGATGCCCAGTGACGCCGATGACGAGACGGGGCACGGGTGGAGAAGGCTTGTTCTGTGCTTTGAGCTTGAACATTAGCTGACAATCCTCGCACAAAGCCCCTGCATTCAAGCCCCTAGAGTCGGGACTGCCGCGCAGTCGAGTGTGCGTAAAGACCTTACCACACAACGCATATGCACGCTTGCGCGAAAATGCCCGACCACTGCGCAGATGAATGCTTTGTGGTGTATGACCGGGTGGGCCGAATTTGACCTGCGCATAGCTTGATCGACCCTTGACATCCCACCAATATTCTGCCCCGTCAGGCAGTCCCTCGTAGCTCATGCTACGGAACCACGTCGTCGGGCCACGTCGTCGCAGACGTCGCAGTCGCGGTGCCAGGGTCGGGTACAGCCTGACGCTGATGTGCGGTCATTGCGGCGTCGCCCAGGGACAGAAGCGCGAAGCCGGTGAAGAAGACCAGAAGCAGCACTAGACCGCCTAGCCATCGCGGCCAACCCGCGGTGATGACGACAGGCGGCTGTGCGTCGATGATGGGCAGCAGCTGCACTGGACGATGCGCGGGCGATGCCTCGACGCCGCGGCCTTGCGTCTGCTGCGACGGGTGACGCCACGCACGGGCAGCCGCTGCGAGGCAGACCGTGCCAGCCTCGGTGTCGGCACGACGGCCGGGTGTGCTGCGAACGGGCAGCGTCATGACACCTGGAAGACGAGCGAAAGTATGCGACGACATGGTGACTCCTGAAAGGTCAATTGCTTGGCACGACTTCGGTTTCCCAAGAGTAGGGAGGCTTGTTAAGCAACCTAGCGCACGGTTCGATCCGATCAATCTTTGGCAGGTCAGGGTCGCCCGTCAAAAAGTACAGTTTATTTTCGAGCAGGTCAATGCGCAAGCTGCCCGTATTTGCGACCGCTTCTACGCCAGAAGGAGTCGAGACTAGACGAGCCGAGCACTGTGTACGCATCTGCCACTCACGGAGGTCTTGTGGGCGCACACGCAAGACCCGCACAGTGCTGTCAAGAGGATGTGCGTCAGCCTTGGTTGAGGTCAGGGTTGACGCTGCGCCCAAGGCTAAAAGACGTTGAAACAAACCACGCCGATTCATGTTTGTTACCTCTCAAAGTTGAATAGAGCTTTGCACCTACAAACACTAGCCTACGCTAGACAGCCACCAAAGTCAAGCGCCTTCTGCTCGCGTCACCTTGTCGTATGCCAGTCCCCGTGACATTCCAAAGCCTGCGCACACCGCGCACCGTTGCCGAAAACAAGCTTGACCTCCTGACGCAGCTTTCCGCCGTCGGCTTCGGCGCCTTCTCGTGGGAGACCGGAAGCGTTCCGTCGGGCCTAGTTGAGATTCAGGCCCGAGCCCTGACGGATTTTCAGACCGCGCAGGCGGCCATCGCGAATGGCAGCCTAAACGACACCGCCACCGACGAAGCCCTGACGCAGCTTGCCGATCAGGTCTACGACAACCAGCGGGGGCCGGGTCTCTTCACGATCGCCTACGTGCGTCTCACCGACGTCGCGAACGCGGGGCCTTACACCTTCCAGGCGACGGCGACGTCGTTTAGTGTTGGCCCGGGTGGGCTGCTCTACAACGGTCTCTACGCGGCGGCGACTGGCGGAACGTCGGTGACGCTGCCGAAGGGTGGCACGGTCGATATCGTCGTCCAGTCCGAGGCGGTCGGCGTCGAGTACGCACAGATCGGCATCGGTGCGTTGACGTTCTTCACGCGGGGCATTATCCCCGGTGTCAGCGTCACGAACCCCGCAAACTGGTTGTCTGGCTATGCGGGTCTGCAGCAGGGCACGAACGTCGAAACCGACGCGCAGCTGCAGGATCGTGACCGCAGCAAGTGGGGCTCACTCGGCACAGGGTCGCCAGAAAAGGCGTACCGCTACTGGGCAGAGACGGCGGATCAACAGGTCAAAAAGTGCGTCGTTTACAGCAACCTAGACATCTTCGATCCGGGGCGTGTGGATGTGATCATCGCCGGGGCGGCTGGGCCGGTGGGGCCGTCTACCGTACTCGCAGTGCAGAACTACATCGCTCCGGCACAGATCGGCGGCGAACGCATCCCCGAGACTGCGCGAGCTGTGGTGTCGTCGGCACTGGGCTACACCGTGACGATTGCGGCGACGTTGTTCGTGCAGGCCACCTACAACACTGCCGCGTTTCAGGCGTCGGTGCTGGCCAACGTCGCAGCCTTCTTCGCCGACCTCGCCATCGGTGCCCTGGTGTCGCAGGAGCGCATCGTCGAGGTGTTGCTGTATCCGGCGGGCCTATCAGCTGGTGTCATCACCGACGCCACCATCACGTCGCCGCTCACTGACATCCAGCTCGCCTACAACGAGGTGGCGGTTGCCGATGTGTCTGGTGTGGTGTTCGTGTCGGTGTAGGTGGGCGGAGGGTGGCTACTCGCTGTCGCTGCCGCTCATCGCAGCTACTCCGTCGCCATATAGGCAGCCACGGCAGCGACGACGTCGCGCAGGGGTGACAGCTGGTTGATCGCGTTACCCGGCTGGGCGCGTGCCATCGTGCCGTGCGCCTGTCCCATCGCGTAGGCGACGACCTCACTGACCTGTGCTTCGTCAGAGGGCGAGAGACCACCGCACAACGTCCCGGCGATGCCCTGGCTGAAGCCAGCGCAGTAGGCGCCATACATCTCCTGGTCGGCCTCGTCGCAGAGGCGACTCAGTGCGCTGACGATGCGGGTATTGAACTCTGCAGCTTTGTCGCGGGATTCGCTGCGACGCGGCCGTGCTGGTTTCTTCTTGGACATGGTTGCCACCTCACCTAAGCACTGTAGCACGACGTCGAGGCGATGTCAAGCACCTTAGCGCATGGCTACTCTGCCCGCCACGCAACGCGAAGACGTTTTAACCTATGCTGGGCTGTGCAACAGCATCCTGCAGAAACCGTGCAACGACGGCCCGCACGGTTTCGACTGGCAGACGGTCATGGGCAGCAACATGGACACCCAGCTCGATCGCCTCTATTGGGCACGGGACGTCGGGTATCCACTTGAAACCCCTGTGGATGCGCTCTACTACCTCGCCAACGAGCGGGGACTAGAGCGTGTCGTACTCGTCGGCACAGGTGGTACGCTAGAAGACGAGACACTACATCGTCTGCGGCTACAGCACGCCTGGACGATCTGGCAGCGCTCGGGCTCGCAGCAGGGTCACGTTGACGAACTCGCCTGGACGGGCTTGGGTGTGACGAAGTGCTTTCGCCGTGCCGAGTTCTCGACGCCGCCACCTGTGGGCAGTGTGTATGTGCAGGACTTCGCGCGGCAGGTGTGGTCGCAGTTCGACATACTTATCAGCAAACCCATGGCAGTCGGCCCCCTTGTGTGGGGCTCGTTTACATGGGGTCAGATGTACACCTGGGGCACGACGATGTCGTTGTCGGATGTTCGACTGCTGCGTCGTCTGATTCGCGACCACAAGTCAGCACACGACACGTGTACGTATTTTCACTTCAATTTCGCAAACGGCGCTCTGTGGGCTACTTTTTCCTGGGGGGACGGAACTCTGTGGGGTGGTGTAGGCGACGTGGTAACACTGGTTTGCGGCGAAAAGCAGTGGGAAGTTTTATCCTACATGTAGGTACAGCACCTACATCTCTATCGGCTCCGCAAGCAGCACCTGGGGAATCAGCACCGGGTTGATCTTGGCGCCCAGACCCGGTCGCGCCACCGCAGCGGCGTAGAGGCTTTCATACTGCGTCACCGTCGGCACAGCTTCGGCCAGCCACTTCTTTGTCAATGTCTTCAGGTCGCTTGCGATGCCCACATCACCCGGGGTCAGTTGATAGACCGGGGGCGACAGGTTGTCGTTGCTCGTACTGAAGACTGAGACTGCCTGCATGCCGAGACCGTAGGGATGATTCTGCGTAGTCCGAGTATAGGTGATAGCCAGTTCCCACGCCCGCACTGCAGCTATGTTGACGTCGCTGTTAGATAGCCCAGCAGCAAAGAAGGGGCCACCGTAGACGACGGGAATATCGGTCGTCAACGACGTCGGCAGTCGCGGCTTTCGCGACCGGGCGCTGTCGTAGAAGCGTCCCAGCATGTCATAGGCGCCACGCAGATAAGCACGTCCTGCGCTGTCGATCGAGTTCTGCGCAACCCCCACCAGCGGGGCATTAAACTGCGCGATGAAATCGACGACGATCTCGTAGTCGAAGTCGAAGGCATCAACGACGAGCACTGCAGCAGGACCGCGGAACGTCGTTTGCGTCACGGTGTAGCTCAGGAAGTCGTCGCCGAGAGCGTTCAGGCTAAAGACGCCAGCGGCGTATGCAACGGGTGGGGCCATGCGCTAAGGTGGGCCGGGTGGTGGCTGCGTGGTGGCTGCAGTGGCTGCGCGGTGATGGAGTCGATGCTGCACAGTCGCGACGAGTGGGCTGCGATTTCTTTGCGTGCAGTTTCAAGCACTTGCAAATACTTGAAAATAGTTGTGGACAGAACCACAGCCCGTGCCGATACTTGAATCAACAAGGAGACGGAACAAATGGAAACGACGCAGACGACTCGCAGCAGCAAGGCCCCGAAGAAGACTGACCTCATCCGCGCGACCCTTAAGGCGGCGGGCCTCAACCGCAACGCGGTCAGTGTGCGCGGCGACCACAGCAGCATCTACTGCACTATCAGAGACGCCAAAGTGTCGTACAAGGTCGTCGCCGACGCAGCCTACACCCACGAAAGCATCAGCCACTGCGAGTCGAGCGGAGAGATTCTACTAGGTGGCAACACCTACGTACACGTCGAGTACCACGAAGACGTCGTTGCCGCCGTCGTGCAGAAGCTGCTACCGCTGCTCGCCGACCTCAAGACGGTTGGACAAGTGATCTGGAACAACACCAGCGCCACCTACGACGAGCACAACGATCGCTTCAATGTGTGGCAGATGTGCGACGGCGACGACTACCGCAAGCACGTCGTGATGTGCTTCACGATTCAGCAAGTCGCCGAGTCGATGGCCGTTGCCGCCCTCAAGGCTGGCACTGCGCAATAGCCTTGACACCACGTCGTCGTCGTGGTAGCGTAGTCGCATGCATGAAAAACTCAGAACATACCTAGGCTGTCTCGCAGTCGCCTGGCGGTCGCTGTGGCGCAGCCGCGACGAAGCTGACCACGTCTACGACACAGCCGGCAACCTTGCGGCCCTGAAGTGCAACCAATGCGGCGCTGCAGTGGATGCAGCCGACGATCTGTCGCGGGCTGGTCGCTGCGACGACTGCGAGCCGATCAGCGTCGTCTTCAACGTGCTGTCGCCGATCGGCTTCGTCATCGTGTCGGTGCGGCCAATCGGCGCATACGCCACCCGCGACTACGCCCGCGACATTGCACACATCGTCGATCGCCAAGTCGAAGAGATGAAGCAGGCGCTGACACCCTGCGCCGACTGCGATCAGCTCGACGGTGTGCATAAGGCGCGATGTCCACAAATGGCCGAGTTCCTTGACATGTCCATCGACGCGATGCCGACGCGACCTGAGAAAGACGAGGAGGAAGAATAGATATGACGTGCAGACATACACCAGGCGATCCGAATTGCGGCAGCTCTGCAGAGGGCGCCCGTCGCGAAGCCCAGCGGCAGGCCAAATACGCACAGGAGCAAGAGAGACGTCAGATCGCCGAGCTAAATAAGCAGCTAGTGGCGCTTACCGCTAAAACACCCGACAACACCAAGTTCGATATTGACGAAGTCGTCGCCGTAGGGCCACATCTGGTCCTACGTGTCATCTATCCCAACTGCGCGAAGTGCGCCTACGAGGGCAAGAAAGTCCTCGTCTATCTGAACACTTCGCTCATCTCCGCGATGAAGTGGCGCAGCATCGACCCGCACTTTCGCGCAGCAAGCGCAACGACATCACCGAAAGAAGCTCCACCACCCGCAGCCCGCTTCCCCGCTTCGGCTGAAGGCTGGCGCGATGCCTTGACCTGGACGCAGGCAAAGGCGCGCATGCTTGACGAGGGAGGCACTCACTAATGCTTCTCCTCGACGACATCAAATCCCAGCGTGTACCCGCCCACGCTCTGACTGCACGGAAGCTGCTCATCACCGGCCCCGTCGGCGTCGGCAAGACGACGATCGCGAAGGCGTTAGCTGCGCGGGCGATGGGGGTAGAAGAGTTTATGCAGTCGGCGGCGACGAATCGTCCGAAGCTGCCCGAAGATCGCTGGGACATCGGCGAAGCCTTTCCTTTCGATTTCTACCATATCAACGGCGGTGACGACGGGATCGACAAGATCCGCGACCTCGCAGCCGCGTCGATGCAGGTGACGTCGCAGCACCCAGCCCGCTGCAAAGCCTTCATCATCGACGAGATCCATGCACTTCCCGACAAGGCTGTGCAGGCGCTACTGCTGCCACTTGAGCGCGACGCGGTCAACATCTGGATCGCTTGTACGTCCCGCCCCGCGGGTCAGCTTGATGCAGCCCTGCGGTCGCGGTTTGCGTGCCACCTGCAGCTAGGCGGCGCCGACGTCGTGGCCGTGCTGACGGGACGTGGTGTAGACGCCGCTGAGGCAGCGGCTGTTGCGAAGCGTGCTCAAGGCGACATGCGGCTGGCGCTGGGTGGCGGTGACGACGAGGGCAAGGGCGAGACTGGAATCGGCCCCGTCGTTCTCGTCGCTAATCGGCCGAAGCTGCAGCTCGCTGGCGGCACCCAAGCGCATCGGCGATTGCTCGGCCATGCCATTCGCAACCCTTACATGGTTCAGGCCGACATCCTCGACGCCGTCGTCGATTTCGCCGACGTCCACACGACGATGTGCGTGACCCTGTCGCCGCGACACGACATCGCCGCCCACCAGCTTGTCGCCGCTGCGCGGAAGGCGGGGTTGCTGTAGGTCGCTGACGTACTGCCGCCACAACCATATCTCGCAGTCTTTCTAGTCACTTACAAAATACTTGAAATAGTTGTGGACAACTCGCCACGTCGTGCCGATACTTGAATTAACAAGGAGACACGACAATGTACCAAGTTGAGTTTCTCACCCGCGTTGACCATCCAGAGCTTCGCAATTCCACCCTACCTGTGGTCGCGGTAGATAAGGCCCTACCGACAACCTTACGTTATCCTACACTACAACAGGCTGTAGTCGCCTTCAACGAGCTTTGTCGTGGTGAGTATGATTTTGCGAGCGAATACGTAGAAAGAGTCCGTGTTGTCAAGCTGCGGCCCTGCGCGTCCCCGCGTATTGTGCGCAAGCAAGTTGAACGCAGCCGCCGAGTCGCGTAGTCCACAAGGAGACGGCACATGGTGACTAAGTCGAAGAAGCGCAACACCGAGCCCTTTCAGGCACTACTCAGCCGATCGCAGCTGGCCGCGATGATTCAGCTCTGTCGCGGCGAAGAGGGTAAGTGGTATCGCGCAAAGCTGGCCGAAATCGCTCGGACTTTCGAGACCATGCACAAGGTCTACGAGCAGGATGGCCTAGGCCACAACGCGATCGTGCATCTGCACTACTTCAAGAACGGCTGCGACTGGTACATCACCGAGCGCGACACGTCGGTCGAGCAACACCAGGCTTTCGGCGCAGCGAACCTCGGCGACGGCGCCGAGCTAGGCTACATCTCGATCGCCGAGATCATCGCAGCCGGCGCCGAGCTGGATCTGCACTGGACGCCAAAGACGCTGAAGGAAGCACTGGCACAGTAGCCTGCACCGCGTCTACGTCGCAGCCGCGACGCCGTCCGGCAGCCGCGACGCAGCATCATCACAGCGTGGCTCAACCTTCGCCACAGCACTACTTCGCGCTGCCCCACCACCACTCAGTCCAATCGCCAGCGCAGCAGCCATCGCGGCGACGCCGACAAGATCGGGTCGATTCGCAGGCGACGCCGCATACGCGGCTAGCCCATGCAGCCACCCCATCGCATCGCCCCGCGCCCAGAGAATCAGCGTCGCTGTGAAGCCACCCAGCAGCGACGCGCAGCGATTCAACGACACCGACAGCGTCGAGGGCATCCGCGCCATGAAGACGACGCCGCCAAACAGCCCGGCGCCCTCTGACGCGAGAGCCATAATCCAGAGCAGGGGATCGGATAGAAGCTGCGACAGCGGCGACCACAAGCCCAGCAGGGACTGCCCACGCAACACTGACGTTCCGACGAGCATCATAGTCGCCGCCGGAAGGGCAATCAGCACGGTCGTCGTCATCTCAGCGACGAGGAAGACGTGGTCGCCGCGATATCGCGACATCACCGCAAGCTTCGGATAGTAGGCGAGCACGTAGACTGCGGCGCATGCCAGCGCGACACCGACGCCGAGCGGCTGTGCCGTAACGCCGATCTTACGCCACAACACGGCGACGACGGCCACCAGTGCAAGGGTCAGCACGGCACGTGCTCGTGCGGTCACGCCCTCGCCGCGCAGCCACGACAACACGACGCCCCAGATGTTCGGGCCGCCCTTCATCAGCAGCAGGGGCAGCAGCAGCGACACATCGGGCTGACTGTAGGCAAGTGTCGCAGCGAGTAGTATCGTCGCCGACGACATCGCGGCTTGTAGAACATCTGCAGTGAAAAGAAGGGGAAGTATACGAGACAGGTACGATGCGGGAGGAAGTGGGGTAACGGACGACACAGCCACACCCTGTGAGCGCAGGTCGGCAGCTACTGCGTCGTCGCAACGATGTAGGCGCTGACACCACAGCGTGGTGGCGTGTTCGACAAGCAGCATCAACCCCCACACTACACCACACGCAAGCATCGATGCCACAAGTAAGACGACACCGTCGCTTTGCTTACCTAGCACCTTCGTCAATAGGGAGAACACACAGTAGGCTACTAGGTACGACAGCGTCGCGATTCGCATCGGGTGGCCTCGTCGCGGCAGGTTGGATGGTGCCGCTACCGCAAGGTAACACGACGGCGAGGCGATGTCAATCGGAAAGCTGCGTAAGCGGTGGTACGGTGGGGGTGGTGGGGTGGGGTGATACGAGGCGGGTGTGCTTTAGTGGAACCACTCCGGCGGGCTGCGCCGCGTCCACTTGGCGGGAACCCAGACGCGGTCGCCCGTGATTCCAACCGCGATGTCGGCGGCCGACGTACGCTTCGTCCGCCAGTGGCCGCGCTTCTCGGCGCGGTAGTATGTGCGGTAGGCCATCACAGCCGCTGTGCCAACGAATGTGTACTCGTCATGTGCAGCCAGATCCAGACGAGTAGACGCAGCATGTATGTCCTATAGCAGCCGCGACATCACGTCGTCGTGGTAGCGACATAGCGCGCCAACGGCTTCCTCTACGCGCTCAGCAAAGATGTAGAGGCCGCCGCGACGAAGCTGCGCTTGCTGCCGCGCGACCTGATCACGTTCCGTGTCGGTGAGTGCGCGCTTGCTGGTGCCACGATACTCGACGGCACCAGGCGGAATGTTGGAGTCTGTTTTGACCTCGACCTCGACGTAGAGATTGAGTGCGTCTCTACCCCACGCCACCGTCATCACGCCGCCCAGATCCGCCAGGCCCGGCTGCCCAGCCCCCAACGTCATCTGGCCGCCGCCTTGCAACGTTACGACGCCGCGCGGCTGCCGCCACATCGACACGATGGGCATGCCGTCGTCGCTGCGTAGTCGCGGATGGCTTGATATCGTCGTGATGTAGTGGTTGTACAGCGCCTCGTTTTCGACGACGTGTAGGCAGAGGGGGAGGCAGCGATGCCGCTGTTCGTGCATCGCTTCGACGCTGAAATCGAGAGGCTTTCCCTTCGCCAGCCAGCCCTTCGGTGCGGGACGTGGTAGCTCGCGTGGCCATGCCTTGAGTCGTTCCGCAATGAACGCGACGTCAACGTCACCAGGCATCTCGTCGAGTGCGCGGCATAGCTGCCGCCACGTCGTGAGGTCGGGTCGCGGCGCCGACAGGATGTCGAGGATGCGTGGTGGCAGATTGGGTGTCGTAGGCATGTCTACCTCTACTCACCCAACATCGCAGCCATGACCGCGGCTTCGCGGCAGGTCTGCACCATGATCGCCGTCATCGCGCCGAGTTCCTGGCGGTCGCGAACCTGCCCAGACGTCGCCGTCGAAGCCAGCGCAGACGCCGTCGCCGTCCAGATGCGCATGATGCCTGCGACGCTGGGCTGCGGTGCCGGGTCGGCGTCGTCGCGAATTCGCGA
>OFRM01000034.1_pt1 | contig 49857 bp, 71 predicted proteins | sample 1543101 | NCBI WGS metagenome assembly OFRM01 (sample SAMN07774223, study PRJEB24372) | wastewater metagenome | isolation source: Exp Tend VB 0WW | collected 2016-02
GTTGGAGGGCAGCTAACGGGGATGCTGTAAAAGCGATGGACGCACGAAGGCGAGGGCGGCACTCAGAAAAAATAAATCGAGCCACTGCAAAGTGGAGGGCAGATAACCCGGATAAAGTAAAAGCGGCGCTTCACGCGTGGAGAGTGTTGCACCCCGAAGCAGGAAAATACCACAACACTCTACGGAAAGAGCGGGTAGCTAAGAATGGTGGGCGCATTACGAAAGCGGATCGTTTAGTCTTATATGCGGCACAAGATGGCAAATGTGGCATCTGTGGAGCGCAACTCATACGCCCATTCGAGTTAGACCACAAAACTCCAGTAGTTCGTGGGGGGGCAAATACGCTGGAGAACGTACACCTTGTGTGCATCCCGTGCAATAGGAGGAAAGGGATAAAGACTTTACAGGAGTATTTGCGTGTTATGGAGGTAGAAAGTGCGTAAGCCAGCGATTCCCCCATCCAATAGTTCCCCGGAACTTATCCTCCGCGCCTTGAAAGAGAACGTGGAGATCATTGCTGGGCGGCGCGGGGGGAAGCTGGACTCTATAGACATAACGAATCTCACTTCAATTGATCTGTTGCTGGCGAAGAAGATAAACGAGATACTAAACAGGTTGCAAGATTAACCCCGTTCTGGTATAAGAACCGCATGAATCCTACCCTTCAGGCACTTCGGCAAGCACTACAAAACAACCGGGGAAATGTCCTGACGGATGAGTTGTGTGTAGGCATAGAAGCGGTGGTTGGGATGTCTCTCCCGGTAGATGGGGATTGCGCTGTTGCAGGTTTGGGGATACCCCCAGAAGAATACCGTAGTGTTGTATTTGCTGTAGAACGTATTGCTGATGTAGCTGCTGAGATTGCCCCACTTCACGAAGCGCACTGGAAAGAGTCGGAGGGTTTTAGGCATGGGTTACCGTTACGTCCAAACTATGTTGCGTGGGCAATCGACGAAAAAGCAGGTTCCTTCATTCTCTTTACCATTCGACAGAACGGAGTCTTGGTCGGGTATTGTCAAGTCTACGTCAGCTACAGCAACCACACAGGTACAAAAATTTGCAACGAAGACGCGCTATTCCTCGATCCCGTCGTGAGGTCTGGGTTCATCTGCTCTCGGTTTGCTAAGTACGCAGAGAAGGTGGTTAAGTCCCTTGGTGTGCGAGAAGTACGCCTCTCTGTCAAGGTAACAAACGATATTTGGAAACTCTGGGAGCGGATCGGCTACGAGCGCACTGGGTTTGAACTTGTGAAGGTTTTGGAGGAATGATCTATGTGTAGTGGTGGAGGTGATAAAAAAGCCCCGGACATGTCTGGGCTACAGTCGTCTATGGACGCCAACAACGCAAAGGCTTGGGATGCAGTTAATAAAGACCAGACCATGCGTAACCAAGTCTATGCAGACAGCAAGCCGGGGCAGCAACGCCTTGAGGCTATGGCGTCTCGTATAGCGAACCAGCAACTCGGCGTGGCTGATGAAGCTCATGGGTTTGCACGGGAACAACTTGGCGACTACCGAAGCACGTATCGTCCTATAGAACAGCAGCAAGCGATGATGTCTCAGGGTGGGTTGGATATGTCCCAAGCAGATGTCGGCGCACTAGCTTCTCGCCTTGGTATTGACCCCGCGCAAGCACAGCAGATGTTAAGCCTGAGTCGTGGCGCGATGGAGAACAGAGCACGCCAAGCAGTAACTCAGTCAAACGCATCCGCGAACTCGGCTTATGGGCAAGGGCTACGCCAACTAACCCGCATGGGGGGTGACCCCCGACGCCTCGCACAAGCCGCCGCAGGGATGGCAGGGCAGCAGACACTCGCAAGTGCCAACGCAGCTAACCAAGCCCGTACAGGGGCGCGCAACGAGCTTATGCAGAACACCGCAGCGACAGCAAACTACGGCAGGAATATGCCCAACACAGCCTTGCAGTATTACGGACTCGGAACCAACGCAGGGAACAGCGGTCTTGCCGCTCAAAACGCAGGCTATATGTCAGCACTTCCTTATGCTCAGTATGCATCGGGTGGAGTTGGTAACGCCCTTGGAGCCGCAGGGCTGGGTAACCAGAGTGCGCTGGGTATGGGTGGGTTGATGAACCAGCAGTACAACACGCAGATGGGCGCGGATCAAGGCGGCGGGGGTATGGGGGCGTTACTAGGTGCGGGAGCTACGCTGGGGGCTGGAGCTATGAAATCTGGTGGGTGGGGAGGTTTATTCTCTATGGCATCGCAAGCCGCCCCCGCCGCAGCGGTGTTGAGCTAGTATGGGCGATATAGAACACATCTTGGCTATGGTACTGAATCAAAACCGAGGTAATGTTTTAACTGAAGCCCTGTGCGTAGGTATATCTAAGACAGTAGCTAGTTACTACAGTCAATTACAAATTAGTACGGGCGCTAGGCCCAACGGAGACGAAAATGCGCTGGACTAGGAACGACACGCTTGCATACGACGCAGTATCTAAAGTAGGTAAACAATTTCTCGACGCGCTGGACGAGCGTAGGGCTGGAGAAGCCTACGACAAAGCTGTTAGTGGCATGTCTTCCCCAGAGATGACGAAAGCGCGGGATTTGGCAGCAGATACTGCTTCTGGAGTCGCTATTGCTACTGGCGGGGGGCTTACACCGACTTCGGCTTTTGGCGGGGCTGTGGGTGAGCGCCCTACCTATGGCGGCGCGCCGGTTGGTGGGTTCGATTCTAGCGATTTCGCTAATAGTAGATCAATGGCACAAGCTGGTATTGACCCAAGAGGGCAAGCGTCTCGCGCTGAGGTGGCGAATAAATTAGTAGCTTCGTCGGAACCTACCGCCCAACAGAAACGCCTTGTTGGGCTACAAGCCTTAGAATCTCACTATGCGTCTAAAGGGGATAAAGAGAACGCCCTAAAATATGGGACGATGTACGACCAAGCGGAATCTAGCGCCTTGCAGAGAGAAGCTGCCAAGCTAGGCATATCTGGGGCGAAACTGGATTTATCCGCAAAAGAACGCGCGGCGAAGCTGGACGATATTATCCGTGCGGCTGGCTCATCTGACACCAAGGAGTTCTTGGCGGCAGCGGCGAAGTTCGGGACTGAAGGGGTTCCAGACGGACGGGGTTTCTCTTTCGAAATTGACCCGCAAAGCGGAGCTATACAGTTGCAAGAGCATAACCGTGAAACGCGAGAGGTTACAGGTAAAGCGCCGTGGGTAGATACTCCGCAGAATCGTGAAGCTCTAATTGGTAAGTTGGTTAAGTACTCCAATGCCGGGGCGTTCAATGACGCAAGGAAAGAAGCTAAAGCCGACGTTAAAGACGAACGAGTACAGACCCGCGAGGATAAAAAAGTTGCTGACGCAGATGCGGCATCCGAGCGCACTTATGAGCTAACTAAGATGCACTATGGGGTACAGGAGGATCAAGCCAGAAAATCACACTCATTAGCGCAGAAACGCTTCGAGGAAGAACAGCGGATTCATAGCGCAGGGTATCCAACATATGACGCCGCTAAACTAACCCTAGACAGAGAGACAAACTGGAACGAAGGGTTGGACAGACTAGCACAAATGCAAGAAAAAGGAGCGTCCCCAGAAGAGGTTTTGAAGTTTGCTAACCAGCTAGAGACAAAGCACAGAGATAAGATGGTATCTGGCAAACGCAAGACCGCAGATGGGATGGAAGAAACGTTCTTGATGAGTCCGTTGGAGGAACGGTCGAAGCGGTATGTATCCGAGTATGTCAACAAAAAGCAAGCGGAGGCGAACGAGTTATACCCATCTGCTGGGATTCAGGTAGTGGCAGATAAAAGTGGGCGTCCGATGTTTGCAGACAAAAAATCGAAGCGGGATAAAGATGGGCGTATAGACTTCAAATCGTCGATTGATGAACTGGATAGTGTTAAGGCGCTTAAGAAAGCTGGTAGCTCGTTAGAAGCCACAGCCAAACCAATATTCTCTCCGGGTAGTACCCCCACTAATCAAGCTAATAACGCTTATGGGAGACGCGACGCTGAATTTGCTAAGTCGTATTATGGCTATACTCCTGAGCAAGCGTACCAAGTAGCGCCGGGGATGGGCATCGGAGATAAACTTAGCACTATATTACCTGCAATGCCCGTAGCGCATGGCTGGAACGCACCTTTCGTGGATGAAAATGGAAATCGGATAAGGAACTAGACATGACCTATTTATCATCTTCGGACCTATGGGACGACGGGGTTTCACGTCCGTACTTACAGGAAGAAAAGAAAGCGAAACCCGGGCTGATGTCTGACGTTACCCGTGGGTTTGGGCAGGTGATAGAGTCTTCCGGCTCGGCGCTGAAGGATGTCTATGAGCCTTTAGGTGGGGCGGTTGAGGAATACGGTGCGGGGATTGTCCAGCGACACCCGTCAGAAATAAACTCGTTCCAAGATGTACTTGATAGACCCGGCACTGCGTTGCGTGAAGGCTTTGGCGAGATGGGTGGGCAGCTTCCTCCAGCTTTAGCAGGGGCATATGCAGGCGGTAAGGCGGGGCTTGCATTATCTTCGGCTATCCCACATCCGGGCGCTAAGGCACTGGCGGCGGGGGCGGGTGCATTCATCGGGGCGTTTGCGCCTTCATGGATACAGGAATACGGAGAAATACGTAAAGGGCAGCGTGAGTCTGGTCAGGAAGATCGCGGAATTGCGGGAGTAGGGGCTACAGGCGCTGCACTGGTTGAAACTGCATTAGGTCCTGAATCTTGGATGGCTAGAAGTATTGGTCGCAAGATGGGTGGTAAGGCGCTATCCGAGTTTTCTGAAGCAGGGGCACGCGATCTGCTGAGTAGTGGGTTCCTGAAAGGCGCGGCGAAGAAAGGACTACAGACCGGCTTGATAGAAGGTCCACTAACTGAAATCCCACAAACAGCGATGGAGCGGTGGGCGCAGTTCAAAGATGTTGGTGGCGCAGAAGCCCTAGATGAATACGGAGTTGCGGGCGTTAAAGGATTCGCGGGCGGTGCAGGTATTGGCACGATAACAGCCCCTATGCAGCGCATGCGCGCTAGCAGTTTTGTGGATCAGATCGACACCGCGCGCGAGGCGATACAAGACCCGAACATGGGACAGCGTGAGAAGTTCGAAGCCGCAGAATTCCTACAACGAGTCAAGGCTAACGACGAGGGCGATACGGTTGCGCGCGACTGGCACCGCGCGTTCCAAGAAGCTCAACTGACTGACGCCTACGACCAAGCGGTTGCAGAGGGGGATACTATTCGGCGCGATGTTTTTGCGAAGCAGATAGAGGCTATACGCTTTGCGCGCGAGGTTGAGCAGAAACAGTCAGTTGACTTGCTAGGTGCGATAGAAGCAAGTACAGGTTTGCAAGCGATGCAAGAACGCCTACCTATGGGTATTGGGCAGCAAGTCCCGTCTGTAGTATCCGTCGAAGGGAAAGAAATACCAGAAGTCGGCGTTGGTGGTAAGGTTGTTGGTCCAGATTTCGGGCTGACTAAAGCAGGACAAGAATATCAGCAGTGGTGGGTTGACCAGCAGGCTATACAGGACGCGCAACGAACTCCGGGCGTGATGACCGATATGTTCTCTGGGGAGATGGGATTTGCTCCTCCGGTTCAGCGCGTAGAAGAACCCGCGCCTATAGCTCCCGTCGCAGGGACTAAATATGTTACGGCACCGCCAGTAACGCAGGGAGAATTGTTTACTCCAACGGGCGGCGTACGCAAGGCCGCAGAAGAGGCAAAAGCTACATCGAAAGCCAAAGCCCCGCCGAAGGCACCTACGCAGAAGCAGCAAGTTCAAGCTACGGTAGACGCGCTCCTAGCGAGCGGTGAGATCACGCAAGAGCAGCACAAAGACTGGACTAATGATTTAGACCAAAAGAAAGACCCGCTAAAGGTTCGTAACGAGGTAAATAAATTTAAGGAAGTTAAGAATGCCCCTAAAGCCACAGAAACCAAGGTGCTCAAAGTGCCGAAAGAAACACGGACCAAAGTGCCCGTGCAAACCGAAGGAGTAAAAAATGGTATCAGTAGTGAAGTCGTACCTACGGGGGATAAAAACCTCAAAAAAGGAAGCAACCTACAAACCAAAGAAAATGCCGTCGTACCCACTGCCAAAACCAGCGAAGGTAGTCAAACTAAAGCTGCAAAAGTAGTACCTTCAACACCCGTTCCGGTAGATGAGATTGAGGACGAAACTCATGCAGAAGCTGTGCGCATGCACTTGGCGGGGGACGCTTTGCGCCCTATTGCTGATGCGCTAGGTGCTACAGCCCCAACATGGAACAAAATTCTCGCGTCGTATGGATATACCGCAAAGGGTAAACAAGCAGCAGACGAAGCGCAAGCAGAAACTGGGACGTCGTTCTCCGTGGATGATCCTGTAGCTAACCCAGCTAGTGCCGCAGAAGTATCAGAAAACGCGGGGGCAGACCTAGACACAGGTGACGAAGTAGTTAAGAAGGGCGAAGGGACAGTAGCCGCGTTGCCGGGGATGAAACTACGTAACGTCCCTAATAGCGGCGCGCCCGTACTTGCAGTTAATGATCGAACGTCTGTAAAAGAAGTTAAGGCTGCAATATCGGCTATACCAACCCCAGTGCGAAAGCGCGCGGAAGAACAGGCGAGAGACTTAGGTCTTTCTGTAGCTACCGCTCCGGCGCAAACACAGCTAGTGATTTATTCTGCTGCCAACGAAGGTCGAGATGTTACCGCCGCAGATGTGGAGCAAGCAAAATCCCTCCAAGTGGCGCTAACCTCGGCAAGTAAGGGCGGGGAAACAAAACTATCGGCGCAAGAAAAAGCAGAAGCCGCAGCCGAGAAACTGGCGGAGTCAAAGAAGGTTGTAGACGGCCTCCTAGAGAAGCTACTTGGCGGGGACGCTGACGCTGCGAACGATCTGGTTACCCTGCTTAATACCGATCCAAACGGAAGCCGGTTAGCCCTGACTATCCGTGACGCCTTTAGCCCTCCGAAGCAAGCAGATACCACCCTGAAGCTCGTGGGGTACTTATTCAACACCGCCGAACAGCAGCGTAAAGAGCGTAAGGTAGAAACTGCGAGCAAGTTCAAGACCAAAGCAGTAAGTATGGGTGCGCTCATCGACGGCGAGTGGTCGGTTATACCAGATGAAGAAATAGCGCAGGCTACTAACCTGCTGCCCAATATGGGCGCATCGGTAGAGACTATCCTATCCGAAGACGAGAAGGCAGAAGTAGCAGATCACTTCCAAGCGGAAGATAGTTTTGGATTAGCTACTAAAAAGATGTTCCTCAAGGAGTACGCCAACTGGCTACACGCAGGGGCAAAGGCTACGCATCAACTGGCTGACATATTCCGCAAGGTTCTAAAGAGCGTAGTTAGCGGGGTCATGGCTATTGCAGTAGCGTTCAATCTGAGCAACACACAAGTTCCCGAAGCCAATGCCACACAGTTGCCTGTTAATAAGTTCACCATAGAGCGTATGTACAAGTCACCCAAGGCAGATTTCAATGGGGTAGATGCGTCAGCCGACGTGAAGATGGTTGCAGACTGGCAAGTACGTAAGGCGGGTGGTAAGGCGTTCATCATCGCTGATAAGGTCGGTGGGCTGTTGTACGCGTTCGATACCAATGGGGCGCTAGTTGCAAAGACACCCGCGCTTTATGGGGCGGATCGAGGCGATGTTGAAATCGGGGCGGATAAAGCACCAGACGCGCTAGTACCGGGAGAGAAGATAACCCCCGCAGGTGTGTTCGCAGGTAGAAAACCATCTAACGCTGAATATGGCAATGGTATGGTTACGATCAAAGAAGGGGCTAACGGAAGTATCGCAATACACCGTGTATATCTTGGCGATCCTAAAGAAAAGCGCACCGCTAGACTTGACTCGGCAACTGCGGAAGACAACCGAATTAGTTACGGATGCATTAACGTCCCTGCTAAGTTTGCCGACGAGATACTGGAAAAGCATTTTTCAGGAGCTAGTGAAGTCGTTGTAATGCCTGACACAGCTACGCTGGAAGACACGTTCCCGATGATGAGCGCCGCTGACCCAATAGTGAAAACCGAAGTTCGCCTTGGCGGGAAAACGGATTCTTCTACGGAGGCGGCGTGGGGTAGCGACAAGTACGGCAAGCCTGAAGATGTTAGCTTATCCCGTGGCGCAAAAGATACCACCGGAACGACGGTACGCAAAATAAAGAACGCGCTAGCTAAATGGTTCTTCTCTCCTGAGTTGCTTGCAAGCAAAGTTACGATCGTACAGAAGTGGAGTGATCTGCCGGTAGAGGTGCGCCAGAAAGTAGAAGGGTCTAAGAAGTCATCCGGTGACGCTTCTGGTTTGGTGCAAGGTTTCGTACTGAATGGGCAGGCGTACCTGATCGCAGACAACATCGACGTAGGTACAGAGCGATCGGTTTTCATGCACGAAGTAGGCGCGCACATCGGGCTTACGGAGAAGGAAGAAGCGTTCTTTGCTTCAGAAATCAAGGGCTGGGCTAAGTCGCCTGAAGGTTCACTAGAGCGCAAGATATACGAAGCAGTCAAAAAGCGCATGGCTTCCGCCAAAGAGCGCAGCGATCGGGAGTGGGTAGCCTACGCCACTGAAGAGTCTGTCAATGCCGGAGTAAAGCCGGGGGTAGTTGGCAAGGCAGCTAAGTGGATGCGCGAGCTTGCAATTGCCGTGATGAACGCGGTGAAACTGAAGATGGGTATCGGCAGGCAACTGACCGCCCAAGACTTGGTGGATTACACTTACGGCGCTGCTGGGCTTGCACTTGAAGGCCAACGGGCTAACGCTGGGGCGGGGGTTAATCTATCCGTATCTGGCGCAGTACCGCCCTCCGGTGGAGCGCAGTCAAACAAAATCGTCCCATTCACTGAAGCTACGGTGAAAAATCGCTTAGATAGTATGCTCACCACCGCTAAGGATTTAGCAAACAAAGCACTGCATAAAGTAGTGTTCATGCATGACTTGGTAGATGTAGCAGTCAGGGAGGGGCTTACTACAGCCAAGGGGTTCAACGAACTGATGGGCGAGAAAGACCAGATCAGGAACCGCAAGGAAGAGCTTGTAGACCAGATCATGCAGCGCGCAGCTAATCTCAAAGAAGCAGACAAAACGGCAGCGGAAGCGTTCTTGCGTACATCTACTATCGAGGCTAAATGGGGGTATGACGACAATCCGCAAAAGATGAAAGCCGACCCAGTAATGAAGTCGAAGTTCAACTCCTTGTCTAAAGACGCACAAAAAGTAGTTCGTGAAATCTTCCAGATGGGGGAGGACAACTACAACGAGATGAAAACTCTCGCAGAGGCGGAAGTAAATCGCGAGTACAACGAGTTGGTTAAGCGCGCGAAAGACCCCGCCCAAGTCGCTGAGTTGGAGAAAGAACGGGCTAAGGAGGTTAACCGGTTAACTAAGGTTCTCCCTAAATTGCAGGGGCCGTATGCGCCGCTGAAACGGTTCGGTGACCATGTAGTTGTAGCTAAGTCTGCGGAATATGAGAAGGCAAAGGCGGATAACAACCAGAAGAAACTAGACGAGCTAAAGAAAGACCCTAAGCACTACCTAGTAGAGATGTACGCTACTGCGGGTGAGGCAGAGTTTTACGCCAAGCAGTACAAGAAACTGTATAGCAACGTCGTAAGCGCCACCAAGCAAGAGACGTTCAAGCACATGGACGAGTTGCCATGGAGTGGCATTGCTAAAATTAAAGAAGCTATTCGCAGTGATCCAGAAATGGCAGCGAAGCAATCCATGCAGAAGTTAGTCACCGATTTGTACTTGCAGATGCTGGCAGAATCTTCGGCACGTAAGTCAAGGATGGGGCGGGAGGGGATTACTGGGGCTGGAGACATGTTCCGGGCGTTTGCGGCTCATGGGCGCAGTAACGCGCACTTCATTGCTAGCATGTCTAAGTCGGGTGAGGTTAGCAAGCAAATAACAAAAATGAAGGAGCAAGCGCACGATAACGAAGACGGCAAACGTGACGCTAAGAACCGGGTGTACAACGAGATAGCTGCCCGCTTTGCCCAAGGGTTGGACTACCGTGAAACGCCGATGGTAGATAAGATGTTGCGCCTGTCGTCAATATGGATGCTGCTTACTAGCCCGTCGTATTACCTAACCAACGCGACCCAGACGTTCATGGTAGCTATGCCGCTACTTGGTGGCACATACGGCGGGCGGGCGTTCACGGAGATCACGAAGGCTTATAAGGATGTTAGTAGGTACGTATCTAAAATGGGGCACGAGTTAGACATCAACGCCCTACCGATCTCCCAAAAAGAGAAAGAGATGCTTATACATCTGCGGGATACTGGCAAGTTGGACATAACCATCGCATCCGATCTAGGGCGCTGGGCAGAAGGCACGATGAACCAAGGCAATCTGTCTAAGGTACTGCAAAAGATGAGTGCAGCTACTGCCAAGGTGGAAGCACTGAACCGCATTACCACGGCGCTGGCTGCATACCGTTTGTCTGGTGGCAACGCTACCTACGCGGGGAAAATAGTCGACCAATCACAAGGCAACTACGCCGGTAACAACGCGCCAAGGTTCTTTGCCACTAACGGAGCTACTAAACTGGCGACACAATTCCGCAAGTACCAGCTTATCCAACTGAGCCTTATAGGGCGGCTGCTTCATACAGCGTTCAAAGGGGCGACGCCAATCGAAAGAACTGCCGCTAAAAAAGCATTCTTGTGGATGTTCGCCCAGCAGTTGGTTCTAACTGGGGTCAAGGGTGCGCCTATCCCTGCGGCGGTGTTAATGCTGGCGGCTGCGCTAGGCGGTGACGATGACAAAGACTGGGAACGTAATCTGCGTAAGTGGGCGGGGGACGACGATGCTGCAATACTGCTTACTCGTGGCCTTCCCGCAGCTATGGGGCTTGATGTGTCTGGTCGTATCGGTATGGGCAATACGTTCTCTATCTTGCCGTTCTCCGATGTCGAGTTGAGCAAGCAGGGGTACAAAGAAGCAGTGTTTGGGCTTACTGGTGCGTTTGTCGGGGGTATGGGTAGCGCGATGTTCGACGGTATGGATAAGATGTCGAAGGGCCAGTATTACAAGGGGGTGGAAGCTATGATGCCCCGTGGCCTGCGCGATTTGATGGGGGGGTTCCGTCTAGCTACAGAGGGGGTTACTGATAGTCGTGGGGATACTAAACTCAGTCCTGACGAAATTAGCTTCTTTGCGGGGGCTATGAAAGCAGTAGGATTACCTACGACTTCGACAACAGAATTCCAGAACAGCCGAGGCGACTTGATCGAACTATCCAAGCATTTCAAGGAACGGGACAGCGCGCTCAAGAACGAGTACGCTGCGGCCATGGAAGACAAGGATGCGTCCGAAATGAACGACCTGCGAAAAGAATGGGCAGAAGTCCAAGAAGCTAAGAAACGCTGGGCCGCGGAAATGCAACGACGCGGCTTCAAAGACCCTAAGCTGGTGGAAGACCTCAAGGTTCGCCCGCTATCCTCCCTACTAAAAGCAGGTAAAGAGAAAGCGAAGCGGGAGAAACCTTGGGCCAGTATCGAAGCTAGGTAGCTACCTTAAGCCGCTGTAGGGGGACGACCTCTGCGGCGGCTGTATTACCGAAGACCTTCACGTAGTCCAGTTCGAAGCATCGGGCAACGCCGGATATGGAGTTGGTTCCGCCACCCAGCCTGAAGTTGAATCCTCCGGCTTTGTCCTTGCCGTGCGAGTGCAAGATGTACCCCTCGTTGTTCATGATCTCCCGCACATAACTTACGACGTAGCCGTTGTCCTTGCACCAGTCGCGCAGTGCCTTAGCCGATACGATGAGTCGTCTCGTCTCCGAAGCATGCCTAGCTTCAATCGACACCCTTGGAACCACGATCGGAATTTCTATAGACTTGGCGCGTCCATCAGCTAGGTGCTTGGTTACCAGCGTCTTATCGTGCAAGCTGGAGATGAACTGCCCAACTACGTCATCATTGGACAACTTGTGCTCCTTGCGGTGGCTGCGTAGCGTCTTGACTATATTGACCGCCCACTTTTTGATCGCCTCAAGGTCGAACTGGATAATGCCTAGCTTCTTCATCACCGCCCCGGCAACTAGAGCGAAAGCGATCGTGTCGTAATAGAACCGTTCCCGCGTTTCATCTGCGGTGGTGGGGCTGAATTCTTTCCGAACGTCCATAATGCGCTTGACGATAGCCCCGCGTTTCTTGAGGTAGAAGCTGATAAGCTCGCGCCCGACATGCCCATAATGGTTCTGTAGCTGCCCGTCGATCATGTTCTTTACGTCTAGATCGCCAAACACGCGCTCATTGAGGTCGTCGTCGATCTTTATTTCCATGCACCGCACGGACACGGCTTCCGCTACGTTTGAATCGTCAAGGCTGGACATCAAGCTGCCAATATCCACGTTACCATTGACCAGAGTGAACATATCCCAAGTCTTGCTGCCGGTTGCGAAGACGCCGTTGCCGAGTAGCCTATCCTTTGCCCTGCCGTTTGATAGCGCGTAGAACATATCCGCCAAGTCTTCTTTCGTTTGCCCGGTTAGCTCATCCATAACCCACGGCAGATGCCTAGCGATTCCTACCCTAGCAGTCAGGGCGTTCATTGTTGAGCCTGCTTTGTTAGCACTATGTAGAAACTTTGCGCCGTCCCCCCACATACTGGCGGCGACCATATGGGTAGTAGACTTGCCGCGCCCGCCCTTGCCGGTGTAAGCGACTGGTATTCCGTGGAAGCCTTTGATCCCTGCGAGCGAAATGAGCGGCGATGCGGCGGAGATTAAGAACGCGAACTGGAACGGCTCTGCTCCCGGACGGTTATATATTTCATTGACTAGGCTAACCCACGATGCCCTGTCACCTTCTACCCCAAAGTCTTTCGCCATGCCAGCGGAACGTATTCCTTCGGACATCAGTACGTCAGATACCTTACCATCTTCCCCTATCTTCTTGTTGCCTATAATGAACCCGCTCATGTCGTCCGTCCATCCGAACGCTTGCACGGTTTCTACTTCTTTGCGCTGGTGCTGCAACGACAAGCACATCTGCCGCATCGCTTCCTTCGCCAACATACTTCCCCCTTTTCCATATACCCATACTGTGTGCGCCGCAAGCGCCCCAGCTAATTTATCCGCTGAAGAAATGTCGCTCGTATTCACTAAGAACCGCCGCTTATCTCCATGCAGGGCGATGTATTCGATCTCTGCTTGCCATTCGCCTTCCTCTCCTTTCGCCAGCCCTACAGGGTAAAACACGGTGTCGCAAAACGTCACGTACTCAATTGACCCATCCTCCAACGTAACCGCCTTAGTCATCTTCCCGTCACGTATGGCGAAGTGCGCAGGCCATATCTTTTTAAGCAACTCTGCCGTAGTCATTTCGACGGGCGGCGGGGCGGTGACGACGGTTTCTATCTCCGGTGGTTTTGTCTCGGCTATTACCCCGAGTTGTATGGGTGCCGAGCATTTCTGAGTACATCCAGCGCATTGCTTCGGGGTGATCGTCTTGATGCTTTCACACGTCGCTGGGCCGTACATCCAATTGACTATCTTTGTGTCTGTCTCGTGTTGATCGTACCCGTCGTACTGCTGACTCCACTCGTGTATCCGTTCCGCCCCATCAGCGCAGTGCTTTACCGCCCCAGTGAGTACAAACCAAGCTGGCTCATCCGGCGCTCCCGTATCTCTAAACCACCTGACCGACGCGCAATAGTCTGCAACGCGGGAAGCGTAAGACACGGGGAAATCGTTTTCTAAAGCAGCCGCAAACGGGTTGCGTGGGTTCTTCGCTGCTTTAGGGTTGCCGGATTTTACTGTTGGTGCGTTGTGCGTTACGATCGCGGCTTCCAGTGCAGACGCCATTGCTTCCGGCGTAGTGTCTCTAGGGTCATTCTTCGCAGTTACGGTAGCGCCATGCTTGCGGTTCGTTGTTCCTACTGGGCGTAGTACCCTAGCCAAATCCATATCCACAGCACGATCGCACTTGAGTTGGAAGTGGGTGGTTAGCCTGCGTTTCGCTAGCGACAACTCTTTCCACTGTTCAGGCGAAACGTCTTCAGTCAGAGGCCAGTAGAGATGCACTCCAGCCCCGGAATAAACGACCAGCGGCGCGGGGATTGCAGTTGCCTTGATGAACGCCCTTATTGCAGTCATCGCCTCGCTGACGGTGGCATAGCAGTTCGGTTTTAGATTACCTTCTTCGTCCAGCTTACCTACGTCGATGTCATCGTATAAGGCGCGGCATGTGGTCGCATTTGTGGCGGTACGGATGCGCTTTTTATCTAGGGCTGCATCGTGATACCAATCTCCATACCCGTTGCAGGCATGGTATATAGTTCTTTTCTGTGCATCGAACTGCGCCGCCGCTTGCGCCATGGCATCGAACGCTTGGTAGGTGGTGTACCTCCACCCTTCTAGTTGTGCTCCTGTCTTTTTGTCTTTATACGGTACAAGTTCAGCTAATATCTTAATGCCGCCGCGTGGTAAAACACGGGCGAAAAATGACGCGGTATCCATACGTACCCCACGAACGGACTGGTTTTTCAGTCTTGGTTATCTACGAATGCTTTGATCCGTCTGACAATATCTTTGCGATCTCCGTTGGGCTTAGGGAGTTTACCTACCTCCACTAGCTTAAACAGCGTGTCAAGCGTGATCTCCAGCTTTTTTGTATATGGTTTGCTTTTGCTCGGACTGCATTTGCCGCTAGTCCAAAACGAAACTGACGCCCTAGATACACCTAGAATTTCGGCAATATCTGTTGAGCGCAGTCCAGCTTTCTCAACGATAGAAAAGTCCATTAAGTTCTCCATTATTTTCAGTCTAAGCCCATGTCTGGGCAGTGTCAAGCCGCGTGTTGTAACTCGGATGCGCGGCCCCCGAGGTGGGGTCTTAGTCGTCGAAATCCAATGAATCAATGTCGCTAACCCACTCGCCTACGACTTCTGCGATGTCCTCTTCGGGTACAACTACCGGCGCGGGCTTGGCCTTTTTAGGCTCTGCTTTAGGTGCGGCAGGAGCCGGGGCTTCAGCTTGGGGGGCTTCTACTTTAGGAGCGGCAACTGCTTTCGGTGCTTCGGCTTCCTTCACAGGTGCTGGAGCAGCGGGTTCGCCTTCGAACGGAACTTCTCCTGTGCCGATGATCTTCTGCACCGTATCTGACGCGCGGGTTTCAGCCACCATCTCCATACCTTCAGGAGACAAGAACCCGATCGGCTTGAACGTTAATGCTGGGTGCGACACAGTGTAGTCGAAACCGATCTTGGTAACAACGTCATGCGGTTCAACGCCACGGTTTGCAAGATCGTTACCGTATGAGCCTAGCGCAGCTAACGAGGTGGCGGGGATACGTAGGAGCATTGGGTCGTTCAACTGACCAGCGGGGGCAACAGCGATGCGCATAGAGTCTGAACAAGCCTTGATCTTCTTTCCGTTCTCGCTAATCTTGCTACCCCAAACATTCATCGCACAGGTAGCGCACTTCTTAGCTTGCGGCTTTTCAGCATCAGCGGCTGGTCCAGTACCATCGTTCGAGTAGCAATCAGGCTTGGATGAATCGCCCTCGCTATACCCAGAAGAGTAGTAAATCTTCGATCGGTACGGATTCACACCAACGATAACCACCTCGAGGTTAGCAGCAGGGCTATCTGGGTCATCCATCTTAGTGACCAAGTTCTTGGCGTCGCCATCTACGATCGTGAATACCTTTGACTTGATGGACAGGATTTTGAATCCGCCGCTGACGGCTGCTGCGAAAGCGTTGAATACTTTCTTCGCCTTGATGTGTGCTGGAAGTTTGGCGGAATCGAAAGGGATAATGTTTGACATGATTGTGTTTCTCCTAGAAATAAAATATGTGGTTGGTACAACGTGTAAATCAGCTTCGACGGAATCCTACGCTAGCCTCCTCTCTGTAGTTTAGACCCGGAGGCAACTCATCGTGCTCCTCCTTGTATTGCAGTACCGCAGTTTTTGCTGGGCGGTGTTCCAGCATCTCCCATGCTTGGTTGTTCAGAACAAAACCGTGGAAGAAAGAATCCCAGTCAGCACAGGTCACACTGGTTTTAGTCGAACGGTACGCAGTGCCGAGCTTTGTACGGATAGACTCTGCCCCACGTTCTTGGAACCGACGAAGCATTTCTACCTCGATCTTCTCAAGTCTCCCCTTCGGTGTTGCCAGTGTAGCTTTGTGCGCAACCTCTAACTGCGCAATTTCATCACGTATAGCGACATACGCCCCGATTAGCTTGTCATCGGGTGCTTCATTGAGTTTCATACAATACCCCCTCAAAAGGTGCTGCTGTGGTTAAACTGACCTGATTTTGTTAAATTCTACTACTTGTTAAACTATTTGTCAAACATTTTCTTTATTTTGTTTAACAAGTTCGAGGAATGTGCCCTGCACCTTCTTCTTTTCCTTCAGCCGTGCATAGTATTTTCGTTCTATTTCACTCCCTTCTACCATTATTATCAACTGTGAATGCTTCTGCCCCGGTCGCGTTATCCTCCCGCACGCTTGCTCAAATATATCATTGCTTGTAATAGGCGCTGCCCATACTATTGTGCTTGCTGCTGTTAAAGTCAGACCATGCGACATTGTCGACGGGGTGGCAAGCAACACCTGTGGGTGCGTCCCTTTCTGGAACCCAGAGAATAGCACATCTCGCTCGTGTTTTGAAACATCTCCATAAATTAACCCAACAGAGAACCCCTTCCCTTCGAGGTGCGCCTTAAGTGGATCAAGCATACCAACGAACGGGGCAAACACGATAGCCTTGGAGTTCGACTCTTCCACCGCATCCGACACAGCTTCGAACCTAGCAGTCGCATCGAGTTGCAGATGATCGCCATTCGCGTTGTAAGCCGTGCCAGTACAAATTTGAAGCAACTTCTGAGCTTTGACTGCCTCGTTCACCGCGGTCACCTGCCCGCTATCTACTTCCGTGCATAGTTTCGTTAGCATTTCCTTATATGCTTTTGCTTGCTCGTCGGATAGCGGGGCATGGCGCGTCACGTACTGGCACTCTGGCAGGTCAATGCAGTCATCCCTATGGAACCGTATAGCTGGCTGCATAACTTCTTGCACCACGTCTAACGCGCCTTCTCGCGGTAGCCATACGAACTGCGACACCTGCCGCATAACCCTGTCTTTGAACTTGTTGAAGTACGGTGGGACGCGCTCCGGTGTAAGTAACCTGCATTGTGCCCATGCATCTGTCGGCTGGTTCGGTATGGGCGTCCCCGTCAAACCCCACGCTCTGCGGGGGGACTGCTTGTTTATTATGGTGTTCAGCACCTTGAACCGATCGGTCGAAGCGTTGCGCGCAGCTTGCGCTATTTCATCCACGATAATCAGATCAATATCTGGGCGCTTCGCCAGTGCCTCAACTAACCCCCTTACTTTCAACCCGTCATGGTTTATCAAATAGATGTCTGCGTCTACGTTTAGCATCTTCAGACGTTTGTCCCTGCTGCCGTACAAAACCGCTGCGTTTAGGTGAGAGAAGTGTTGGAATACCTCGTCGCCCCATGCGCGCTCTAACGTAGATAACGGAGTAACTACAAGTGCCTTCTTTACAATACCCCGTGCCTTCAGGTAGTCAAATGCCCACAATGTAGAAAGGGTCTTTCCCGTGCCTATGTCGCAGAGGTTAAACGCCCTATTATTCATCGTCAGGAATTCGGCAATCTCTTTCTGGTGGGCAAACGGTTTATACCTACCCGGCCAACCGTAGTACGACAAGATCGGGGACGGCACTTTAATACCAAGGTTACGCAGCACCTGCATTGCTTCTACTTGGTGGGGCACAGCGACGTACTCTTTGCCGCTGTGCATTACGCTCTTGGCTTTAGGTATAACCGCCTTGATCTGTCCCGGATTGCGCGACCGAATAAGCACTGCCTTCCGATCTTCGAGGAGTATCATGACTTAGACTTCGTATACATGGACGGATGTTTTGCCCTCCACCCTTGGTTCTTTGCTGCTGGCACAACGCGGGTATTCGAGTCAGATGTTGACCCCCCTTTGTCTAAAGGTGTCTTGTGGTCGACGTGAGTACCGTCTCCGACTGAGGCCCTTCCATCTGCGATTGCATGTCTGCGCGCCCTGTTCTGGGCAACGCGCTTGTCTTGTACATCTGGCTTCTTGTTATATGCTGCTTTTGTAGCAAGCTCTTTTGGGCTTGATTTAGTCATTTGCTTCTCCTTATGCTGTTACTACGTAATCGTGCTCGATAATGCCCTTGCTCTTGTCCCCTCGTGCATGGGATTGAACAAAGACGCGCTTGCCTGACTTCTTTATATGCCGCCAAAACCCTCGTACTTGATGCCACCTTGGTGTAGCGTGGTGCCCGCCTTTCGGCGGTGCTGGTATTGTTCTTACTGAATCGAGTTCAACAACTCGGTATTCCCACAGCGGTTTCTTGCTTGCTGATACCTTTGCAGGTGTAAGGCTTGGCGTTGCTGGTTTGAACGTCATTGATTTTCCAGTTGTCACCAGCGCCAATAGGGTAGCCATAGCATTTAAGGTGTTATCAGGAAGCCCTATGCCGTTAAGGTTTTCGTTGATTAGTTGTTGTTTATCTTTCACATCAGGGACTCCTAAGTAAAGACCTTTTGCATCAGCAACTAGATTACAAACCGCGCCAAGTGACCACTGTTTTTTCCCCCGCGATGTTTGCAAGAACGTAATAAATTCACAGTTTTGTTGGTCAATTAGTCTGATCGACACTATAGAATTGGCTTCACCTGCTATGCCAACTACCACAGAGAACGCGGGGAAGGGCAGAGCAAAGTGAAACTGATCGTCAAGAACCATCTGGTGACCGAACATTTCATCCTCTTTGACCTCTAGTATAAACGCAGGGGCTTGAACTAGATTAGTAATAGCTGCGGAAGTCTTGTCGAACAAAGATTTTGTATTGTATGCACGCCCCCACAACTCGATAGAACCAAACACAGAAGCGCGATGCTTGACCAGTTCAGCGATTGCATCAACCTCGATCATGGCTCCTCAAGCTCCTTAAAAAGTTCTTCCAGTTTTGCAACATCGTCGATGACTATCGCCACCCCGCCCGCTGCGTTGATTTCGCATATCCGTTGCGCTTGGTTCGGTGTTACGTTCTTAACCTTTCCCGGCGCTTTTGTTTCAATTGCTATGAACCTCCCCTTCCAGCAGCATATAAAGTCGGGGATTCCGACTACACCAAACCCAGACTGCATCGGCATGAAGCACCATACTCCCCGCGACTTCAGAAACTTCTTAACTGCATCTTTAACCTTTCCCTCCGGCGTGTTAGCCATCGGCTTTCTCCCGCTTCTCTAACTGTTCCAGCGCGTCTTCCAGCCGTTGTGCAAGCTCCCGAGTTATCGGCTGGGCGTCTGGGCATCCGGCTACAACCCGAAGAAGTTCTGCATCAGTGTGGTTGTGGTAAATCGTGTACATACCTACCTCCTTCCGTTAAATTCGCAAGTCATTACATGGCACCACGCTTTACAAAGACCTGATGGTTTCGGAGGCCATTTGTTCTGCTGTGCTGCCACCTCTAAACGCCTAGCCCTCGCCGCAAAGTCCCCCCAGATTTCAGGCAGATCATCGCGGGTAAATTCTTCCTTCGTAACTTTGTTGTGCGCAAGCCAGATGAAAGCGGTCTTCACCTTTTTTACGTATAACTTAGTCTGCATGTACAGCCCAGCGAACAGCTTCAACTGATCGAGGTCGTGTTTAACCGTGCCAGTTTTCCAGTCCCCTAGAAATACTTTCTCGCCAGCGTCAACACCGATGTCTATGATACCCCTAGTCCAGCAATCTGTCGCCCCCCACTTGCACGGCTGCATGTTCTTAGTCAGAGCGAACCGTTCCTCTGTAAATAGTAGTCCTTTCGGGGTATCAAATTTGGACGCGACTCGCTCCCATTTCTCCATCCCTTTGGGCAGCAGCGTCTTGTTTTTGATACGCGCTTCAATCGCTTTATGCACCGTGTCCCCCCACATGGCAGCTTCGCCTTGGGGTTCAACTACATCCTTCGCTACCTTGAGGTGGTAGTGCTTTCTAGGGCACGTTTCAAACGACGTTAATGCCGAGTATGACCAAGGCAGCGGGCTATATGGTTTGCTCATTTCGCACCCCCATAGCTATCCGCAATATCACCCTCAGACCACGTAACCAACTCGGGCCACCACTTCGGCGGCGTGCGCATTACTTTCTGTACCAAGGCGAGAGTGGCTTCAGCCTCCGCAGCCGGAACGATATAGATGAGTTCATCATGTACAGAATGGCATGGATACGTCCCAAGTTGCTTCTTAATCTCAAGGGCGTTATCCGCGAGTATGTTACGCGCCAAGTGCTGAACGATGTTCTCCGTAACTTTCCCGGCATAGATACGCGAACGATTCCTACCTTCCCCGTACCACCATTCTTCCTTACCATCTGCTTGCTCCTTATGTAGCCCCGGATACCGGAGCCTTCCGCTCGGTGTATGGATACCCTCTTTGCTGGTAACACACATCCCCCAAGGGTCAATTTCGTATTCTGCGCCCTGATATATTGCAGATAACGCCGCATGGCACAGTTTCCAACCGCGCACAATCTCTGGGTAATTCTTTCTCCACTCCGCGATATACATCGTCCCTTCATCTTCGGTAACAAAAATCTGCGCCATCTGCTTTGCTACAGCGACGAACTTCTCCGCGCTTCCAAGGCCGAATCCACAGCCCAAGTGCATCGCCTTTGCCGCTTGGCGTTGGCCTTTTACTACTTCCGCTACAGGTACGTTAAACACCGTAGACGCAAGCTGCTTATAAAGGTCGCCCTCTGCGTCTTCTTGGAACAAAGACATACTACTAGGCACTTTCCATAAGAAATGATTCACCCGTAGCTCAATACCCGACAAGTCAGCGACCACAACTTTCATACCTTTAGGGGCGCATAAGCTGTTTCGCAGTACATCTGACGGCTTCTTACTAACGCGAGGTAGGTTCTCTTGGTTAAGCCCGAAAGCCCCGCTCCAACGCCCCGTGTGCGCCCCGTAGTAATTCTTGGCGATAGGCATTCTCCCGCCAGTAGCTTTACCTACTTCCAAGAAAGACTCGATGCGGCTCTCAAGGATTGTACTCTTCACGTCGAGCCTTGTAGCTGCCAGTAGTGCCACCGTAGAGTTCTCGTGGTCTAGCAAGTCTAGCAGTCCTTGGTCTGTCTTTGCCAGTGCGGGTATCTGTTTGTCAGCATCTGACGGCGACGGCTTCATTGGAACCTCAATTGCCATAGCTCTCAGCAACCCAGCAAACTTAGGCGCACTAGCGACTTCCCCCCGTATGTATTCCGCCGCATCTTCCGCGTCGTCCGTCGGGTTACCCATAGCGTTAGCGAGCTTGAGCAATACTTTTTGCTTCCTTGCTTTCTCCCCTTCTAATGCAGAAGTAAGTAACTCTGTATCTAGCCTAAACTTCGGAGACACCAGCATGCGTGTCGTCATATCAATCAGCTTCATTTCCCGTGAAGTAGTTAACGGTCGTAGTATTTTGAACAGCCCAGCACATTGATCTACGTCCATCGCGTTGTAGATTTTCATGGCTTCGACTTCTTCTGGGGAGAAATCACACAGGTGCCGCCCCTTTGTCTGCATCAACGCGGTCTGGTCTTTTACTCCGAGGTTATAGTGCGCAACGAGTTTGCCTAACGATCCTCCAACAGTAAGCCCATGGATAGGTTTCGCCATAGCGAGAGTGCATCCCCACATAGCAGGCTTAACCCCCAGACGCCACGACAGGATCATCGCATCGAACCCGCTCATGTTGTGCCCGTAGACTAGCTTGTCGCTCCAGTCAATGCTCGCTAGCGATGCTTTAATATTTGACTCACCAAACACTACGTCCGTTGGGTAGTCCTTCACTTTTACAGCGCATGAAATAACCTCTGTCTCTGGGTGCGTGCAGTAGGCTATCGGATTCATCTTACTCAGGCTATGAGTCGTGCTCCAAAAAGTTTCTAGGTCAATGCAAACTGGGATCAACTTCATTTATCTAACCTCGCAATCTCTCGCTCTAAATAGAATTTCGCCTTCTGCAAATCTTCTAACTGTTTCCCCTTCCGCTCTGCCCGTGCGATGTACTTGCCTACCTGCCAGAGCAGCGGGTTTGTTGGGAACCAATCTTGCAGTACGTCGATAACCTCGTACTTTCCGAATGTGTAATGCGGTGGATGGCTTACTAGGTCATGTGCAGGGATGCCGCCCCGCATAAGCGAACTCACTCCGCTCATTTCATCTGCCATCTCTTGTATCAGAACCTTCTGCGCTTCAGCTTGCCGAGCTTTCTTTGCTGCCCATACCTGCTTCATACGAGCACTGCGTTGCTTAGTTGTGAGTTTCATTGCCGAAATCCTTTCGTTTCAAATCCTGCTGTAATGACGTTGTGTAGATGCTCCATACTGACGGCGAGCATTTCCTTTGCCTGTACGGGTGTGGGTGCTGTATCGACAATGATACGTCCAACGGCTTCAACCAGACCCATAACTGCCTCCATGCTATCGAACTGCCCCTGCCCTAGATCGTGCATGGTTTGAATTGCGATACGTGCGATGTTGTCAGGATTGACAATGTAGTTTCCTCTGTTCATGCGTAGTCCCTCTTTGTGTAAGTGTTGTTGATAAGTGCGTACTCTGCGTTCATTGCTGTTTCGTAATACTCGACGGACTCCCTCGATCCGGGTTGTGTAAAGCCTTGGTTGTCAGTGAATAGTCTGCCAATGTAATACCCTGCGGCTGACTTCAATACTTGTAAATCTGAATAGCCTTCGATCTTCATAGTCCCTTCTCCTCAAAGTAAGTGTGATCCTGCTCGACGTTACACCCCTTGCATCTTCCCTCTTTGTTAATGTCGTAATCGCTACGGCAGAGTTTGCTCATTACATTCTCAATTCTTCGCTCAACATGCACCCACCGCCCGTCGCTGAAATATTCACGATCTAATGCGTAGTGATGGGTGACGTACTCCTTTCGGCTATAACATCCGGGATGGTCTGCCTGTAAGAGTCTCATATCACCTCCACCCTATTAAGCTCCGCGAGAAGATCGGATATTTCCTGCTTCAACCGTTTGCGCGACTCTTTGACTGCCTCCTTCTTTGTGGTGAAAGAGTCGGGGTCGTTGGGGTCAAACCAACCCTTCGGATAATCGCCGGGATCAGATTCGGTCAGGTAGCCTTGGTCATCCACGAAGTAATACTTCATCGCTTCAACTCCGTCATTTCAGTTACCGGGCTATTCGACTCCATCGCAATATCAATACACTCATCAATCACTGCATTGCGGTATTTGTTCATGGTATTTTCACTAATAGCCACTGGATCATACCCACGTTCTTTCTCGAGTTCGGCAATCACCGCATTCCTGTACGCCTCAAGTGCTTGGGTATCATCGGCTCGGGTAACTATGCTCTGTATCTTAGGGAAATCCACATTCTTCCAATCGTGGTCATTCATAAACTCGCTATCCCAATTGTTTGCCCACGAATAAATCAGATCAAACGCTTCGCGCAGTTCGGCAATCCTCGCCTGTGCCTTGCGTAAATCATCGAAGGCGTATTCCTTGCTCTTCTTGTACATCTGCTCCGTCACTTTGCAAGTCTCTATAGCTTCCTCAAGCTCACCCACTTGGGTTCTGAAGCTCAGTCTCCGTTCGGTATCTAGGTCTTTCTCAAGCTCGGCAACTTTCTCCCTCAAATAACCGGCATTACCTCCATTGATCGCTGACTCTTTCCATTCATCCCGTTCTTTCTCAAGCTCGGCAACCTGCGCCCTCAGTGCTGCATTTGGGATATAGAAGTCTTGCTGCGCTTTGTGGTACTTCTCGACTTCTTTGCGTAGGGATTCGATCTCGTCAGACTCTTGTGTGTTGAACTTCTTAACTAGGTCTGGCGGTGGAGCATCAAGATCAACCCCCGTCGTGTCTTTAATGAATTTCTTTTCCATCGGATGTACGCTGTACCGGCTCATTCTGTTATCCCCAATGCTTTGTAGAGTGGCTTCCACTTAGATGTGTTGCGCATATTGCTTGTAGTTACATAGTCTGCATCTTCGTCAAACCAAGCCACCGGCTCTTGCATCTTCTGTACTTCAGCAAGTAGGCGACGGACGAATTCAATAACTTGGTTTTCCACCACCCCACCTTCATGCGTATCGCCTTCACGCCAAAGGAAGTCAGGTATCCCCTCTGCTACACGAACTACAATCTCGTCTAAATTCATTGTGGCTTCCTCCCTTCTTCGTATGTTTCCCGCTCATCCATACTATTGTGAATAACGATGCAATCAATATCATCGTACTCAGGACTACACCAACACTCGCCATCCATAACGTGTTCCCGTAGGTCGTTTGTAGGGATAACGTGAGTCAATAGGTGTGCGTTGCTTCCGTCAAATAGTGTGTCGTTTGTCATTTCACTTCTCCTAATCAATAACAGTGTCTGACCAGCCTTCATGGATGGTTTGTATTGGATCAAGAGACAATGAAACTGATGCAGTTCCAACACACGGTTTCAGGCGCTGAAGGTACATCTTGTCAGATGGCAAGCCAAGGAAAAGAATTCGGTTATGTTGGATCATCTTTTTAATTCTTTCAATTTGTTTATGCATTTATTGATAACTGAGTTATGGTATTTGTTCATGGTAGTTTCACTGATGGTCACTGGGTCATATCCACGTTCTTTCTCAAGCTCGGCAATCTCATGCTTGGCAGCGGCAATAGTTTCAGCATGTTCGCTATTCTCTTGGCTCCATCGGGCTTTCCATTCTTCTACTTGCTTGCCCAATGTTTCAATCAGTGCTTTGTCTTTTGCAGAAGTACACTCATACAAGTCTTTCCAGCTTGTGACTTCTTTGCGTAGGGATTCAATTTCCAACCATGCTTTCGGCACAAGCACAATTAAATCTTCCGCGTTGTAACGCCGCGTACTTTCACCTCGATCCCAAACGGCTTCAACTTCTCTGATCCTTTCAACAATGTCACTCATTCTGTTATCTCCAATGCTTTAATGGTTTGACCTATCTCACTGGCTACAGCATTCGGGTCGCGTGGGTCATCATCCGTACCATGCACAAATGAATCAGCAACATCTGCTGCCGCCTCGATCCCCGCGTTAAATGCTGCTTTGTAGAAGGCTTCGATTTGCACAGCAGTTAAGTAGTTTTCATCAATAAAGCACTCATTAGCTAGTTTCAGGATTTCTTCGTTGCTCACAATACGTACTCCTGATTCAATTGCTCGTTGGTCATTTGCTTGGCGCGAGCTTCTTTCTCTTGTTGCTTACTCGCTGCGTCCATCCTTATTTGCATAGCATCCATATCTGCTTGTGTAGGCTCAAATTCGCTAGCTTTATTCAATAGTTCATCAAGTGTCATGGTGTTCCTTTCGGTGCTGCGTTGAGCATTGCTTTGTACTGGTCATAAGAACCAATTTCCATGTACGCAGCCTCTAGCATCTCAGCAGTCGGCTCAATCGGTACGAGTTGCCAGCCTTCCGGTGCTGCTAGATATTCATCAACCAGCCTATTAAGATGGGCTATGTGACCGTTCTGGCGGCGAATCTGCTCTGCAAAGTTGTTGGATATTTCTACCTGTCGAGCTATTTCCTCCGCTGCGTCATTCTTTAGAAGCTCAACTCTGCATCGGTGGTCAAAGCGTGCGTTGTGGAGTTCAATTCGCAGAGTGCCTGCCTCATCCATTGGCAGTGGCTCATCGTCAGTATTGCGTATCATGTCCATCACCATAGCAACCCCTTCGTCGTCGCGTAGGAGTGACACCATCATCAAATTGTTTCGGTGCATGTACTGAGCAGCTTTTACGGCAACATCATTCCTCGGAGAAACCTTATTAATTTGTCTGCACAGTCGATTTATTAACGCAGTTAGGTTTTCAATAACATCTGCCGCTTCGTCAATACAGTCGCGTGGCGCAGAGTTCTCCGCACTTAGTTTCCTTAGTTGCTCAACAAGTGTCACAGCGTTTCTCCTTTCGGTGCTGCGTTGAGCAGCGCGATAACCTCGTTACGACTGAATGTAAAGTTGTGTGTCATTTTCGACTTCATCAATTCGTATCGTAACTCCGTGATCCATTGTTCTTCAGGTACAGCGGGTGCGGGGTGGGCGATTTCCTTTCTGATGGCTCTAGCGACTTCAATTGAGAACAACTTAGCTGGTGCTTGATCGTGTAGGAAATGCCCACCTTCCACAATCTTCGCCGCGTGTTCAAGGGCTGCGTCAAATGCCAACTCAGCTATGTCATGCTCGTCTGGGTTGAACGCTCTGTAGTTCTCTCGGAAGTAGTTTGCCCACTGTTCAAAGGCGGTCATGGTTTGATTACCTCCGCGCTCTTGAGTTCGCCTGTCTCACCGTCGAAAGTGAGTTTTAGATTTGCTCCAGCCACATCCCGCAGACTATTAAAAACGAACGAGCCTTTCTGTCCGATAGTCTTAATAAGCACAACCAAATCCTGTTTTGGTTCGGGTTTGACGCGGTAGGTGTACACCGAGAAGTTAAACAGCGGGTTTGTGTCTAGCCATTGAGCGTTACCGTAATCACGCTGAATCGCTTTCCCCGCTATTGCCGCGTCTATTACATCCCGCATTTCTTGTAGTGTGTTCATCATTCTTCCTCTACCTCTTCAGCACTCCACTCAATGGACACTCGGAAAGACCCCTTGTGCATACCGTATTTGTCTGTTGGTACTTTACTTACTAGCTGGTTGTAGTCTGGCTGAAACGCTTCTTCCATATCCCTAGCCAAATCGTAAAGCGATTCCCAGTCATAAACCTTATCGAATATCTTCATCACTCTTCCCCTTTCTTAGCCACATCCTCAACCGGCACTTCGACCGGCATCAGTTCCCTCAGTTTCTCTGCTGCCTCACGCATGAGTCGTGCTGCTACCCCATGTCCGTAGAAGCTCTCGACCTTCAACGCTGCTTCGTGTAGTTCTTCCACTAGGTTCATTCTTTCTCCTTCAATAAGAACTTGTTGCTGATTACCTTGAAGCTGTCTTGTCCGTCCTCCCGTTTGAACACCAGACCTTCAGCAACTGGGTGGCTTAGTGACTTCGTGTTATCAGCCAGATCAAGCATTGACTCCAACGTAACACCGTCGATCTTCATGAGTGGGTGTAGGACAGGAACATGTGTTAGTCCATTCTCTTTACAGAACGCCCGTGTAAATTCCGGCGTTAAGTATTCCTGCCTACTGATCTCGAAGATGTTGAACACAAAGAACTGGTGCTTCTCTAGGTTCTCTCTGTTGCCTTGAATCTTTGGACCCATCAACTCACCTTGTATGGCTAATCCTGTGAAGTCGTACCCATCAAAAACTCGCTTGGCTACATCAACGAACGTGTTACCTTCCTGATCTGTCTTGAGACCAATGTTGCGTGAGCAAACCCCGAACACACCTTCCCACCAATACACGGTCATGCTGCTGCCATCCATCTTCAGCGACACTTCCCACTTATCGTGGCTATCCAATACTTCCAGTCTGTTCTGTATCCGCTCCTGATCTGTCTTGTGGATGAACGACGGGAAGTTGCCCCGCATCTGCCCTTGAAGTTGAGTTGGTATAGGGCGCTCCCATTTCTGGATGCCTAACATTTCAGTAACGTCCGTACCTTCCTCGGCAATAGTGTTCTCTGGAAGCGGTAGCAACAACCCTTGGCTAACCTGACCCCGCAGCTTGATGGTACGAAGCCTCTCCCCTTTGACGCCGTTGTACTCACGACCTTTGAATAGGAACGGGGCAATGTTCTCAGGTATCCAGCTATCAATCTCGCAGAAGATCACCAAGTCGTTAACTTGGTACTTTCCTATCGAATCGACCACCAACCAACCATTAACGCGGTACGCACAAATGCTATCTGCATTCGGAATATTTTTAATTTCTGCAATTCTTTGTATCGACGCTAGTTTTCTCTCGTTCATATAGCCCCCGTCCCTGATGTGTGGTAGCTGTGCCATGCTTCGTTGTGTAGCTCATTGACCAGCGACTTCATACGCGCTGCAACCTCGTCTGCTTTGCGATAGTCCCCCGATGCCATGTAACCGAGGTATGTGTCCAGCATCCATTTGACGTCATGGACTACGGCATCTAAATCAACTTTCAGCCCCATGTTTTGTTCTCCCTTTTCCACTTCGCTACGTACAGTAATTGGCAAGGCTTGCACTTCACACTGTTCTTGTGGAAGAAAAACACATCCTTCTCCTTACCGCATTCCTTGCACTTCTTCGTTGTCGGTACTGGCGTATAAATCTTCGGCGCTCCGGGCTTGAGGTTCAGCAGGTTCGACACCGCTTGTTGCCATTTAGTCATTTGGCTTTCTCCTTCGGTTTCGCCAGTGCTTCCTCCAGCGTCATTCCAGTTTTAATGCGGTTACGCACAGTGCTCTCGGCAACTCCGGCTTTCTTGCTCGCTTCGGATACTGATCCAGCGACGGGTCTGCCTAGACGACCACAACCACGCTTACGTCGCAGGTTCTGCTCGACATTCTTGCAACCCTTGCACTGTGATGTGCTGCGATACCCGTCCTTACGGTAGGTGAAACCTTCTTTCGGAATCATCTCTAAACAGACTGAACATAACCTCGCGCCTTCATCTGATGGTTCTGGTGGTGGTGGGGCGAGCAGGTTGGCTACTGCTAGGGTCATTGAATTCACAGCGCCTTACCCTTACGAGCCAACGTACCCATGACATCTTGCAACTCAACCAACGTGCCGATACTCTTATCTTTCAGCAGCACCACCAAGTCCTCATAGCACTCTAAATACCCTGCCTTGCGCTCACGATTAGGTGATGCATCAAGTTGCTGCTGCACCGCTTCTATTGCCACTGCATTCAGTGGGGTTCTTAGAAATTTCATTTCATCATCCTTTTCAACGCTTGCAGGGCTTCGAGGGCTTTGATGTAAGCCAGCATTTCAGCTACTTGTTGTTCAATTTCTCTCATGGTCTTCTCATAAGTAAGTACCCCACACCCTACTGCCAGTTTGCCTAGAGCTTTTACTGATTCACGCCCTTTGTGGGCAATGGATAAGTGTGCAGCAGGGTTGGAGTTCGGTTAAATGATAGTTCTGTTAATGGGTCGGAACTCTTTTCGCGAGTACAGTACACCTAATTCTGCGCGAAGCTCTCGCTCAACCCGATCTCGTAACGTAGGATCATCTTGTACTTTAATGAGTCGTTGCCTTGCCCATACCGGAAGGGCGGCGGGTAGTGCTGTGAAGGTGACGTATCCATCTTCAAACGTGGGTGCTGCTGTATCTCTTGATTCAATTGGTTCGGTCATTTTACTTCTCCCATTAAAAATTTACACATCTCGATCCGGTGCTGGATCATCTTTATTACTACTGGATCACGCTCTGTTTTGAGTTGCTTCGTTGCCGTGTACCACCGCTGATACCACATCACCTTAGCTCACCGTGGCGAATCCACTGGGGCTGAATATTCTTGATTGCCTCATTCAGCACGCCGTAGGCTCCGCTGGAGTGCGGGGCAAGCAACAGCGCCGCCGTCATCGCCGCAAACATCTCATCCGATACTTCTTGTAGCCGCTCGATTTCATCGCCGCGCAAATACCATTCACGCTCGAAGCGCTCTGCCTGTTCATTCGCATTAGCGAGGGCTTTCGCAAGCCGTTTGTTCTCCCGCTCAAGCTCGATCACGCGATCAATTCCATTGCGAGCGATCATCGCCACGTCCTGAATGGTCTGCTCGGTGGTCATGCCTTGCCCTCCGTGGCCGCCGTGTACCACCGCTGATACCACATCACCTTAGCCCACCGTACCGTTTGTTCAATCGAATATGGCTCATCTCCCGCTCATACCTATACCGCTGGTTAAGCGCCTCACCTACCAAGTCCATACGCCCCTGCTGCTGCAAAAGGTGTGCGTCAATAGTTGCCATACATGCCTGTATCCACAGAATTATGTATCTCATAACTATCTCCTAAGGACTTTAGACTCAGTAACCCCGCTCTCCCCATGAAACTCTTTCGTAGCATCAAACAACTCGCGCAGCGTACGCCTTGCGCCGAAGTGCCCTTGGTCTATCCAACGGAACCCGCAGTCGCCGCATTCATAGTCGGGATGAAACCCTTTAGTTCGTGAAACTACATGCCTAACGTCTCTGACGTTTCGGCTATTACAATCTTTACAGCGTATTGATGAGTCGTCCATAGTGTATCACTCCTGTTTGAAACATAAGTACGGAGCAGTTACTTTTTTACTGCAATGCTCCTTTATATAGTCCGCGACGTTGCCGGGGAACAGTACCAACGCCACTGCCGCTCGCCGGGATAACTCGGTTGTCAGGTCTTTGCACTCTCCGATAATAAAAAACCTAAACGCTGACTTGGCGCCCATAGCTCTATCAAGCATCCTAAGCGCACACAATGTTTTACCTAACGCTAGTAACTCAGCCATCGTTCCACATAACGCCTTCTCCGCGTCAATGTCTCGTTCTGTGTAAGCGACGTTCGCCTTACCTACAGGCATTGCATGCGGGGCAAAAAACTTCAATGGGTTCGACGAATTTACTGCGTACATTCTACCCAGCTTGAAGTCGAAGAAGTAACAGCCGGACATAATATCCTTCTTGCTAACCCGCGCTCCGGCTTCTGTATAAAACTTATATCCTATAACCTCATTGACGTTTATAAGGTCTGCCCCAATGACGTTTTTTACTCTCCTCCGCCAATGGGGGTCGCGGTTACCTGCTTTATGCAGCGATACGAACCCATTCTCATACACCCTTACGCCAGCAACGGGTTCCTTGTATTTCCTAGGTTCAAACGTATCAAAATCAATCCGGTAGGGTTCGTTTTCGTAACCCCATGGGGAATTCTCGCAACTATCGTACGTCAGCCATTTCATTATGTCACCTCGTAGTAAATTGTTTCGCCGTAGGGCGCGGTTCTGTCTTTCGTCGTGGATAACCACACAACGGGGTAGCATGGCGCGCTCGTAAAATCAGTCCATAAGTCAGTAAGGCACACAAACACATCCGGCTCGATGCCCTGCTCCTCGCACCACCTGAACCCCGCTTCCATGTCCGTGCCGCCTGTCGTCTTGGCTTCGAGCTTGATTGGAAAATCGTCTGCCGTAAATTCTTCAACGCATGCCACCCTGCTGCTAGTGTGTAACGTGATGAGTCGTTCTGGCATGCACGTCTCTAGTATCTTATTGAGGTGCCCCGCAAAATGGGCGAGTTCATCACTGCCAACGCTGCCCGACTCGTCGACCTGAACCACCATAGTACCCATGCGCGGCTGTCTGTCTGTGCTAGGCATATATAAGTCATGCCCCATGAATCGCTTGTTAGGGCGACGATACGACGTGCCCTGCTTGATTAGCTGCAACATATACCGCTCGAGCAACTGAGGCCACGGCGTTACAGGATTAACGATACTATCTACCATACGCACTAAGCCTGTGGGCATCTTGCCTTGTGCCTTCGCTGCGCTCGCTGCTTGGATAATCTCCTGCTTTATGCCTTCTATCTGCTCTGACGTTAGCGGCTCGCCATCGTCTGACAGGTCATCGTTACCTTCGCCCGGCTTGTACCCTCCGCCGCTGCCATCTTCCTCGTTATATAGCTGCTCCCATGTGTACGCCCTAGCACCTTCCTGAAATACACCCTCGGGTATCGGCTCGCCAACTTTACTATCCTTAAGTATGTCGTTAATCACCTTGTCCATGGCAACGTTAGCCGCCCGATGGTTCCTCGTACCAAGGCGCTCTAGATGCAGCAATATATAGTGCATGGTTTCGTGTGCGAGCAAGAACATCGTCTGCTGTACGGTTAGCTTCGCTGCGAACTCCACGCCTAGGGTTATCTTACCTGTGCGATCTATGCAAGCCGTGGGCATGGTTTCGCTTAGTGCTAGGGTACGTTTGAACACCACACCAGCAAAGAACGGTTGGTGTAGTGCGAGTTGCACCTTTGCCCTCGATATGTTGCTCACTGCTTTATCTTTCTGCGCTTTAGTTGCCATGTTAATCTCCTATCTTCTTCGGCCTTGGGTCACTATTTAGCTCGCCAGTCATCGCTAGCACTGTGCCTACGGTGTACATAACATCATGCCATTGCGCGTCAGGCATAACTTGCACCGTCTTAATCTCGTTGCCATTGAGCGATACGGAAACGACGAGCTTGTCCTTGTACTCGCCCCACTGCGGAGACCCGAACCGCAGCGTGACAAAATCCCCGGAGTTCACAATACGTATCCTTTAAGCGAACTTTCCAACTCTGCAAACTTCGCGCGCATCGCTGACCTAGCAACTGGGTCGTCTTTTATGGCCGCCGGGGTAAGCGCATAAGGCCGGATTATGTCGTCGATTTTCTTCAGGAACTCGCTTACCTGCGGGTCGTCGTTGATATTGAGCGGTGCTAGCTCGGTTTGCAATGCAGATAAATTATCCACGAATGAGTCGTGCCAACGCTGCCCCTTCTCGCCGGTGTACTTGCCGCACTTCTCAACGAACGCGCTTACTGGGTCAAGCATACGCACGTAAACCTCCTTACCTGCTGCTGCAACATACTCGTCAAGCTGGGCATCAAGCGCGCGCTTCAGGTCGTCCGGCACTTCAAACCGGAAGTCGTTACTTGTCGATACTGGCTCGGGATACCACTTGACATACAGCTTCGACGCGATCTGGCTTGCTGTCGGATAATCCGACTCGCTCGCATTCTGTGGCTTTCCTTGCGTGTATAATGAATTGTTCCTATCTCGTACGTCAGCCAGAACGAGTTGCTGCCAGTTACCAATGATGTCAATGGCGAGGTCTTTCTGCTGCTGCAAGTAAGCCTGCATTTTGGTTGTATAGTCAAGGTATGCCGTTGTGGGTATAAGCCTTCCGCCATCGTCGCCAAAAGGCAACGTCGCTTTGACGTGGTACGCATACATCTCGTTCCCGATCTGCTGATACTTGGCAAGCGGGGTCGTCTTTGACTTAAACAGTTCGCGGGACACTATCTGCCCCTCGTCGCCCAGTGTCGATTTAACAAGCTGCTCGGCGTCCTTATCTCGCACACGTTTTGCTGTACCGCCACGATGCAAGTGCACCTTCATGGCACGGTTACTGATGTTCGATGCGTTGATGATTGATGTCGCTGTGGTTTGTGTAGTTGCTTGCATGATGGTTTCCTTGTATGTAAGATTTGTGTTGTGTATGTGTTACAGGCTGCTAGTAAAATTTATTCCCCAGCTAACGAACCCGCGCGTAGCTGTAACTTCAGAGTGACGCTTTACTGCTGAATTGACGAACGCCGCTTGAAATTCTGGCGGCAACCTCTTAGCGTAAGTCACCATGGCGTCGAATGTACCCAGCCCTGCCTTATCTGCCATGCTATCGGTGACTAGGAACAACGCGCTAACATTGTCCGGCACCTTTGCGCTATCGGGTGCCATGATGATCTGCTCTATGGGTGGCAACTGCGGGGCTAACTCACGGAACGCCATCAACTCAGTCGCCATGCCTTTACCGATTTTCCCTGCTATCGTGGCATAGTGCAGCGGTCTTGGCGCGGCTTGTTGCGCGGTTGCGCTTGCTGCTGCGGGGTCTGGCTGATGAGTCGAGGCGATGTACCTGCTAACCCACGTCCATGAACGCGGTGTTGCGTTGATCTTCTTCGCCGGGTCGAACGCCATGGCACCGTCGCCCTTCATGCGCAGGAAGCGCAGGGTTAGCAGATCAACCTCCTCTTCAGGCAGGTCTAGCATGTACTCTATCTGGCTCTGTGCGTCATACCGCAAGCCATACATACTGCAACGCTGGTATACAATAGAAGGCACTCGGTTCGCCCCGGCTCTGTCTTGCGTACGATTCCCCGCCCAGACATGCCACGTTCCATCTGGCAGGTATAGATCATCAATCCGATTTTCCAATAAGGCCATGCAAGCCGCGCCCTGTGCTGGTATAGAACCCCTAGGCAACTCGTCCATGAAGTTAGTGAACGCCGTTGGGTGTAGCCACCGCTTATCCTTCGCCCAGTGGTGTGTTAGCTTGTCGTCGCTGAATGCAGGCAATCCTTTCATGTCGGTACTGTCACTCAGTTCGAGGTTCATCGGCGGCAGCATGGGCTTACCGGCAAGCATGGCAGCTTGTTTAACAATGTCAGACTTACCTCCACCGGGCGCGCCTTCAATACCCACAGCTTCGCCAGCAATGGCGTGCTCAATGAGGATAGGCAACAGTTCTTTCGGGGTTAGCTCGCATAGCTCGCTCTCGTCGGCAAGCAAGTTGTTTGGATTTGAGGCCATGGTTGTTCCTTTCGTTGGGTTATTGGTGCCGGGCATACGCCACGTAATTCGTGGCTTCTTTGTAACTTGTCGCTGTATAGCAAATTGAGTAGCCTTTCCGGGGCGTGGTGTCGCCACAAACGATGTAGTTGTTATGGCTGTCCTTTTGCACAGTGTAGGTTTTCATTCGCTTACCTTCCCAAGAATGTATGTCTCGCCGTCACGGTCTAAGTGAATAACGAGGTCGCGGGTGCAATCCATTGCGTGCCAATATTCAAGCCCAGCATCAACGAACCTAGCAAGCTCGCGGTAAAAGCAACTCAAAGGGATTACCGTCTTGCCCCACGAAACATATGCCTCGCTCGTCGGGCTATCGTCGTATTTCAGAGTGCGCGCTTTTTGTTTGCGTATCTGCATGATGAGTCGTCGCTCTTACGAGTGGAAGGAATAAGATACAGCTTCGTGGTCGTATATTGCACCGAGTTGATAGTCGGGGCGCGTGGCAGGGTAACCATAGCTGTTAAGCTCCGGCTCAGTGCGGAAGTAATTAGCAACCATATCGCCCGAGCCGTCAGGAAAAATCCATACTGAAGGGTAGCCCGACAAACCCCACGTTGTTAAATAACCAATGGCGCGCTCAAAAGCAAAGCCGTCAAGATGGTTTTCCGTGACGTATTCGAAGCCGTCCGGGATGTTTAGTTTGATGGTGCGCATTTTTAGTAGTCCTTAGTTAAGAATGAAATAAAACTTGTCGCCATTGGCGCAATAATGAACCTCGCCTACATCCATGCCTACATTGGCACCTTGAGCAAGACGGGAATACATGACGCTATGCGCACCATAGTTGTACTCAGTTTGATAAACCCGTAAGTCGGACAGGTAGTCTGCCCATTCGTCAGCGGTAACAGTGCGCATATCAGTAGTCCTTAATTGATAAAGTTAAAAGGGAATGAAAGCAAGTCTCAGCGTCGATGAATCCGCGACGGAATGCAACTCTAATTAAACAAGACACGTCCTGCCGTTGTTTGGCGCTCATGTTAAATGCTCCTTGTTAAAAGTAGGGAATGCCCGACTGAACCGCAGTCGGCACGGTGTTAAACTAAAGGCTTACCGCTAGTTAAACCAAATCTTAGGCAGCTAGCAAGTCAAGGCAATAGTCTAACATACCAATGAAGGCAGTTGCTAAAACAACAAACAAAAACCAGTCTGTTAAATCTTTGGGCATGGCAACTCCTTTGTTAAATGTTATTCGGCATTGTTAAAAGACTTTCGTCCGTTGTGTTACGTTTTAGTTTAACAGTGTTACGTTTTACAAATTGTAAGTCGTTGATTTTGCAGTATTGTTACATTGTTACATTTTAAAAGAGAGGAGGCCCTGTTTTGGGAAAAAATAATTTGTGGGAGTGTGTTAAATGTGCGGCTCGCGCGCCGTTTTAACAGGCAAGAGAAAAAAGAATTCCCACGTTCCCATTTTTTTTTAATGTAACAATGTAACAATGTAACTCTAACAAATAATTACTACTATATACAACCACTTACAGAATGTTAAAATGATTCTAAAGATGCATATTGGATTCTTAACATAACTGAAAATGTAACACAACATTTAACAACGCTTGCTTTTCCTTAACAAACTGCCGGTTAGCCCCGAAAGTTTAACAAAAGACGTGGCAATGCCTACTTCTTTAACAAAGCAGGTAATTGTTAAACGATTCTGTTAAAACCCTGCCGTTTCGCAAGGCTTTAACAGAATGCCCCGATTTAACAGGGCAATTCTAACATGTTAAACTTCTACCGCATCCACGGTTTTAACAAACTCCTTCGCCTTCTCAGCGAGCGAGAATAACTGTATAGCGGCAATACTATCGCCATTCTTGTCAGCCTTCTTACCAAGCTTGCCCATTTGTTCAATGAGTTTATTAAACGCTTCCGCAGCATCCCAGACGTTGGGTAACTTGTTGCTTAACTCGCCCATAACATACCATTCAGGAGCCGCACGCAAATCGGCCTCGTATTGTTCCGCCGTAATAGTGTTAAACATCTCTTTTTGCCGGTCGGACGATAGTTTAACTTCGTCGTTCGCAAAATGAACTGGGGCGTGCAAGCTTGCCCATTTTGACATGCCCGCCTTATGCACGCCGGTGCCAACGGCGGCAAACAAATTTTTGAACGGGTCAATGTTACGCTCAGCACTGAAAGCATACAATGCGCAGCCGATCAATGCTTCTTGTATCTGCTCGCGTTGTGTTGCGGCGTTCTTACCAATAGTTTTAATCAGCGTATTGAGTTTTTTGATTTCCATGATAGTTTTCCCTATGTAATAATACCTTACACCACGCAAGGCACTATCTGATAGGCGGTTAGCTATGGGCGGTATTCTGCTTTGCTAACCGGTCCTATACGGCATCCTATTACCCGCGATAGGATGAAACGCGATCTTAATGTAGTCCAAATATTCGCTAGCACACTTCAAGTTAGCACGCAACGGCGCACAAACCTACATGACATGAAAACGCAATTTCCAGACTTTCGCCTAATCTGATCCCATAAACTTCGAACGTTACAGCGGGTAAGTTTCATTTTCGCCGGTTGCGATATAGAATCATATCGTCCTATGCTAGGGCATGCTTCAAGTGTCATTCCGTCGCCGTACTGGTTTCGGGGGGAGTGTCCTGCCAGATATACGCAAAAGAAGCATATACCCTATTCTCGTTTCCACCGAACTTTTCCGACCGTCGCCGATCCTGCATGCTCGTGATGATTAAACCAGCCTTGCCGCCGAATTGAATTCGTCAGAACAACCAAGGACTTTCCTAGCAGCGTGATATACAGGTCACCGTCCAACTTCACTAGGGGAGCGATGTTATGCCCCTATATACGGCGCGCTGTAAAGTGAAGCGGCGATCGGGGCGCGGAAAACGACGGGACAAGGGGCACCCGGTGGGGTGGGACACGGCGCAGGCCCCCCGCCACCCATCCTTATCTACTCCGCACATCGCAAAGGGCGGTTGACACTTACCTACGCTGCGTATATAATACCATTTTACTTATAGGATACCGCCATGTTAAAGAAGATCGAGACGCGTGCGTATAAAAATAGCTCTGGTAACTGGGTAAGTCAAACATACGCGGAGTGTGCGTGCGGGAGTCGCAAATGGTTACGCACTAGCAACTTTGTACGGACAAAAATGTGCGCCGAGTGCCGGTCAAAAAAATATAAAGAGGAGTCTGCCGTATGGTCGAAGCACCCATTGTTTGCTACGTGGTGGGGGATGAACCAACGATGCGAGAACCCAGAATCACCTGCGTATTGTATGTATGGTGCTCGTGGAATAACGGTGGCGGATACGTGGAGGGATGTAAAAGATGGGTTTAACCGGTTCGTGCAAGACATGGGGGATCGCCCTGAAGGTACTAGCTTAGACCGTGTAGATAATGCCTTGGGGTATTCTAAAAACAATTGCCGGTGGGGGACCATAGAGCAACAGAGCAACAACCGTAGAGATAACATATTCGTTTCGCTGAATGGCGTAACACAGACAATTGCGCAGTGGGCAAGGGAGCTTGGGGTTCCAGCGGAGAAGATACGAAACCCTATACGCGTGTACCATTTGCCCCCAGAGTATGTAGTATCAACACTGTTAAAGAACCCATCTAGGCGCGCGAGGTGGAAACTCCGCGTTCGCACTGAACTAACGGAACGCCAAAAAAACCCCTTGTGGTGGAAAATACGGGCTAGTAAGTAGCAGTATGACGTTCTCATACCCCCCACCCCCCTGAAAACGTATTTCAAAAAATTCCAGCCCAAAATTTTGACCTTGTTAAACTCTTGACACTACCTACGTCACCGATCTACACTAACAGTATGGATACGACCAAGCATTCTCTTAGACCAGAACTAGAGTTGCCACCTATGTTGGTGGAAGCTGTGCATGATGACCCGGCAGTTTTTGCACCTGCGGCAAGGGTTATGGCATTTAAGATGGTGCATGAGCAATACGTGCGCCGGGACGAGCTTACCTTTGTACAACAACAAGCACTCGCAGAGATGCTGTTAAAGGCAGGGAAAATTGACGGCAAGAGCGCAGAGGTGCAATCTGCGGCAGGGAATGGATATCAGTTGGTAATTAACATTGGTGGCAATACCCCCTCGTCCGAGACGTTCAAAGGCATAACAATAGAGCAGCAGCCATCACCACTATCAAGCCCTGCTATCCAAGTAGAAGATGCCGACCTTTAACGCGATCCCGAGCACGGTGCCATTCCTCACCGGGGACAAGTTCATCGAATTGATTCTTGGATGCGTAGGAAGCACCAAAACGAGCGCCAGCCTTATCAAGTTGATCCACGAAGCCAAGCGCGTAGCGCCGTGCGCAGATGGAATCCGGCGAAGCCGGTGTGCCATTATCCGAAATACGCGCGAACAACTCGCAGACACTACGATCCCTGATTTTCTGAAGTGGTACCCCGACGGCGAAGCGGGCGCGTACATGAAAACGGGCATGCGGTACATGCTCAAAGTAGATGACGTGGAGTGTGAGGTACTCTTTAGGGGACTCGACGATAGCAACGACGTACGACGTCTCCTCAGTCTACAATTGTCCTTTGCGATGATGGACGAGTTCAGAGAGATTAACGCCGACGTGTTTAACGCGCTGACAGGGCGGCTCGGGCGATACCCAGACAAAACGATGAACGGAGTTGGGTGCTGCGCTGACGACGGTAAGCAGATACACAAAGTTTGGGGGGCGTCTAACCCACCGGACGCTGATACGTTCTGGCATACCTTTATAGAGAACCCACCAGAGAACGCCCATGTTGTAATACAGCCCAGTGGGAGAAGCCCAGAAGCAGATTGGTTGCATTGCCTGCCAGACGGATACTATGAGAACCTGTGCCATGGAAAAACAGAAGAGTGGATTTCCATATATGTAGATGGGCAGTTCGGTAAGTCACTATCTGGTTCGCCAGTATTCAAATGCTTCAACGCAGATACTCACGTATCAAAGACACCCTTGATTGCGCAGTCCTCAACGCTGGTAATTGGAGTAGATGCCGGACTCAACCCCACGGCGGTAATAACGCAGCAGACACACGACGGCAGGGTATTGGTACTCAACGCGGTTACAGGACACGCGGGGGGGATGGGAGCGCTACGTTTCTGCCGGGAAATTCTGAAGCCGATGCTGAACAACGAGTACCCCACAAAGTCGTCAGTGATTATTATCGATCCTGCTGCATTTCAACGTGCACAGACAGATGAACGGTGCGTTGCCGATATATTCAGAGCCGAAGGGTTCACCGTGAAAGCCGCCAGAACTAACAGCATCGCCGCACGCTTGGGAGCCGTAGAGTCTTACCTGACCCGGACAGTTAACGGGAACTCAGCGTTCCTGATAGACCCGAAGTGCCACGAGTTGATACAAGGCTTCCGGGGCAAATACAGGTACAAGGTGAATACTAAGGGAGAACGGGATACAACTCCCGAGAAGCGCCACCCGACGAGCGATATGCAGGACGCGTGTCAATACGCTTGTCTCCAGCACGATGGAGGGGGTATATTTGGCGGTAACGCGCTCTCACAGCGCAGAGAAATTAAGGATGCGCCATACCGTTGGGCAGTCGGGTAAAACCTGATATACTAAACACACTATGAAAACCACTGATTCCCCCGCACCACCCCTCCTCGGGGTGTAATGTCAATCTGGTAGACGGCCTGCTTTGGAAGCAGGAGGCTGTAGGTTCAAATCCTACCACCCCGACCAAAATTACATGCGCGATTGGCGGAACTGGTATACGCGTCAGTCTTAGAAACTGAATCCTGTAGGTTCGAGTCCTACATCGCGCACCAAATAAAATTTGCTTTGTCCCCAAAACGATGATAGGATCGTCCGATTCGTAACTACTACGCGGGATTTTCCTAGATGGATTTCGGCTCAGAACCTACCCCCGGACTTCCCGGCACGTCGCTTAGTGGTCTAGTTCCCTATCAGGGATCAGTGGCGATGGAAGGCATGGCGTCTATCAATGCCCGCGAAGAAGCCCGTACTCGTGCGGAAGCTGCCAACAACCAAGGCGTGATCCAAGGGTTGGCTGGGCATGTCAAAGAAGTTTGGTCGAACGCCCTTCAAGCAAAGCGGCAAACCGTTGAACCCAGAATGTTTCAATCTGTGCGACAAAGAAGGGGGGAATACGACCCTGAAATCCTGAACGAGATCAAGAAGACAGGCGGCTCGGAAATATACATGATGTTGAGTTCCAACAAAGCCCGTGCAGCGGCGAGTTGGATACGCGATGTGGCGATGGGGGCAGACCGAAACACAGGCTGGCCTCTCAAGATTGAACCTACACCCATACCTGACCTACCTCCGATCATTGCACGTTCCGTAGCGGCACTGGCAACCCAAGAAGCCCAGCAGTATGAGCAGCTAACCGGGTTACAGGTGCAGCAAGCCGACATGGAACGCATCGTCGGGTACATGAAAGACCGGATCATCTCTAACGCCAAGAGGCGTGCGGGGGAGATGTGTGACCGGATGCAGATCAAGATGGAAGACCAACTGGCAGAGGGCAGCTTCAAACGCGCCATGTCAGAGTTCATCGAGGACATCGTTACCTTCCCAAGCGCCATCATCAAAGGTCCGATAGTCCGTAACAAAACCAAGATCAAATGGGTACAGGAAGCGCAACCGCTTCCACAACCTGAAGTCCTCCCTGCTGCCCCGACTCCCCAACCGGCTCCCTCTCCCGGTGGGGCAGCACCCCAACAAGCACAGCCTCCATCGCAGCCGAAATGGACGCTGAAGACTGAAGATACCCTGACGCTGGAGTGGGCGCGGGTTGATCCGTTTATGTTTTATCCTGCGGCGCATGCGGCAGATGTGGATGATGGCGACCTGATCGAGAGGCATAAACTTTCGAGGCAAGCCATAAACGAGATGCGTGGCGTTGAAGGGTATTCAGATGACGCCATTGAGCAGGTACTGGATGAGTATGGTAAGGGTGGGCTGAACGAGTGGCTGTACGTTGACACACAGAAAGCTGAAGTAGAGGGTAAGTCCGTCGCTGCCGTAGCTCAGAACGTCAATGGAACCATAGATGCCCTTCAGTATTGGGGAAGTGTCCAAGGCAAATTGCTGATCGAGTGGGGGATGGACGAGAAAGCCATACCTGATCCGTTGAAAGACTACTCTTGCGAAGTGTGGATGATCGGGCGGTGGTGCATCAAAGCCATGTTAAATCCAGACCCGATGGGCAGGAAGCCCTACTACAAGGCGAGCTACGAGGAAGTTCCGGGGACGTTCTGGGGTAACTCTGTCGTTGATCTATGCCGTGACACTCAGTTCCAGTGCAACGTCGCTGCAAGGGCGATGGCGAACAACATGGGCATTGCGTCTGGGCCTCAGACTTTCGTGAATGTAGATAGACTCCCTCCGGGCGAGGATATTACCCAGATGTACCCGTGGAAGATTTGGCAGACGACGAGCGACCCATACGGCTCTGGCGCAGCGCCCGTACAGTTCTTCCAGCCTAGCAGCATTGCGGGTGAGTTGATGCAGATTTATCAGTTCTTCTCAGTGCTGGCAGACGAACATACAGGCGTCCCACGGTACATGACAGGAGACGCCGCAGCGGGTGGAGCGGGGAGAACGGCGAGTGGTATGTCCATGATGATGGGCAACGCAGGGAAAGCCATTAAGCAGGTTATATCCAACATCGACATCAACGTAGCCCAACCGCTGTTTGAGCGTCTATACTTCTACAACATGAAGTACGGCACAGATGACGACCTGAAAGGCGACATAAACATCGTGGTGTGCGGCGCGAATTCGATGGTGGCTAAAGAGAATGCTCAGGTTCGGCGTAATGAGTTCTTACAGCTTTGCCTGAATAACCCGCTGGTGAATGAGATCGTCGGTCCAGAAGCAATTGCAGACATCCTTAGAGAAGTCACCGAGTCGCTGGACATGCCTGACATCATCCCGCCGTCAGAGATCATCCGGGCTAAGGCGTACCAGAAACAGATGGATGCCACTAAGCAAGCAGCGATGCAAGCCCAGATTGCCAACGCACCGACCGAAGAAATCGAGGTAGAACGGGGTCCAAACGGCGAGATGATGGGCATGAAGATCAAACAGGCAATGCAGCACCAACCCGCAGTACCCATGATGGGGATAACCCCCGGACCGGGGTATGGCGTACCGCAGCAAACGATGACCGCGCCCGGACAAGAGTTGCAAGATGGCGCGCCAATTACAGATAACTTTTCTCCGCAAAGGATGTGAAATGAAAAAGATGCCTATGAAGTTCGGTAAGGAATCCAAAAAAGAAGAGAAAATGGAGAAGAAGATGCCTCCGTGGGCATATGCCAAAGCCGAGAAATCGGAAGGCAAGAAGTCGACTTCCAAAAAAGGGTGTAAATAATGAGCTTCGGAGCCAGTCCCCCAACCATTTGTATTTCGACCACTGCGACCAGTAAAAGTCTCGCTTTGCCTATTTGCGCACAAGCCCGTATTGTTAATACAAGCACCACACTGATCGCGTATGTCCAGTTCGGAGTCGGTTCTGCTACGGCGGTAATCCCCACGGCAGACGGCGCAGGATCAGCTTGTTATGCCCTCCACCCAAGTTCGTCGGAGATCGTTGATGTCCCACGGGGGGCAGATTTTGTAGCCGCAATCGCTTCTGGGGCGGGTCCAACGCTGGTTTACATCACTCCGGGCTTTGAAAAGCCGTAAAACCATGTCAATTTCACCCGGTCTTTGTGTTTCCGCCAAGTTGGACTTCGTAACTGGGGTACATCAGCGCGGTGACACGTACAAAATAGCCTTATTCACGCCACAAGCTAACCTAACCCCCTTAATTACGGAGTATTCCAAGGAAAATGAGGTAAAAGGGCAGGGTTATGTGGCTGGAGGGGCGGTTTTGACGGGTTATGACGCTGTTACGGAGGGTATTCGGGCAGTTGTAAGCTGGAATAAGGAAACAATCTGGAAAAACGCATCAATTACGGCTCGTGGAGCGGTTATTTACAACGCTTCTAAGGGTAATAAGGCGCTTTTGGTGATGGATGTTACCGACGATTACGGCAATGCGGTCACTTCTACCAATGGTAACTTCAAGATTGATGCTGGAATATCCTTCTGGATTGGATAGATGCCAGAAACCATCGTGTTCCTGTTATGCATCTATGCACTATGGCCCCTATACGTATTTGTGATGGCAATGTTGAGAGCCAAGGAAGCTGGATTGACAACGAAAACTGCTTTAGTAATGGCATTTCCTTTAATTGTGGTTGCAATTGCTCTGGATATTGTATTGAACTATACCCTCTTCGCTGTCCTGCTTTGGGACTTTCCGAAACAGGGAGAATATACATTCAGTCGGAGACTTTCCCGTTTGGTTCGAGGTAACGATTGGAAAGCACATTGTGCCGATTGGATAGCGAAATCCCTACTTGATCCTTTTGATCCTACCGGAAAGCATCTTAAACCATGAATGAATGTCCATCAATTAACGGAGGTATGTGTCCTCAAGTGAGTAATATTACTGCTTTACAACAGAATATGGCTGTAATCATGTCATTGTTAACTGAATTACGTGATGATATGAAAACTGTAAAGCTTACTGTAGCTACTATTGCTACACTAGAGCTTGAGCATCGTCACCAAAAAGAAGCATTAGATAGGGCATTTACAAGAATTAAAGAACTAGAAGATAAGATAATGCAGCATCAAACAGAGTTTGATCAAATTAGAGGTATGAAATCTTTAGCTATTGGTTTATGGACAATTCTTGCAGGTGGTTTAGGACTTGTCATAGTTAAAGTATTTGAGGTTATCAAATGAAAATCCTTGTTCAACGAGATATTTTTACCAGTAAAAGTACTCTGTCTAAGATTTATCTTGGAGATAGTTTCTTTTGTTATGGTTTAGAAGATAAAGATAGACAACTTGAAATAAATCCAAAGGAGAAGATTGATGGTGAAACAGCGATTCCAAGAGGCAGATACGTCCTTGTCCTCGACTTCTCCCAGCGGTTTCAGTGTGTCATGCCGCATGTCCTCGATGTACCGGGATTTACCGGAATCAGAATACATAAAGGCAATACCAACGCCGATACACACGGCTGCTTACTTGTTGGGTTATCGCGTGGGCAAGACGTTGTTAACAGCTCAAAACTCGCCTATGACGCCTTAATGATTCGTTTGAATACGATGGTTCAACTTGGACAACCAATGGAGATTCAATATGTTTAAACATGGTGGTTTCTCCAAAGAAGAATATGATCGTCAAGAACAAGAGAGTTTCTACTTTGCAGTAGCTTGTGTTGCTGCATTAATGGCACTTGGTGCATTCGTAGCAACAATATAAAACGTGAATTAGTGACACGATCTATCACTAAATAAATGGAGTAATACAAATGAGCCGTACAATGACAGAAGTACAATTAGACCAAGCAATTGCAAATAGACCGCATGATAAAGTAATAAAGGATGGTATTGAATCACGTATTGATAATGTGAGTTATATTGTTCTACCAGATAGTACAGTGACACTGTGTAACATTAAACTTGAAAATGGGTATAGTGTTCGTGGTGAATCAGCGTGTGTAGATAGTCGTAATTTTGATATGGAAATTGGTCGTAATCTCGCTTATAAAGATGCATTCAGTAAATTGTGGGCATTAGAAGGTTATTTGCTTGCTGAACGTAAATGGCAGATGACGTTACCAGTACAAATGCCGGAGTAACCATGAATTCCTACACTCTCAATCTCGAATCATTAGAGGGGTCTAGCGATTCTATAGGGTGTAGGAATTTATGATTTATGATTTATGATGATGAAGGTACTTTAAAACGAATGTATTCAGATCGTCCTAAAGTACAACAAATAATTGTTGAATCTTGTTTAACATTAGTAATGCGATTAGCACAACATTTTGAAAATACTAAACCTGTACGTATGTTAGAAGCTTGTTTAGCAATATTAAGAGAGGATCGACTGTAATGGACTTTAAATCAATACTTGGAGCAATTGCTCCTACAGTAGCTTCAGCGTTGCTTGGTCCTCTTGGTGGCGTAGCAGTTGCGGCAATAGGTAACATCATCGGCGTAGATGAACCCACGCAGGACAAGATCGCTGACGCATTCAAGAAGCAGCAACTCACGGGGGAGATGGTTGCGGAACTCAAGAAGCTGGAGCTTCAGTATCAGGAATCCGAGAAAGAGCGCGGGTTCAAGTACAGCGAGTTGGAGTTCAAAGATACTGAATCTGCGAGAAACATGCAGATCGCTACCAAATCCACGACACCGACCATCCTGACCTACATGGTGACGGTCGGATTCTTCGGAATCCTTCTCGCCCTCATGTTTGGCACAGTTGAGAAGACTGACCCACTACTTGTGATGCTTGGCTCACTCGGCACGGCATGGACGGCTTGCGTTTCCTTCTGGTTCGGTAGCACCCACGGATCACAACAGAAATCCCAACTACTGGCTAACAAATGAGTTCAGATGGCTTCGTAATCATCGCCCCGGATAACACGGGGAAACGGATCGACAACGGTGTAGTAACCCGAAGTGGGGTGGATTATTTGCGCCAGCGGGTGGAAGTGCCTGCTGGGGTAGCCCTTACTGCGGGAACCGAAGTCATTGGCAAGGTTGAAATCACAGACGGCGGCGACGTAGCCCTCGGCGCGACAACCGACGCAGCGGTCAGCACGGACACCACCGGTACGGTAAGCGGTAAGCTGCGTGGGTTGGTCAAGATACTCAGCAACGTGTGGGATTCTGCGAAGAATCGGATAACGATAGGCGGCTCACTCGGCTCAGGCGACCTAACCGTAGATGCGTGGGGTAGTCAGAAGGTCAGTATTGTCCATTCGCTCGATCACGGGATGTTCACATTCGACATTCCCGAGTCCAAGTATTTCATGTTCGAGAATTCGACTCAGGTCTATACCTCGACTAACATAGTCTCGACCTATGGCGCGGCGGTTCTCACTACCTCTGCCTCCAATACCGTTGTCTCGTTGCAATCCCGAAGGTGTTCAAGATACCAGCCAAACAGAGGGCATTTATTCTCAACTGCCTTGTGGTGTCCTAGCAAGACTGCCGATGGAATCAGGACGTGGGGACTTTGCACTACTGAGAACGGTGTGTATTTCAAGCTCAAGGCAGATGGCTTACTGTATTCTTGCACCAAGACAATCAATGGTACGGAGACGGTAGAGCAACTAATTGATACCTCTGGCGTGTCTGGATTCAATGTGGAGAAAGGTAATGTCTATGACATCCAGTATCAATGGCGCGGCGTAGGTAATTACAAATTCTTCATCAATCTGGTACATGTAGCTACGATTGCGAATCTAGGAACGCTGACCTCATTGAGTATGGCTAATCCAGCATTGCCTCAGTGCTTCACTTGCACTAGAACAACGGCTGACGTGTCGATGTCTATTGGATGTGTGGATACTTCCAGCGAGAACGGAAACAAGAATGGCGAAGAGTTCGGTTCTGCCTACGCGCAAGCGGTAGCAACTAACGGTGCGGATAAGCCAGTACTGGTGATTAAGGTCCCTGCGTTGATTGGCTCTGTCACTAATACCAGATCAGTTATCATCACAGCGGTCACAGCCTCTAATACCAAGAAGTGCTTTCTTAAAATCTGGAAAACACGCGATCCAGCCGCTATTACTGGAGCTACTTTTGTAGCCAATGGGAATGGCAGCTACATTGAGACTGATTCCACTGATATGAATGCCGGGGCAGTGAGAGCAACTGCTGTGAATACTGCATTGCTTAAGTTCGTTGCTGCTGTGACACTGGAAGCCGCCGTATCATCCACCATAGTTCTTTCTGACCACGACCACATTGAATTCACAATGGTTCGAGGGGATTACCTAGTGGTGACTAATGATGCAGTGAATGGGTCGATGGATGTGATCTGCGAGTGGGGAGAGGAAGTATAAATGCTGCTCGATCTCCTGTTCCATCACGAACAGGGGTGGTGGAATACTAGCCACGGAACCTCACCTCCGAACTTAAAATTCACCCCGATCAGGGATGGCTATGTAGTAAAAACAACTACAAGCGCGTCATCGGGATCACTACAAAGAGTTAGGGTTTTTGCGTCATCGAATACGTCGTTGCTTCCTACAGCAATCGGCAGTGGAAGTTGTATTTCTCGTAAAGGATCAGCTAATGCGTTTGTTCGCCCTGCGTCATTTGGAGAGTTCGTATCAGTTTCTGGCGCTCGCAGTAGTGGCGGTGCTGGTGCTTCCATATCTGTGTTTCCTTGTACTTCTGGGTTCGACGGAGTTCCTGTTTCGGCGGGGGTTTCGGTATGTTCATGGAGCATGGGGGTGGGGATGGTGGCTACCGAAGGAATAGGGGGCTATGGGGTGCGTAACCCCTCTGACGAAGAGATTGCAACGCTGGCGTATATGTTGTCAAGAAAACGCTTGACACGTTGTAATAATAATGTTTACACTATGTAAATGAATCAACTACAGCGACCGTTACTGGAGAGCTTGCTCAGGATTAGAAACCTAACCGAGTTCGCCGCCTTCAAAAACTATCTAGTTGATGAGCAAAAAAGGGCAGACCAAATGCTTAGAGATGCAAACGATGATCGAACCATGCGGCTCCTACAGGGAGAAGCTCGTTGCATCCAGAAGCTAATCAAATTGATTGAGGATAGCGCGTCTATCCTTGACAAGGAACGTCCGAAATGACGTTTTATTTTGTTGTTCCACCACAGCCCGTAATGGAAGACGCAGCCCGTAAAGACGGCGCAACTCCTGAGTTCGGCGTGAAAAAGGACTAGAAATCATGGCATTACCCGCAGTTGTTCAGCAGCAAATAGATCAAGCCGAGGCACTACAGGCAGAGCTTTACCCAGAAAGTCCGGCGTCGGAGGAGGTATCCGCACAGCCCGTTTCTGAGGAAACACAATCTAATGTTGTTCAATTACCGAGGACTGCCGAACCTTCGCAGCCGGTGGAGACACCGAAACCTGTGTCGCAAGAGGAGGACCCAGCGTATTGGCGCAAGCGTTTTGAAACTGTTCAGGGCAAACTGAATAGTGAAATGCCGGCGTTGTACGCGCAGCTAAAAGAGCAGAACCAGCAGATACAACATCTGTCGGAGCAACTCAATGCTAGAGAAGCGGAACCCTCCCGCAAGGCCGATACTGCGGAGATAGATTTGAAAGACGCCGAAGATTATGGTTCGGACCTTATCGACATGGTAAACCGTAAAGCGGAAGCCATTGTAGCTAAGGAAATTGCGAAGGCTATGGCTGAACTCCGCAAGGATGTAGGCTCGGTACGTGAGCACGTAGGGCAGGTTTCAGACCAAGTAGCACAAACCTCGGCAGAGAAGTTTTGGACAGGCGTTATGAACCTCGTCCCAGATTGGAAAGCCGTAGATAGTGATCCTGCTTGGATTGATTGGCTAGACACCACACCTGAATTTGCAGAGGATACATATCGCACTCTGGCAGCAAAAGCTATTCAACGGGGCGATGCCCAGAAGATAGCCAACCTTGTTGCTCGGTGGCGTGGTCCGAACCAAACCCAACAAGCTCCCGCACGAAGCCCCGCAGTGCAATCAGAACTTCAGCGACAAGTCACGCCTTCCACCCAGAGATCAAGCACACCCCCGCCACAAGGCGGAAAAGTTTGGTCTGTGGAGGAGTACAAAGCAGCTATGGACGTTCGTAATGTGCAGAAATTTGGTCAGAAAGAAGCCGACAGGCTGGAAGCTGAAGCAAACCAAGCCGTTGCAGACGGACGAGTGCGCTGGTAATCCAAGGCATTCACCAAAATTAAGGAGTAATAAAGCATGGCAACGATTACCGCAGCAGTTACAACCCCCGTTGGTGGCGCGTTTGCCACCAGCACCCCGGCTTCCGGCACGTTTATCCCAACCCTGTGGTCGTCACAACTTCAGAAGAAATTCTATGTGGCTACCGTGTTTGCCGAGATCGCTAATACCGATTGGTCAGGCGAGCTTAAAGGCATGGGCGACAAAGTTATCATCAACTCGATCCCTACGCTTACCGTTAATCGGTACGTTGCTGGTCAGGGCTTGACGTATGAAGTCCCCACCCCCGCGACGCTTGAGCTTCAGATCGACCAAGGCTTGTACTTCGCCTTCCAAGTCAATGATGTTATCGAGTATCAATCGAAACCTAATCTGATGGATATGTTCAGCAATGACGCCGCCATGCAGATGAAGACTAAAGTTGATAGCACTTGCTTCTTCAACCTCGCGTTGAACTCGACCTACGGTACTCCTGCTTCTGGTAACAGCGGCGCGACTGCTGGTGTGAAGTCTGGTGCGTACAACCTCGGCACAAACACCGCTCCGGTGACTCTGACTGGCTCAAATATTCTGCAAATGCTGACCGCCTTTTCGGGTGTGTTGGATGAACAGAACATCCCTGAGACAGACCGTTGGATGGTCATTGACCCCTACAGCCGCAATTTGCTGATGCAGTCGAACTTGGCGCAAGCTCAGTTCATGGGGGATTCGCAGTCCATGGTGCGCAACGGCAAGATCGGCATGATCGACCGCTTTACGGTCTACGTGACCAACCAGTTGCCCTACGCCGCAGCCAACGCGACGGTGTGGACTTCTGGTGACGGCACCGAGGCTAC
>OFRM01000035.1_pt1 | contig 49162 bp, 51 predicted proteins | sample 1543101 | NCBI WGS metagenome assembly OFRM01 (sample SAMN07774223, study PRJEB24372) | wastewater metagenome | isolation source: Exp Tend VB 0WW | collected 2016-02
TTAGGATTTGAGATGATGACGGATGCACTTTTCGAGGCAATTTTGACGTGAATGAGGCGCTCATGGCAAGCCATGAGGAAATTGACCGAAAATGCGCCGTCAGCGCTCAAATAGCACCTACGGTGCGCCCAATGGAAAATCTCGGTTTAAGCACAACAGATGGGATTCTGATATCGCTTGGAAAACACAGATGCACAATACCGACTTACGCTGTGGCAAATCAAATTGGAGCAGAAGGGCTTTCTGTTTTCTTTTCTGATTCGGCAAAAAAAGCGCATACCTCATCACGTTTCCGGTAAGTATCCGCGCGTCCCAAGGCAATCAGTTCACGCGTAAAACTGGACTCGAATAACAGGTAAGATGCCAAGGCCGATCCGCGTGTTTCGGTTGCGCCGATGCCACCCAACATGGTACGTACCGGTAACGGCAAACTTTGAATATGGCGGCTGGCAATCGTATCGATCCGTTCCGACGGCGCAATCACCAGAATATCGACCGGTCTTAATGGTGTCGCGTTTAATAAATCTGGCGGCAATACCGACAAGGTTTTATTGATGCGCATCAGGCGCTCAATATCGACTGCCAAGCTATCCAAAAAAATGCTGGACATGGCATGACCCGCAATTTGCGCTAGGCTTGGATATTGTGCCAGTCCAGTATTTTTGTTTGGTGGTTCTGCCAAGCGACCAGCACCAATAATTAATATTTTTTTAGCACCCAAGTGAATCGCTGGCGATATTGGCGCAAGCTGGCGCATCGAACCGTCGCCGCAATACTCCATATTCCCGCCCCAATTAACTGGCACAGCAGGAAAAATAAAGGGAATGGCAGAGGATGCCAGCAAGTGTTGTACCGTGATGAAATCTCGTTGCGCAAGGCGTTGGCTGCGCACCCAGGGCGCGATATCGGCCAGGGTTTGATAAAACGTTAAATGTTGACCCGCCGTGTAGGATGAAGCGGTAACGGCTAACGCGCGCAAACAACCGCTTGCCAAGGAGCGATCAAGTCGATCCAGATCCAGCATGCGGTTCAGCAGGCCTTCCAGCGGCGCATTGTCGAGCAGCGAGGTGGGTGGTGACTTGCGCCATTTATTCAAGAGCCAGCCAAACGACATCAATGACAACCAGCGCGCGCCAGAACGGATCACGCCGAGCGAATCGGCGCGATACACCTGTGCGACTTCGAAGTTTTCCCAGACCTGCACAATGGCATCGACCGACTCACGAAAATGATCGGCACGACAGGCCAGTGCGGTGGCATTAATCGCGCCAGCCGAGGTGCCGCAAATAATGCCAAACGGATTGGTTTCTGCCGCCCAGCCTTGTTCCAGCAGGATTTGCGAAATGGCATCTAGCACACCTACCTGATAGGCAGCGCGCGCGCCGCCGCCCGTCAATATTAATCCAGTTTCTGCGTGATTCATCGTCGCTTTATATTTCTATCAGGGGAAGCCAATCGGCATCTTTCAAGCCTGCCATCCAAAGCTTATTTGGGTTGCATCCGTATCGCACCATCCAGACGTATCGTTTCACCGTTCAACATGACGTTTTCAATGATGGTTTTCGCTAGATGGGCGTATTCCTCTGGTTTGCCCAAACGCGGCGGGAAAGGCACCATTCTGCCCAATGCATCTTGCACTTCCTGCGGCATGCCGAGCAGCATTGGCGTCTCGAAAATGCCGGGGGCGATGGTCATTACACGAATCCCGTTACGCGACAAATCACGTGCCATCGGCAAGGTTAAACCAGCCACCGCTGCCTTGGAAGCCGCATACGCGGTTTGCCCCATTTGCCCATCAAACGCAGCGACCGAAGCGGTATTGATAATCACGCCGCGCTCACCCTGTTCATTCGGTTCAGTTTTGCTCATCGCATCTGCCAACAGACGCGACATATTGAAAGTACCAATCAAATTAATATTCACCACCCGCTGAAATACTTCGAGTGAATGTGGCCCTTCCTTGCCCAATGTTTTGACGGCTGGCGCAATGCCAGCACAGTTGATCAAACCGCGCACCACACCCAGACATTGGGCGATTTCTGCCACTGCCCGACCATCACTCTCTGAAGTCACATCGCATTGCACGAAACGCCCGTTTAACTCTTGCGCCAATTTTTCGCCCAGCTCAGTTTGCACATCAGCGATCACGACTTTACCGCCGTTGGCAGCAATCATTCTGGCGCTGGCAGCACCTAAACCGGACGCGCCTCCGGTAATCACAAACACCGCATTTTGGATTTGCATATCTACCCTTTTGAATTTTTAAAAAATTTGAATCTAATCTAAACCTAATCTAAACCCAACTACAGCGACTTTCTGATTCTCTCCATTTTAGCCAACTTCGCTTCGACATATTGCTCTATTCGATGAGACTCAAAACAGAAAAGCGATTTTCATCGCTTTTCTGTTGAAGGCAATAAACGATGCAAACTAGGGCTGCTTTTTCAGCACAACTTTTTCAGGGTTAGCTTTTGCAGCGCCAACCTCAACCACCGCAACGCTAGCAACCAAGGCAGGCGGGCTTTGCCAATTGGCGTGCGCTGCTGGTACCGCAGTTGAACTTGGATTGGGCAGCAAAGGCACCAGTAACAAAGCCACAATATTAATGATTTTGATCAAGGGATTAATCGCCGGCCCGGCCGTGTCTTTGTAAGGGTCGCCCACGGTATCACCAGTCACCGCCGCCTTGTGTGCCTCAGAACCTTTGCCACCACAATGTCCATCTTCGATATATTTCTTCGCATTGTCCCAGGCACCACCACCGGTGGTCATCGAAATCGCCACAAACAAGCCAGTCACAATCGTACCCATCAACAAGCCGCCCAAAGCGGCTGGCCCCAACAACAGCCCCACCACAATCGGCACGATCACTGGCAGCAATGAAGGCAAAATCATTTCCTTGATTGCCGACGCGGTCAGCATGTCCACCGCTTTATCATATTCAGGTTTACCGCTGCCATCCATGATGCCCTTGATCTCTTTAAACTGACGCCGTACTTCGACTACCACCGCGCCTGCGGCACGACCTACCGCTTCCATCGCCATTGCGCCGAACAGGTACGGAATCAGGCCACCGATAAATAAACCGACAATCACATTCGGATTCGATAAATCAAACGAGGTACTTTTCCCGACTGAATCCAGCGCATGGGTGTAATCAGCAAACAGCACCAGTGCCGCCAGGCCAGCCGAGCCGATGGCATAACCTTTGGTCACCGCTTTAGTGGTATTGCCGACCGCATCAAGCGGATCAGTAATGGCGCGCACTGAGGCGGGCATTTCCGACATTTCAGCAATGCCGCCGGCGTTATCAGTGATCGGACCATACGCATCCAATGCCACGATGATGCCCGCCATCGACAACATCGAGGTAGCGGCAATCGCGATGCCATATAAACCGGCCAGCGCATACGCCACCAAAATCGCCACACACACCGCTAACACGGGGTATGCCGTGGATTTCATGGAAACCCCAAGACCAGCAATAATGTTAGTGCCGTGCCCGGTGGTCGATGCCTGTGCGATATGCTTGACTGGTGCAAAATCGGTACCGGTATAGTATTCGGTGATATACACCATCAGGCCGGTGAGCACGATACCAACCACAGTGGAGCCCATCATCGGCACCCGCATCGCTTCGGGCAAGAAGGTCCAGGTGACGATACCAAAACCAATCAGCGATAAGCCAGCCGCCCACCACAAGCCAGTATATAAAGCTGACATAATTTTCTTGCCGGACTGCGCCTTCACCATACTGCATCCGACAATCGAGGCCAGTATCGATACTGCGCCCAATAACAATGGATACACAATCGCCTCAGTGGTCGCATTGGTCACCACCAAGGCGCCCAATAACATGGTGGCAATCAGGGTCACCACATAAGTCTCAAACAAATCAGCCGCCATGCCTGCGCAATCGCCGACATTGTCACCCACATTATCGGCAATCACGGCGGGATTACGCGGATCGTCTTCGGGAATCCCGGCTTCGACCTTGCCCACCAGATCCGCGCCAACGTCGGCACCTTTGGTAAAAATGCCGCCGCCCAAACGCGCGAAGATGGAAATGAGCGAAGCGCCAAACGCCAAGCCAATCAGCGGCTTGAGCACGGCATGCTGGCTCAGGCTTGCTGCGCCAGCTTCATGTGCATTGGCAATCAGCAGCCAATAAAACAAGCTCACCCCCAGCAAACCCAAACCAACCACCAACATACCCGTGATCGCGCCGCCTTTGAATGCCACATCCAGCGCTTCATTAATCCCCTTAGTGGCCGCTTGCGCAGTACGCACATTAGCGCGTACCGAGACGTTCATGCCGATGAAGCCACAAGCGGCTGACAGCACGGCACCAATCAGAAACCCAAGTGCGGTAATCAAACCTAAGCCCGGCAACAAGGCGATCGCGATAAACAGGAGGATGCCAACCACGGCGATGGTGCGATATTGTCTGGCCAGATAAGCCGCCGCGCCTTGCTGGATGGCCGCCGCGATTTCCTGCATGCGCGGGTTTCCGGCATCCTGCTTTAAAATCCATCGGCGCGACACCAAGCCATACAAGACTGCAACCACGCCACAAGCGATCACAAACCATAAACTCATTGCCATATTGACTCCTCCTGTTAATTATCGTTATCAGAAAAAAGTGACTGCACACATAACCTTTTCCCGATACTGTTTTTATGACGACATCAAACAACGCTCCCTTCCCAACAAAAAATAATCCGTATCTTTTTAAAAATGGCGCACCATAAAAAAAGCGGACTATCAAGTCCGCTTTTTGATTCCTGCTATTAGCTGCTCAAGGCGGCAAACGCTGCATCGCGTATTGCTTCGACCGGACCAACGCCGGCAATCTTCCTGTATTTTGGTGCGCCAGGCTCGCCCTTTTGTGCCAGCTCACCGTAGTAGGTGACCAGCACTTCGGTTTGTTCGTGATACACGCTGAGACGTTTCTTGACGGTTTCTTCCTTGTCGTCATCACGTAACACCAAAGGCTCGCCAGTTTCATCATCCACACCGTCCACTTTAGGCGGATTGAATTTGATGTGATACACCCGGCCTGAACCAGGGTGCACGCGCCGTCCGCTCATTCTTTCGATGATAGCGCTATCGGGCACGTCGATCTCCAGCACATAATCGATACGCACGCCCGCATCCTTCATAGCATCGGCTTGTGGTGTGGTGCGTGGAAAGCCGTCAAACAAATAACCATTGGCGCAGTCTGGTTGTTTCAGACGCTCTTTCACCAAACCGATGATGATATCGTCCGACACCAAGCCGCCAGCATCCATCACTTTTTTGGCTTCGATGCCTAACGGTGTACCTGCTTTCACTGCGGCACGTAACATATCACCGGTCGAAATTTGTGGGATATTAAATTTTTCTTTGATGAATGTGGCTTGTGTACCCTTTCCGGCACCTGGTGCTCCCAATAAAATTAGACGCATTTTTTTCCCTAAAAATAGTTTTGAAGATAGATTTGAACTTGAATTGAAGCTTTGTCGATATCGATCACGATCACGCTATTGCGACCGACATTCTTTTTATTTGAGTAGCGCACTATTGGTGACTGTCTCTTTAATTTTTTAGGGCTTACGCAAAACAGACGTTGGCGTTGTTACTTCGCCTTGCCGTACTATTTTTTGTACTGTCTGCGGCTTCGCGCCTAGCCAACGCAATTTTGCGTAAGCCCTATTTTTATTATTCTTCAGCAGTAAACCACAATTTCTTTTCACGAAACTTACCACAGTTTACGTATAAATGAGGTATTCGCGATGCCGTTATGCGGCATTTTTTCCTGGCTTAGTAATTAACATCCATTTAATTTACCTGAAATAAAGCCTGCACCCGCTGCAAGTCTTCCAGTGTATCTACCCCCGGTGCCGGGCTATGCGTGGTGACGTGCACAGCAATCGCAAAACCATGCCATAACACGCGTAATTGTTCTAGGGCTTCGATCTGCTCCAGTGGCGAGATCGCCAGACGCGGATATTGCTGCAAAAAATCGTTGCGATACGCATACAAACCAATGTGCCGCAATGGCGCATACGGCACCGAATATCCTGCCGGAAAAAGTTGCTGATCCTGCGCAAAACCATCCCGGTGCCACGGAATACTTGCGCGTGAGAAATACAAAGCGCGCCCATGTTTATCCAGCACCACTTTCACCACATGCGGGTTGCGCACATCCTGCATCGATAAAATCGGATGCGCTGCGGTTGCCATCGGCACATCGCCATTGATCAGCGCGGCGGTGTCTGCAATGAGTTGCGGATCAATCAAAGGCTCATCACCCTGCAGATTGACCACCACCGCATCCGCTGGCAAACCCATGCTGGCCGCCACTTCGGCAATGCGGTCAGTGCCAGACGGATGATCTGCACGTGTCATGCACACTTCCAGTTGATATTGCTGACACGCGGCGGCGATATCAGCATGATCAGTCGCCACGATGATACGAGCAGCACCCGATAACTGCGCGCGCTCGGCAGTACGCACCACCATTGGCTTGCCACCCAAATCGGCCAGCGGTTTATTCGGCAGACGGGTTGACGCCAGGCGTGCCGGAATAATTACGGTAAAACTCATGTTGGCATGGCTGGCGGCATAGTTGCACCAGTTGTATCCCCTGACGCATGCAAGGAGCGCGCCTGTTCCGCCCACATGATGGGAATATCGTCGCGAATTGGGTATGCCAGTTTATCGACCTTACAGATCAATTCCTGTGCGGCTTTATCGTATTGCAAAGGACCTTTGCAAAGCGGGCAAACCAGAACATCTAATAATTTTGCTTCCATTTTTTATTCCTTCTTTCCAGTGGATGCTTGAAGTGCATCGAACTTGGATTTCAACGTATCCAGCAGACGCGGCAAAAATGTCGCCTCCAGTTGCGCGCTGACAGGTAACACCCAAATGCGCGCATCGTTTTTCAATGCTTCAATCTGCCGACATTTTACTGCATCCTTTTCCGTGATCAGAATCAGATCAGTTTGTAACCCAGCAAAGCTGTCGGCCGTGTAGACATGGTGATCTGGCAAAGCCAGACCCGTGAAGCGCAACCCGGCCTGCTGCAAGCTGGTAAAAAAACGTTGTGGGTTACCGATACCGGCCACCGCAGTCACGCTTTGTGTTGCCGATTGGCGGCAAAATTCAGCCAGAGGTAGCGTCTTGCTGTGATCTGCCAAGGCAAGCACATGATCGGCGACTAAGCACATACTGACGGCGGCCTGATCGTCGGGCGGCATGATCTGTTGGGCGATTGCGATTGCCGCCGCGCTATCAGTCTGCGAAGAAACATTCAAAATCGTAAAATCGCGCCGACGCCGTGCCGATTCGCGCAAAGGGCCGGCTGGTAACAACCAGCCATTACCAAGCCCGCGCTGATCAAACAACATAATCTCAATATCCCGCTGCAAGGCGTAATGCTGCAAGCCATCATCAGCGATAATTACATTCACTTCTGGATGGCACACCAGCAAGGCCTGCGCACTGGCTACGCGATCGCGCCCGACCATCACCGGGCAAGCACAACGCAGGGCAATCAACAGAGGTTCGTCACCCACCACGGCCGCTTGTGAGCTGGCGCTTACCTCTTCGATCTGAGCGTGCTGACCATCATACTTATCAACACGCCGCGTCTGATTTTGTATCTGATTTTGCGACCGATAGCCACGCGAAATCACGCCCGGCTGCCAACCGGCCAAACGCAACTGCTCCACGAGGTAAATCACCAAAGGCGTCTTGCCAGTGCCGCCCAAAAAAATATTACCGACCACAATCACCGGCACTGGCAAGCGCGTCGATTTTTTATAACCCAGCACAAACAGTGCAAAACGAAAATTCACCACCAAGCCAAACAACTGCGACAAAGGCCACAGCAAACAGGCTAACAGGCCACGCCGCATCCAGGCGCGCAGCAGTATTTTTTCAATGAAATGTTTATTCAAGCGGCACTCAGCTCCCAGAAATATGAGCCACATTCGTGGGTCTTCCTGCAAAACGCAGGCGATCTTGCTGCAAATAATATACTGGATAGGGTACCAATATTTAAAAACAAAAACCGCGCATCACCTGTGCGGGATTCGCCAATCAATACCCTATACTCCCCTATTTTTATTTAGTTGCAGTCGATGCTTGGGCGGCAAACGTGACTTTCGCCAGACCTGCAATACGTGCCGCTTCCAGCACATCGATCACTGATTGATGGGTCGCCAGACGATCGGCATTGATGATGATCACCGGGTCGCGCGCTTTGTCGTCGCCAGAATTTTGCCCGCTGGCGCCGCCAGCCAATTCCGCTGCGGCTTGCTTCAAATCACTCGCCAGCGTTGCGGTATCAATAAAGCTGATCGCTTGATTATTGATCTTGTAGCGCCCTTGCGCATCGATGCCAATCTCGATCTGACTTGGCTTGTCTTGCGCTTTTTCAGCATCGGCGGTGGGTAAGGTGATTTGTAATTCGGTGAAGCGACTGTAAGTGGTGGTGACCATCAAAAAAATCAAAATCACCAATAACACATCGATAAACGGAATCAGATTAATTTCGGGGTCTTCGCGACCCTTCCCTTTGCGGAAATTCATGAGGGTGCTCGCTTTATTTTCTGGCGTTATGAACCGTATCCACAAACTTCACCGCCTGCTGCTCCATATCCACCACCAGGCTATCGACCAAAGCGCGGAAATGCCGATAAAAAATCAGCGAAGGCATGGCGATCAATAAACCAAAGCCAGTGTTGTACAAAGCCACCGAAATACCGTGCGCCAGTTGCGCCGGATTCGCGCCAGTCGCGTTTTGCGAGCCGAAAATTTCAATCATGCCGACCACCGTGCCAAACAAACCCATCAGGGGTGCCAGCGAGGCAATCGTGCCCAGCGTAGTTAAAAACCGCTCCAGCTCATGCGCCACCGCGCTACCGGCTTCTTCGATGGATTCTTTCATCACTTCACGCGGTGCATTCACGTTACGCAATCCGGCCGCTAAAACCCGCCCCAACGGGGAGTTATTGGCCAACTGATCAATCACCTCCTGTTTCACCTTACCCGCATGAAATACCCGAATCACTTCGGCCAGCAAGGTCTTAGGCAAAATTCGTTGCCGTCGCAATGACAACGAACGCTCAATAATTAACGTCAAAGCGATCACCGAAGCGATCAGTAACAGATAAATTGGCCAACCAGCGGCTTGAATAATGGCGAACAAATGAAACTCCTCAAAACCGAAAAAATAAGATTACAAATATTGTGAAGCAAAATCGCTTCAAGAATCATGCAAGCAGTCAACGCTGCAATGTAGCGTGTTGTGTGGTTGCGGGCAAGTCAATGCCGCTGAATTTCTTGTAGCGATCATCAAAATCCCCATCATTCTCGATTAATGGAGATCAATTACTGAGCCAACCAGGTTAGTGCGTCAGCCAAACACGGGAACAGTTCTGCTCGCCAAGCAAGTAGATGCCGATCATTTCGACACGGTGGACAACTGTAAAAGTTTTGCACCGATTTTGTGGATAACATTGTGTAAAAAACGTGGCGAAAACTTTAAGTGCATGATTTTATTATTTATTTTTCCACTGCGTAAAAAACGGGCAGGCTTAAAAAATGTGACTAAAAGCCTGTTTTCATTTGTTTTTTTATTAATCAATAAAGGATTTTATGATCACAACTGCTAACCTATTCCCTACTTATTCATAAATGTTCGATCTATCCACACTTTCTGTGGATAAGTTTGTGAGCAAGCCTCGGATTAACGAGCGAAGTCCTTGATTTATAAACGTTTTCATTAAACTGGTCAAATTCGGTCACAAATAATTATCGATAAAAATCAAGTACTTAGCATTTATTCGCCCTTGCGCTTTGACAGGCGCACAAGTTAATGACATGCTCGTGACGATTTCCTTCAACTGTGGACAGATTCCACTCTATCAGCCTCTATGAACTCGTATTCCGCCTCTGCTACCACAACAACTGGTGCGCCTGTTATTAGTGTTTCGGCCTTAAATCAAGCCGTGGCGCAATTATTGGAACGACAATTCCCACTGACGTGGATTTCCGGCGAAATTTCCAATTTCACCCGCGCCGCATCGGGACATTGGTATTTCACCTTGAAAGATCATGCCGCCCAGGTGCGTGCCGTGATGTTTCGCGGGCGCGCTCAATATGCCGATTTTGCACCACGTGAAGGCGATAAAGTCGAAGTGCGCGCCGTGGTTGGTCTGTATGCGCCACGGGGCGATTATCAAATCAATGTTGAAGCAATCCGCCGCGCCGGGGTCGGCAATTTATATGAAGCCTTTTTGCAGCTCAAAGCCAAGCTGGCCGCCGAAGGTTTGTTTGACACCGAGCGCAAACGCCCGCTGCCCACCTTTGTGCGCAGCATTGGCATCGTCACCAGCCCGCAGGCAGCCGCCTTGCGCGATGTGCTGACCACTTTAAAACGGCGCGTGCCACACATCAAAGTGATTTTGTACCCAACCCCAGTACAAGGCGACACAGCGGCGGCCAGCATTGCGCAAGCCATTGCCACGGCATCAGCGCGCCAGGAATGCGATGTATTGCTGGTTTGTCGCGGTGGCGGCAGCATCGAAGATTTGTGGTCATTCAACGCCGAAATCGTCGCGCGCACGATTGCCCATTGCGACATCCCCGTCATTTCAGGCGTCGGCCACGAAACCGATTTCACCATTGCCGATTTCGCCGCCGACCTGCGCGCACCCACCCCGAGGCGGCAGCCGAACTGGCCGCCACGCCCACCGCAAACTGGCTGAATTTGCTGACACAACAAAAAGCGCAATTACAACGCAGCATGCAAAACAAGCTATCACGCCATGCGCAAAGCCTGGATTGGGCAACACAACGCCTGATCAGCCCGGCTGCCGCGTTGAACAACAAACGCAATCATTTGCACAACCTCAGCCAACGCCTGCGTTACGTTAGCCACATGCCACAACAACGCGCCTCGGCACAACTCAACAATTTGCAGATTCGCCTCAGCAACAGCGCCCCCAAAGCCACGCAACGCCGGCCACAACTCGAAGCCATCACCCATCGCCTGCAACGCAGCTTAATCACCCGACTGCAACAGCAACAACATTTCCTAAAACAACATCAAGCACAACTAGAAACCCTCAACCCGCAGCGCACACTAGAGCGCGGCTACAGCATCCTGACCGACCACAAAGGCAAACTAATCCGCGCCGCCCGCGAGATCAAACCGAACTGCATCATCACGCTGCAAACCGCGGTGGATCAGGCTGAGATTGGGGTGCAGACGGTGCAGAGTAAAATCTAAAAGAGTGCTGGTAGCGCGAATATTCCAATGAGATGACACAAACGCTCATGCAGCTGAGTTAGTCGGCGCGCAAAGGCCAAGACCAATGCAGGTTTCCATGGTTTGTCGATTTTGGTGTGCTATAGCGGTACACGGCACATTAGTTGAAATATAGAGAGATAAGCGCTGCAATATGTAGTCAAGTTTTCATGTTGTCGCGCGGGCTTCCATGTTAGATTAGCATTTTTCGATATATAACAAATTAGGTTTTAAATTTTTCACTCAATCAAAGAAAGGCATTATTATGAGTAGCTATGTTGAAGGCACACTGATCAAAGACGAAAAAGTCATCTACGAAGGGAAAATAAGCATTTGGTCACTTCTTCCATTAATTATTTTTGGCTTCATTTTACTTCCTGCCGCCGGACTCGGAATTTTGTTTTGGATTACAGCTGCACTTCGCTATATCACTACCGAACTGGCTTTCACAAACAAAAGAGTAATCGCAAAATTTGGCTTTATCAGTCGTCGCACAATTGAACTTAATGTCACAAAAGTCGAGAGTGTTCAAGTAAACCAAGGAATTCTCGGAAGAATCTTCAATTACGGCACGCTCGTTATTTCTGGCGCAGGTAATCCGCAAGCACCAATCCCCGGCATTTCAAATCCAATGACATTCCGTCGTTCATTTATGGAATATCAAGATCAAGCGCGCGCAGCCTAACAATTCCGCCAAAAGAGTGAAGCAACAGGCATAGCTTGGCGCTTCGCTTCCTTGCTTTTCGGCTACGAAGGCTGCCTACATTAAACATGTATTTTTACAACAAATAATGAACAAAATTGGTATTCAAAAATTGGCTAAAAACAGCCTTTCAGATCTTCTCGACCAGTCTGGAAGCATTTTATACAGCAGTCATGAAACACTAAGACCAGGTGATGTTTATTTGTTGGGGTTTAACCCGGGAGGTTCGGGTGGATGTCGCATTGAAAATAGCATCGATTCGATGCTTACCAACACCACAAATGCTTATCTCGATGAAAGTTGTAATAATGGGAATGGTTGTTGGGAAAAAGGAGAAGCTCCATTACAAAGGCGGGTTCAATGGATAATAAAAAAATGAGCCTAAATCTTCGAGGTGCATCAGACATCGATTTTTCGCTTGCGCAAAAATGCTGGCCAATTCACGAGGCAATTATAGAACTTATCAGACCTAAACTTAAACTTACTTTCGGCAATTCAAGTATATCTCCCTACGCCTACCTTCATACCCGCCTTGGAGGTAAAGAAGATTCTTTTCCTTCTGGGCATGGAAATTGGTCAATTAAAAGTTTCAGCTGCAAAATAAATGGACATCCACTTTTTGTGGTTGGTCTACCCCATTTGAGCCGCTATTTACCTATTGGCAAAAAACAAGTAGTACAGTGGCTACTAGAAAAATATAACAACTTGATACACTCGAACTCAACTACAAACCTCGAGCTTGATCTGCACTGACTGTTAGTTCAATAAGGAAAACGTTAAGGTTTTGGCTAAGGCGAACGAAATTATCATCTCCAACAGTTCATTGCTGAGTAAGTTGTGTCTACCGGTAAATTTTGTGGATGTGAAAGTTGTCGGCGATGGTGTTTTTGAAATGCGTGAGCATTTTGGGCCAGGCTGGCGTATGTATTACATCCAGCGTAATGAGACTTTAATTATTATGTTAGGCGGCGGTGATAAGTCTACACAATCCAACGACATCGCCAAGGCAATCAAACTATCTATGCTGCTTGAGGAGTAAGTGATGAGTAAGAATATTTCTGTTCGTGAACTACCAGAGTTCGACCTTGCTGAGCAACTCAAGGGAGAAGAAGATATCGCCGCCTATTTGACAATGGTTATTGAAGAAGGCGATACGTCCGAGCTGGCGCACGCGCTTGGTGTAGCAGCGCGTGCGCGCGGCATGAGCGACATCGCGAAAGCATCAGGAATTACACGCGAGGCGCTATATAGAGCACTGCGGCCTGATGCATCACCTCGTTTTGATACCATTAGCCGAGTTTGTACCGCCTTAGGCGTGCGGCTGGTAGCGAAGCCAATTCATTCTTGAGATGTCATGCCCTTAGTTTTTACATCACGGTTCAGACATTAATCATTGCAGCGAACGTTTGTCCCCCTCATGCAAGCAACTCTGAGCAGCGCTACGGCCACTTATGAGTTTGGCAAATCGTACCGTTAGACGCACTTTTCTGCACAAAGGAGTCCAACATGCAGACACTCACCGCCAGTGAAGCACGCGCCAACCTCTACCGCCTAATGGATCAGACAGCAGAGTCACACCAGCCGATCACCATCGCCGGAAGGCGTCACGATGCCGTGCTGCTGTCTGCCGAAGACTGGCAAGCCATCCAGGAAACGCTTTACCTACTTTCTGTGCTAGGCATGCGTGAGTCCATCAAAGAAAGCATGACCGAGCCAGCAGACGCCTGCGCCAAGGAACTTGACTGGTGAGTTGGGAATTGGTGTACGCCAAGCACGCGCAGAAACTAAAGCGGGCTTGCGTGGTTTGTCCGTTTTGTTATAGCTGTGCATATATCCAGTCCATAAGACGAAACACAAGGAATCAAGGGCTTCTGCTAGCTGTCAGATTTCCATGTTATATTGGAATTTTTAGATATATAACAAGTTAAATTTCAAAATCGTCGTTCTTGACTTGTAACTACGTTGTAGTTATATTGAGCCTATGAATGATCTTAGCTTTGAGTGGGATAAGTCTAAAGCCTCTATAAATTTAAAAAAACACGGGATTAGCTTTGAAGAAGCGAAGTCCGCGTTTTCTGATGAGCGGGCGAAATTAATTGCTGACCCCGATCATTCCGAAGATGAAGATCGATTCATTCTTTTGGGCTATAGCTCAAGCATGCGTCTTTTGGTTGTATGTCATTGTTACCGTACAGACGAAAGCATTATCCGGATAATTTCCGCGCGGAAGGCTAGCCGTCACGAAGCCGCTTCTTACCGAAGGTGAAATCATGAGAGATGAATACGATTTTTCGAAAGCAAGCAAAAATCCCTACGCTTCACAACTCAAAAAGCAAATCACTATCCGACTTGATGAGGAAAGTATTAATTACTTTAAGTCTATTTCAGAAGGCATTGGCATACCATATCAAAGCCTTATCAATCTATACCTTCGTGATTGCGCAGCATCACACCGTAAGTTGAATCTCAAGTGGAAATGAAATTTAACAAGACGTTGGACACAGGCACGCAGGCGTGCGTGTCAACTTTGCGTTAAGCTTCCATGGATGCAGGTCTCAGCAGTCTCATTACTGGTCTCGTATCCGGCTTTGGCATCGGTACGGTTGTCACAGCCATTGCGCAGCATTTTCTGGAGCGCCAAAAGGCTGTCCGTGAAAGTCAACGCAAAGACCTAGAGGCAAGGTATCGGGTCATCATCCTCTTGATGTATGCCGCCCTAAATTTCCAAGACAATCAAGCAGCATTTCGCATCAACCGACCAGATCTGAAAACTAAAGAGTCAGTACTAGATGAACTGCGCACAGAGTGGGTCAACATGATTCTCTTCGCATCTTCAGCCACCCTTGGCTCGCTAAAAGCGTTTATCGAGCGGCCATCTCACCAAACCCTCGTGTCAGCCGCGCAAGCAATGCGAAGCGATCTAGGCCGAGGAAGTGTCGAAGTCAAAGAAGGGGTTCTCCGTGAGCACCCGGAAGCCTAACCCGTCCATCGAGGCGACCCATAAATGACCCAACCGATATCTGAGTAAATTGTAGGGACATGATGCACACAGCCCAGCAAACGCTTACAATGTTATTTTTACTCTCATGCCAGTCACGCTAGAATGGCAGAGATCATTTGATATTTCTGATTCAATACTAGGAAGGACGCACAATGGAACATACACTACCAGCCCTGCCGTATGCACTCGATGCACTGGCACCTCATATCTCCAAAGAAACTCTGGAATACCATTACGGCAAACATCATCAAGCCTATGTGACCAATCTGAACAATCTGATCAAAGGTACTGAATTTGAAAACCTGAGCCTAGAAGAGATCGTTAAAAAATCATCCGGTGGTGTTTTCAATAATTCAGCGCAAATCTGGAATCACACCTTCTACTGGAATGGCTTAAAGCCCAACGGCGGTGGCGCACCAACTGGTGCATTGGCTGCGGCCATCAATGCAAAATGGGGTTCATTTGATGCGTTCAAAGAAGCTTTCACTAAATCCTGCGTCGGCAATTTTGGCTCTAGCTGGACTTGGTTAGTGAAAAAAGCGGACGGCACATTGGATATCGTAAACACTTCTAACGCTGCTACTCCATTGACGACTGCAGACAAGCCATTGCTGACTTGCGATCTGTGGGAACACGCTTACTACATCGACTACCGCAATGCGCGTCCAAAATATCTGGAAGCGTTCTGGGCGTTGGTGAACTGGGATTTCGCTGCGGCTAATCTGGCGTAATCTGGTGTAATTCAGCCTCACTTTAAGTTTGTATTCAACCCGTGAAAATTAGGCAGCCGCCTAAACTTTCACGGGTTTTTGCGTTTATTTTTTCGCCTGTTTTTTTATCTGTTTTTTTATTTCTATCACCCAGTTAAGTACGCTTGGGAGTCTGCCTTGTTAAGCTTCAAACAAAAAATCGCCGCCATTCCTGAAGGCGTTGGCGCACTGTTTTTCATTCAGATGTTCGCCACGCTGGGGTTTGCCGTGCTGTATTCCACGCTGGTGCTGTACACCACCAAACATTTGAACTTTTCGGTTAAAGAATCCACTGCTATCTTCGGCGTGTTTGGTGCGTTCAATTACGGCTTGCATTTGTTTGGCGGTTATCTCGGTGGGCGTTTCCTCAGTAACCGTAATCTATTTGTCGGCGGCATGCTGGCACAGGTAGTCGGCTGCGGCATCATCACAGGCGGCTCGGCCGAACAATTGTATTGGGGCTTGGCGTTCTTTTTAACCGGTAGCGGCTTGAATGTCACTTGCCTGAACCTGATGCTCACACAACGCTTCAAACCCGAAGACACGCGCCGCGAAGCCGCTTTTTTGTGGAATTATGCCGGCATGAATCTGGGCTTTTTTGTTGGCTTTTCGGTGGCTGGTTATTACCAGCTTGATCAAAACTACACCCGCCTGTTTACCTTTGCCACTGTCGGTAATTTCGTCTCGATTTTGCTGGCCATTTTTAACTGGAAAGCCTTAAAAGATTTAAGTACACCATTACTCACCAACACCAAGCGCCAATTCAAATGGCGCTTTTTGGTCGGGCTGATGGTGCTGTTTGGCTTGGTTCCACTGGTGTTCTGGAATTTAAAAAATGCCGCGCTCAGCAGTAATCTGGTGATTGCCGCTGGTATTTTTATACTTGCCGTGCTGGTGATCGTCACCATCAGACATCCCGACCGGCGCGAGCGCAATAATATGTGGGCGTATTTGATTCTGGCGATTGGCTCGCTGGTGTTTTGGTCCTTGTATCAAATGGCACCGTCTGGTCTGGAACTGTTCACGGACAGCAATCTCAACCGCATCGTTTGGGGCATCGAAATTGCACCGCAGTGGATACAAAATCTAAATGCCTTCGTGGTCATGATCGGTGGCCCGATTTTGGCCACCTGGTTTACCCGCTTACGTCAACGCGGCTGGAAAATCGATATTCCGCAACAGTTCGCCACTGCCTTAATCTTGATCGGTCTGGGCTTTTTAGTGCTGCCGTTGGGGATTGTTTTTGCCGACAAAACTGGCTTGGTGGCATTTGGCTGGATTGTATTAAGTTACGTCTTTCAAAGCCTCGGCGAACTGCTGATTTCACCGATTGGCTACGCCATGGTTGGTCGTTTGGCACCGTTAAAATATCAAGGCGTGATGATGGGTGCCTGGATGCTGGTGACGGGTGTGGCATCGATCATGTCCGGCTATTTTTCCAGCTTCATTCCCGAAGCCAGCGCAGGTAACGCCACCCTAACCAACCCGGTGTACTCAAAAATATTTGGCAGCCTGGGTTGGAGCAGTGTTGCGGTGGGTGTGTTGCTGGTGCTTTTGATTCCGATTTTGCGTCGTTTGATCAGTGACAAGGTGAGTGACAAGGCGAGTAATGAAATCGGCAAAAATGCCGAGCAAGGTAATGATGCTGGAATGAGTAACGCGCTCAGCAATGCTGGCTAAGCCTTCAAACTACGATAGCGCTCAGCGCGATTAACGACGGCGGCGATGAGTTTTTCTGGATCAATCGGCTTGGTCAGAAAATCATCCGCCCCCGTTTGCAATGCGCTGAGCTGTTTTTCTTCTTCCGTGACGGACGATAAAAACACAATCGGCACATTCGTATACAAATTATTTTGACGAATGATTTTCGCCAGTTCGATACCATTGCATATCGGCATTTGCAAATCGGTGAGCACCAGATCGGGTTTAAAACGCTTCATCGCATCCAGCACCAACGAAGGGTTGCTCAGCGCTTCGACATGCATACCAGCGCTGTTGAGTACGGCTTCATAATAAGTGCCCAGCATTTCATCGTCATCCACCACCAAAATGCGGAACGCCAAAATCTGGTTTTTGGAAATTTTCTGATCAATGCGAATACTTAACGCATTGAAATCAACCGGCTTGTTGAAATAACCTTCGGCACCATTGCGCACGGCGCGCAGGCGTTCAGGAAACTGGTCATCCTGCGACACATAAATCACCGGAAAATGCGGCGCGGACTGTGCCTGCTGCTGATTAGGCGCGCCGCCTTGATCTTGGTTATCCTTTTGCTTGTCATCTTGATTTTGGGTAATTGCCAGCTGACGCGCCAAGGCATTGCCCGGCTCTGAATCGATATCCAATACCACGGCCTGTGGTCGCCTTAGCGCAATGGCGGCTAAAAATTCTTCCTGATTGGAAAACGCTACGATCTCGTGATGGTACCAGCGCAAGTGATCAGCAAATCGCTCTGCGGCACTCGCCTCATTCACAAACACGTATACCAAATTGGTATATTTTGAGAGCTTATGACCAGCCATCAAATGATGGCCACCTGCATTGTCGTCGGTATACTTATTCATGATAAGAAGCCTGCCTTGTCTGCAAAAAAATGACTGCTCGCCTGCTCTTACATAGCGTTACGAGCTTGCCATATCGCCCCATAAATGATGCATGGAAAACCGGATCGGTACCTGCTCACGAGGTAAGACTTCACGGATTGCCATCAAACTCTTTTGGGTGTCACGCTTAATTGCCACCGCCAGCGGCGCGCCGCGTGGCCCTAACAGCGAGTGCACATACGGCGTGGTGCTACTGGCACCACGCCCAGTGACTACGCCAATTTCACCATTCTCTAAACGGACAAAAGTACCGATCGGATAGATGCCCAATTCACGAATGAACAAGGCCACTAGCATCGGATCAACGCTATTTTTTTCACCGATCAAAATATCGCGCAAGGCGACATTTGGCAGCAATGATTTGCGATAACTACGCGTGCACACACGAGCGCAATAACGATCAGCGATGGAGATAATTTTGGCATTGACATGGGTGGCTGCACCGGTTTTTTTGCGTGGATAACCGCTGCCGTCTTCATTTTCGTGATGACTTAACACCCAGTCCAACCAATCTTCATTGTTCACACCGGCGTTGCGTAATAGTTGTACGCTAGCTTCGGGGTGCGACAAAATCAACGCACGTTCTTCTTGATTCAGCGCCTCGCTTTTCGATTGTAATTTCTCTTGCTGACGCAGCATGCTGACATTCATGGTCAGGGCGGCGGCGGCCAATAGCTGCATTTCTTCTTTTGGTTTTTTCATGGCGCGCGCGATCAATACCGTGACCACCGCTACATCGACGCAGTGGCGCGTCGCGTAAATATCTTCCTGATTTAACAGGATGCAGCCTAGCGCAATATCTGGATCTAAAAATGCATTGGCCATGACATGACTCGCCAGTGCCATGATGCGATTCGGCACGTTGGTTTCGGTGCTGATATTAAATAGCAATGAGCGCAAATACTTACGGATGCCATTAATCTCATGCACCACCGAGGGAATTTCAATCGGCTTGGGAATCGGCTTGTTATCTCGCACTAAACCGCTAGCAGGATCAGCTTCGACAAACAGGCCACGTTCAATCAGTACGCTGACCTGATTCTCGCTGGTGACAACGAAACCCTTGCGCAGTAGCAAAGCGCCATCGCTTCCGTACACGTCCCACGGCAGCGCCTGCCCGATGACGATGTCTGAAAATGCGATACGCCTGTTGCCCACTGTTCTCTCCTGAACAACGGGTCGTCGCTTCGTCACTTAGTCAATCATTCATGCTGTCAGAAATTTCCTGAAAGCAGTATTTTGCGTGAAGAGCGTAACCCTATAGGCGTATTAATACGCACATTTAAGCAACAGTTAAAGCGAATTTAATGCGTTTTAACATTTATTTACAGTCTTGTAGGCAATCAGCTTGCGCCACATCATTGCGGCTTAATTTGTAGCGGTGCGCTGGGCGTCAGCTTGCCAAGCAGACAAGCCAGCACGGCGTCTAGTGCGGGCGTGGCAAAACCATAGCTGATCAAGGCGGGCGCATTGATATCAAATGCCAGATAGGGTCCCCATAAAACTAGATGTAAATCGGGTGCCCAGCTTGTGCGGCGCTGACTGGTATCACTAGTATCGCTGGCATCGCTGATATCGTTGGTATGGCGGGTATAGCGGGCGCGTGTGGTGGAAGCCAAGATGGTGTAACGACCATCGTTTGGCAACGTCGCCCAATCAAACTGCGCGGCGTCATCAAAGGTGACGATTTCTAGCGGAAAGTGCGCTGCCAACAACTGCCGCATTTGTTCGACGGTGACGCCCACATCAGACACACCGTCGCTCGCTGCATCGGCTCGCATCACCAAACGCAAAGACGCGCCCGGCGCTGGCAGGCGTAATTCGCCATAAGCGCTGATGCCGCGTTGCCAGGCGCTTGCCATTAAGGCGCTGTCGGCTTGGTTGTCATACTCGGCACTTTGTTGGCTGGGGTAAGCCTGCGCTAATTGTTGCAAACGGCGCAAGCTGGCATCGTTGTCTGTTTGCGTAATCGCGCCACTGACTAAAGCGTCACAAATCGCTTGCCAAGTTTCCAACTGCTCAGTGCGTGAGCCTAAGGCCAGCACCAAATCGGCACCGGCCTGCAAAGCCAGCACCGCCGCATTGCCCGCGCCATATTGATTAGCGATTGCTTGCATCGCCATATCATCAGTAACAATCACACCAGCAAAGCCCATTTCTTCTCGCAAAACACCGCGCAAAATTTTGGGCGACAAAGTGGCGGGCAGATCGGCGTCCAGCGCGCTATATAAAATATGCGCCGTCATGATGGCTGGTGCTGCTTTGGCACATTGGCGAAACGGCAAAAACTCGACTTGCTCTAGCTCGGCGCGGGGTTTATCTACCGTTGGCAAGGCGCGGTGCGAGTCGTATTGGGTATCGCCATGCCCCGGAAAATGTTTCAGGCAACAGGCCACACCTTGCGCCAAACTGCCTTGCATCCAAGCCGTGGCCAAGGTGCTGACTTGTTCTGCCTGCATGCCGAATGAGCGCTCGGCGATGATGGGGTTGTGCGGATTGCTATTCACATCCACCACCGGGGCAAAATTCCAGTTAAAGCCTAAGGCTTTAATGCCACGCGCCACTGCCGCCCCCACCTCGTAACACAAAGCCGGATCATGGCTGGCGCCCAAACTCATGGCCGAGGGCGCGACTGGCAACCAAGTAGTGCGCGTAACTGCGCCGCCTTCCTGATCAACCGCGATTAAAGCTTCAGCCCCCAGCACCGCACGCAAATCAGCAATCAGACTGCGCAGTTGTTGCGCATCACGCATATTGTTGCGAAACAGGCAGACCCCGCCGATTTGATGTTGACGTAAGAATTCGGCGGTATCTTGATCAAGGCTGGTGCCGGTAATGCGCACCATCATGCAACGCCCAGCGCGCTGACCGAGCTTGTCCGCAAAGTCGGAAGAAGCAGAAAGAGAAGGAGAAAGAACAGCAGAAGAAAAGTGCATACGGTTTAACAATAGATCACAATGACTGGTTGAACAGCAGAAAGTGAGTGCGTAGGAAGATATACTCCCTATTTTTTATAAAAAAATAAGGCAATCCCGCACATCAATAAATCATCTTCATAAAATACAGGCTATAGTATATTACACTTGATGAAGCGCGACCTGCTCACCTTCGACCAGCACCTGCGTCAATTGTAAATCGCGATCCAGCACCACCAGATCGGCATAGCTGCCGACTTGTATCCGGCCACGTTCGCTCATACCAAGATAATCAGCGGCATAAGTCGAGACACGCCGTGCGGCATCGGCAAGCTCTAGCCCCATCGCCACCAAGTTGCGCAAGGCTTGATCCATCGTCAAGGTGCTACCTGCCAAAGTGCCATCGGCCAAGCGCACGCCGCCCATGCATTTATGCACCACTTGCCGCCCCAACATATAGTCGCCATCCGGCATGCCAGTCGCTGCGGTGGAATCAGTCACGCAATACAAATGCGGAATCGCCCGCAGCGCGGCCTTGATTGCACCGGGGTGCACGTGTAGTAAATCGGGAATCAGCTCGGCAAATTCAGCATGCGCCAGCGCCGCCCCGACCATGCCAGGGGCACGATGATCGAGACGCGACATGGCATTGTACAAATGCGTAAAGCCGCTCGCGCCCTGCGCAAGCGCCGCCACTGCATCGTCGTAACTGCCCAGCGTATGGCCAAGCTGCACCTTGATGCCCATTGCGGTGATCGCGCCGATCAAGGCCACGTGCCCGTCAATTTCTGGTGCCAGCGTCAATACCCGAATCGGCGCGATTGCATGTAACTCTGCAATCGCTTGCAGATTGGCGGTTTGCGCGCAATCCGGCTGCGCGCCGAGTTTACCAGGGTTGATGTACGGCCCTTCCAGATGCACACCCAGCACGCGAGCTGCCTGCGGGCTGCGTTGCCTGATTTCGGCAGCAATGCCATGCAAGGCGCTGACTAATTCATCCTGCGGCGCGGTCATGGTGGTCGCCAGCAAACTGGTGGTGCCATAACGCGCATGCAATTGCGCCACCGCGCTGCTGACTGCGCCGCCCTGCATGATGTCTTGCCCGGCACCGCCATGTACATGCAAATCAATAAAGCCCGGCACGATATAGGGTGCAAGATTGCTGGCCGGATCTTGTGGCACTGCCTCCATCGCCAGAATTTTTTCTGCGTAATGCAGCGTGCCAAATAGCCAGCCTTGCGGCGTCAAAATATTGCCGCTCACGCTGGCTGGTTTATGGTGACTGTGTGCCACTGCGTCCATCATCGCATCCTTGTTCTATTTTTTAATCAGCTAAAGCACGCTGCTGCGCCAGCAACAAGGCACCCGCTGCCGCATCGGCTTTTGGCGCAATCACTCTGGGTAATAAACTCGCCGGCAAATACGGCTGCATGGCCGCGGCCAAACCACCGCACAGCGCGATTGGCATCGTCTGCGTTGCATCCAGCGCCAACGCCATCGCCGCTACCTCCTGCCCCGCTGCGCGCATCAACTGCGCTGCGGCTGGCACCTCTGTCGCATGGTGCACCAGCAACGGTGCCAACTGCGCCACCGCGGTCTGATTCGCCTGCACACCCCAGCGCATCAAACTGATTCGGCTACCACCGCAAAATGCCAACACCGCCTGCGCCAAAGCATCACTCGCCCGGCGCCCATCGGCCACTTGCTGCGCATGGCTCAGCGCACGCAAACCCAGCCACGCACCACTCGCCTCATCGCCCGACGGAAAGCCCCAACCGCCGACTTCACGGCGCGACCCATCGGCGCACAAAGCCAAACCCACACTACCAGTACCGAGTGCGATGATCACCCCAGGCTCGCCCTGAAACGCGCCATACAACGTCGTCAAGGCGTCTGACACCAACGACAATTCAGCAAACAAGGGTGCCTGCGCCCGAAACGCCGCCGCCCACGGCGCATTATTGGCGCCCGCCAAACCGCAGCCAACTGCAATCTGATCCAAGCTGGGCAACGCAAGCCCGGCAGCCGCAAATGCTTGCTGCAAAGCCGCCATGATCGATGCCCAAGCATTCTCCGCGCCGTGCATCAAACCCGAAGGCCCGCCTGCCCCGCCGCCTAATACCACACCATTCGCCGCCGCCAAGACTGCGCGCGTACCGCTACCACCCCCATCAATACCGACGTAATACCGAATTTTTTCCATGACAATTTATTGAATTTATTGCGCAATAAGCCCATGCATTTTAAGCTTGCATACTGCTAGCCATTGTATCGCTCTACAGCAGTGTTTATACGTAAAATCATCCTACAAAACAGATCTGTGCAGCTCGAATACGCTGTAATACATCGATAAGACTGACACAAAATTGCGTTGGCTGGGCGCACCGCCGCAGACAGTACAAATGCTACAAAACGGTCAAGAAGGCGCAGCGAGCACGCTAACGTCTGTTTTGCGTAAGCCCTAATCCATAAATACGCAACACAAAGCTTACTCTGCCTGCCGAATAAGTTACACTATTTACTTCATCCTACGACCACCCACCTAAAGTTTGCCTCGATGCCAAGCCATTATCTCGCCAAACTGACTTCCCCCAAGCGCACAGCGCGTGCCAATTTGCATTTAGGTGCCGCCTTGGCCTGTATCGCAGGAGCCATGAATGCCGGTGGTTTTTTCGCGGTCGGGCAATACACCTCGCACATGACGGGCATGGTCTCCATGGCAGCCGATGATTTGGTATTAGGAAGGTTTATGTCGGCCTTCGCCGCACTGTTGCTCGTGCTGGCATTTGTATCAGGCGCCGCCTCGACTGCGCTAATCGTCAACTACGCCCGACGCAATCACTTTCGCTATATTTATACCCCTGTGTTGCTACTGGAAGGCGGGCTATTACTGATATTTGGCTTGGTTGGCACTGCCCTGCTGCGGCATGAATTCATCACCGTCTCATTCACCGCGCTGCTGCTATGTTATATGATGGGCTTACAAAATGCGTTGATTACAAAAATCTCTGACGCCGAAATCCGCACCACGCATGTGACTGGCTTGGTCACCGATCTGGGTATTGAAATTGGCAAACTGATCTATTGGAACCGCAACACAGCACCTAATCACGATGGCGAAGTCGATGCCAATCAGCAAAAGCTGCGCGTCCATATTTCTTTGATCGGTGCGTTTTTTGGTGGTGCCTTGCTCGGCGCCCTCGGCTTTAAATATTTGGGCTTCATCTCCACGCTGCCGCTGACGATTGCCCTGTTCACGCTGGCGATTGCACCACGTTTTTCAGATCGTGTGCTGGAAAACAAAGTGCGATCCAATTAGTAACCTATACTACACCCCGTATATTTTCAAGACGCTTTATCAACGTGCGGGAACCACTATAAAAATATTTATTTTATGGCAGTATATTAAAATATGCGTATTTCACTACCGCACTGTTTCATTCTTCGTGTCTAGAAATTGCCTCTTTTTCTTCTGCCGATTTTGCCATCCAGCGTCGATGCAAGCTCTTTTCCAACGGTCTGCCGATAAAAAATAACACCAACACGATCACCATCGCCACGCTAGCGATTTGCCATAAACCGAGGCCGCAAACGATCCCCATCGCCGCAGTCACCCAGATCGAAGCAGCAGTGGTCAAGCCACGCACGCGATCACTGGTGCGGTCATGAATAATCACCCCCGCCCCCAAAAAACCGATCCCCGTAATCACACCCTGAATCGCCCGGCTCACCGCTGATATATCGAACTCGGCATTGCGACCAAAGGCAAAATCGGTACTGGCCATGGTGGTCAAAGACGCGCCCAGCGCGACTAAGCCCAGTGTTTTGATGCCGGTTGGCTTGCCATGCAAATTGCGGTCTAGGCCAATCACACCACCAATCACCACCGCCGAACATAGTCTGAAAATGATTTCTGAATATTCAATCGTCATCTGCGCGCCTCCTTTATTTTCTCTATTTTCTCTATTCTCTCTATTTTGCAGCTTGCGGTTTGACGACCAATGCCACACCAGCCAAAGCCACCAGCATGCCAAACATGGCGGTCAAGGTAAAGCGTTCCCCAAACATCAACCACGCCAACAGCGCGGTGACGGGTGGCACCAAATACATATAACTGGTGACCTTGGTCGCTTCGCCGTGCCGAATCATGATAAACAAAACCGAAATACCAACGCCTGACAACACAAACACCGACCAAGCCAGCGCAATAAAAAACGCTGGCTCCCAGCGCACGGTTTGGCTTTCAAAAATCAAGGCGAAAGGAATGGTGACGGCCAGCGACGCCACAAACTGAATCACTTGCCCAGTACGCACATCAAAATGCGGGCATTTCTTTTTTTGATATAGCGTACCAATCGTCATCGCCAACAAAGCCATCAGCGCGAGCCAAATACTGAGTGTCGATAAACCGACGAGAGAAATTTTATTCGCCACCACCAAACCCACACCAAGTATCCCCAAGCCCAAACCAGCCCAAGCACGCGGTGCTGTTTTTTCGCCTAAAAATAAGCCAAACACGGCAGTCAAAATCGGCTGCGTATTCACAATCAGCGCCGCCAAACCAGCCGGCATACCAAGCTTCACCGCACACCAAACCCCACCCAGATAGCTCGCCTGCATCAACACCCCCGCCAAAGCAATATGCGGCCAGGCTGCACGGGGCGGCCAAGGCGCACCCGCCAACACACCCCACAACGCCATAAACACGATCACGCCGACATAGCGCATACATAAAAACGTCAACGGCTCAGCATACGGCACGCCCAATTTTGCCACCACATAACCAGTGGACCAGATCAAGATAAACACCAAGGGCAATAAATGCAAAAAGCGGGCTGATAACGACGATGTGGTTGTACTAGAGGAGATGGAGGGCATGAGCATTAATGGTGAGTTAGGTGGGGCGCAAAAACCGGGTAAATGACAGTTTAACCGTAAATGCATTTTTGCGAGTGGCGGCGGCACATTGTGGGCAAATTTTGCTTGTCGCTACAGCAGATAAAAAAACACCACGCTGACAAAAAAGAAAAGCGTGGTGTTTGATGTATGGCAAAAATTTAATCCAACTTCACCGCATGTTCCCGCGTGGCGTGGAACACCACCTGCGGCCAACGTTCTTGGGTTAATTTCAGATTCACGCCAGAAGTCGCCAAATACGCCATGTTACCCGCCGCATCGTAAGCGACATTGGCACCAGCGCTAGAACGTTCAAAATCGGCCAGCATTTTTTTATCGTCGCAAGTAATCCAGCGTGCGCTGCTGATGCTGGTGCCTTCAAATACCGCATCAACGCCGTATTCGTTTTTCAGACGGCTCGCCACCACTTCAAACTGCAATACGCCGACCGCGCCCAAAATCAAATCGCTGCTGACGATGGGTTTAAATACTTGCACCGCGCCTTCTTCACCCAATTGCTGCAAGCCTTTTTGCAATTGTTTGATTTTGAGCGGATTTAAAATACGCGCCACCCGGAAAAAATCGGGCGCAAAATAAGGGATTCCGGTGAATTGCAATAATTCACCTTCAGAAAAGCTGTCACCAATTTGCATATTGCCGTGATTCGGCAAGCCAATAATGTCACCGGCGTAGGCTTCTTCGACTTGCTCGCGGCTCGATGCCATAAAGGTCACCACCGACGACACTTTGATGTCACGATTTAAACGCAAATGTTTGAGCTTCATGCCGCGCTGAAAACGGCCAGAGCACACTCGCAAAAAGGCGATACGGTCACGATGCGCGGGGTCCATGTTGGCTTGTATTTTGAACACAAAACCAGAAAACGGTACTTCAGTCGGCTGCACGCTGCGCACGGTAGCATCGCGCTCACGCGGTGCGGGTGCCCAGTCGAGCAAGGCGTTTAAAATTTCGCGCACACCAAAATTATTGATGGCGGAGCCAAAAAACACCGGTGTTTGTGTGCCCGCCAATACCGCGTCTAAATCGAAAGGATGCGACGCGCCCAGCACCAGTTCGACTTCCATTTTAAGCTGTTCAATTTCCAGCGGGAACAAAGCTGCCAGGCGTGGATTGTCGATCCCTTTGATCACTTCAAATTGTTGATCGGCGCGCTCACTGCCAGCGGCGAACAACATGATTTCATCTTTTAAAATATGGTACACACCACGGAAAGTTTTACCCATGCCGATTGGCCAAGTGACGGGGGCACATTGAATTTTCAAGACCGATTCCAGCTCATCGACCAACTCCAACGGGTCACGCGTTTCGCGATCCATTTTGTTGACGAAGGTGATGATCGGCGTATTGCGCATGCGGCAGACGTTCAGCAATTTAATGGTTTGCTCTTCCACCCCTTTGGCCGCATCGATCACCATCAAGGCCGAATCGACTGCCGTCAATACGCGGTAAGTATCTTCCGAAAAATCTTGGTGACCCGGCGTATCGAGCAAGTTCACCACATGATCACGATACTCAAACTGCATCACCGAAGACGCCACAGAAATACCGCGTTGCTTTTCGATTTCCATCCAGTCAGAAGTCGCATGGCGGCCGCTTTTACGCGCTTTGACAGTGCCCGCCAATTGAATCGCGCCAGAAAACATCAACAGTTTTTCTGTCAGCGTGGTTTTACCAGCATCGGGGTGAGAAATAATGCCAAACGTGCGACGGCGCTGCACTTCACGTGCGATCAATTCGCTGGAGGCGGCACTGGGTAGCGATTCGCTGGCAACGTCATTGGTCAATTCAGCTAGATCGGGCGAAGCGGACGTGTCGGCAGGTAAATCATTCATGATGGCGTGCAAAAAGAGAGATAACCGCGTAGTTTAACGGGTATTCGTACTTTAGTCGATGTATGCAGGTCAATGATGATCTGCTCGGCGAAATTCATGGCAACCTATTCTTGCGTGCATATTTCATATACTGCCAATATTTTATATTTTTTTATGCCATTCCCGCACATCAATAAACACTCTTAAAAAAATACACGGTGTAGTATATTTACATACCAGTATCAACCATGCTTGAGCCGCTATCAAGTGAAGTACCGCCATAATCGCTATGCGTTGCATGATGCGCATTGACTTCGTGAAGTGAATGATTGAATTCACCACCACTCAAACTACTATCAGGCGATGCCATCTCGCTGCGCAAGCGATCATAATCAAGGCCAAGCGCGAGTGGCTGGGTAACGTAGTGCCGCTGAAAATCGTCTCTGCTGGCGAACATTGCGATGGCGTAACATAAATATTCGTTACTCATCTGCGCATCATCCACCGTGCTTTTAATTTGTTGTGGGCTGTAATGCGCGGCCTTGCCATATCTACTTTCCAGCAAAGAAGGCAAACGCGCTGCGTAGGCTTTTTTGGCGCGACGTTTATTGAACCAGCCAAGAAGGGACATTTGATTTCCTTTGTATTGTGAAAATTAGCTGAAGATTTGTCAGTGCAAACTCACCGATTTTGAAGAAGTTCCTTAACCACCATCATTTCAGATTAAAATTAAGGGCAAACCTGTTCCCACTGATTGACCTATATTGCGTCCTACCAATTCGTTAAACCCCACCATTCGCGCCGAGCCATTTATGAAATTACCCGCCCTACTTGTTTTCGTTATGAGTTTATTATGCCTGCCATCTACCAGCTTTGCTTGGGGCGCTGATGGCCATCAAAGTGTGGGAGCGATAGCCGATACATTAATTAAAGGCTCTAAAGCTGAGCAAAAAGTGAAAGCGATTTTGGGCAGCAGCAGTCTGGAGCAGATTTCGGTTTGGGCAGATTGCGTCAAAGGTATTTCCCCCGAAAAAGACTTTAGCTATACCTCTACTGGCCGCTTCCCAGAATGTGGTTTCGTGGAAAACCCAGCCGCCATCGCGGCCATGAGCGATTACGTGAAACGCAACAACGACAGTTGCAAGCCGGGTGCAGGCGAAGAAAATTGTCACAAGCAATACCATTACGCCGACGTTGCCTTACAACACGATCATTATCAGACGGGTTATGTCGGCACCAGCGACCACGACGTGGTACACGCAATTAACGCGGCGATTTTGGTACTGCAAGGCAAACCAGCGCCTGCGCCATTTAATATTAAGGATGAACGCGAAGCCTTGGCGCTGCTGGTACACTTCGTTGGTGATATTCACCAACCTTTGCACGTTGGCTCGGTTTTTCTGAATGCTGATGGCAAACAAGTGAACCCTGATGAAGGTCACTATGACCACGCCAGTAATACCGTGGGCGGTAACGCCTTGCAATGTCCGTGCGGCAATTTGCATTCGTTGTGGGATGATCTGCCACCTGCCTTCAAGCGTGGTCGCATGAATGAATTCTTGATTCAAAAAGCCAAGGCAGTACCACAGTCAAAAACCCCGGTTGATCAAATGTCGGTGGTCTGGGCAAATGATGCAATTCGCGATGCCAAAGTCTTATTTGCTGGCACCCAATTCAGCGCCAGCACACCCGCACAGCGTGGCAATAATTGGTCTATCGGTTTGCCTTTGGCTTACGAGAAAACCATGGCGAATTTAAAAGAAGACGCATTGGCGCGCGCAGGTGCGCATTTGGCGCAGGTTTTGCAGGCGATTTGGCCGGAGTAAATTGAACGAGGTGAGTTAGTTTCAAAATTAGTCTCAAAATTAGCCTCAAAATGTCATCATCAGAACAGATCGTTATTTTCAGGAGCAAGTATGGCGTTTTCCCCTTTAAGTGCATTAGGTACCGGCGTTAAACATTTCTGGCATGCAGTTGATGTGGTGCGTCGGTTTACCTTCAATTTGATATTTCTATTTATCTTCATCATCTTCGTCGTCGCCATGATTGCCGGTGCGTCACACAATGTTGAAGAAAAAACGGCACTGATATTGGATTTAAAAGGCGCATTGGTCGAACAGCATTCTGGCAGCGTGCGCGATTCTTTACTGGCTGAGGCACAGGGCGACGCCAAAAAATCGACCCAGTTACGTGACATTTTGGCGGCGCTAGATGCCGCCAGCAAAGACAACAAAATTACCAGCGTAGTTTTATTGTTAGACAACATGCAAAGTGCTGGACTGACCATGTTGCGCGAAGTAGCGGCTGGCATAGATCGCTTCAAAGCCAGCGGTAAAAAAGTGGTGGCTTGGGGTTCTAACTATGATCAGAAACAATATCTTTTAGCTGCGCACGCCGATGAGGTGTACTTGCATCCAATGGGTACGGTGATGCTGACTGGGTTTGGTCGCTACCGTAATTATTATCATGACGCGTTGGAGAAAATTGGTGTCACCGTCAATGTCTTGAAAGTCGGCACTTATAAAAGTTTTGCCGAGCCATACATTGCCAATGGCCCTTCGCCTGCCGCTGCGGAAGCCGATAATTTTTTGTATTCCGCCTTATGGAAAATTTATACCGATGATGTGGAAAAATCCCGCAAATTAGCACCTGGCGCGGTCATGGAAAGCATTAATAATTTGCCAGAATTGCTCAAAGCGGAAGATGGTGATATCGCCAAAATGGCATTGAAATTAAAATTGGTGGATGGCTTAAAAACCCGCGATGAATTACGTCAACTGATGATCGACAAAGGGGTAAAAGATACGCAAACCAAGAGTTTCCGCCAAATTGATCTGGACGATTATTTAGCGCTGCAAAAACCGCAATTGTTTGGCGACGAAATTGGGGTGGTGATAGCAGCGGGTGAAATTAGCGACGGCATCGCACCGCCCGGTGCGATTGGTGGCTTATCTACGGCGAATCTGATTCGTAAAGCACGTGAAGACGACAAGATCAAGGCGGTGGTGTTGCGCGTTGATTCGCCTGGCGGCAGCGCATTCGGTTCTGAACTGATTCGGCGTGAGCTGGAGTTGACTCGCAAAGCCGGCAAGCCAGTGGTGGTTTCAATGGGCGACGTTGCCGCTTCTGGCGGCTACTGGATGTCAATGGCTTCCGATGAAGTCATCGCCGATCAAGCAACTATTACAGGCTCAATTGGTGTGTTTGCAATTTTCCCCACGGTTGATCGGGTCATCGACAAACTTGGCGTACACACCGCAGGCACGACCACCACTTGGCTGAGCGACGCATTTAATCCTTTACGGCCACTCAACCCACGCTTCGGTGAAGTGATTCAGGCTGGCATTAATCACGTGTATAACGACTTCACCAGCAAAGTTGCAGTAGCACGCAAAACCACGCAAGAAAAAATCAATGAAGTGGCGCAAGGTCGAGTCTGGACTGGTCAACAGGCTAAAGAACGCGGTCTGGTTGATACCATTGGCAGCTTTGGTGATGCGATTAAATCCGCCGCCACACGCGCCAAATTAAAAGCCGATTACCGCATCACCTATATCGAACGCGAGCCATCCGGCATTGACCGCGTGCTCAGCACCTTTGGCGGCGCGACGGCGAAAGTGATTAACGAACAATTCAAGGTGGCATTGGTGCCCACTGGCTTACCAGTCGGCGCGGCGCAAGACATCACGAAAGAGTTAGGTTGGCTGGCTGATTTGCAAAAAGACAAAAAGGGGTATTCCGCCATCGCCCATTGCTTCTGCACTGAACCATAGAATTGATCAACACGCACGATGTAAAACGACCCAGCTACAAAATCTGGGTCGTTTTTTTTTGCGCCTTATGGCATTTAAACCGAGATTTTCCATTAGGCGCACCAGAGGAGCTATTTGAGCGCTGACGGCGCATTTTCGGTCAATTTCGGCGTTTTTCCTTGCTCATGGCTCGCCATGAGCGCCTCATTCACGTCAAAATTGCCTCGAAAAGTGCATCCGCCATCATCTCAAATCCTAATGGAAATTCTCGGTTAAAGTAAAAATAATTTTTCAAAACGAGAAACTTATTTGCACCGAATGCATTCAAACTATTGCAGCGCGCCTTTATACTTATTTGTAACGACTTCAACGACGGAGAACACTATGTCACACAAAATTTCTGGCTTCAAACTCAAACCACTGCCAATTGCACTTTTGTGTGCCATGAGCCTCACGACAAATCTCAACGCATTTGCGCAAACTGCGCCAAAACCAGCCAATCCTGCTGCGCAGTCTTCGGTGACGGCGCTTCCGCAAAATTCGATTGCCAATGTCGCGCTACCGACGCCGCCTGCGCCCGCACCCGCAGGTGCCCCAAAACCGTTCAAGGAAGTAATCAAAGACGCCAAAGAAATGAAAGGCTTTTTCACCTTGTTTCAAAAAGATGAAAAAGTATGGCTAGAAATCAAACCAGAGCAATTAAATAAACCCTTTTTCTTTTCAGTTAACGTGACCAACAGTGTCGGTGAGCGCGGTCTGTATGCCAGCCAGATGGGAGCAGCCTACCAAGCGGTGTTTAAAAAGGTCGGCAGCCAAGTACAACTGATTGCAAAAAATCTGAACTACTACGCAACGCCCGGTACGCCACAAGCACATGCGGTAGAACAAGCTTTTTCCGATAGCTTGCTGGCCAGTGCGAGCGTGGTTAGCGCGCCGCATCCTGACAGCAAAGGATTTTTAATTGATGCCAGCGCCCTGTTATTTTCAGACATCCCCGGTTACTCAACCCGGCTTGAATTTGCTTATCGCTCGATTTATGCCATCGATCGGGCCAACACCAGTTTTACCCAGCTTAATGTTGACGATACATTGACTGGCATTGGCGTTCGCTCTCACTTTTTTGTACCGCGCCTAGCCGCACCGCCATTAGTACCAACACCCGTACCGCTGCCACCGCGCCCATCCACACCGCCTGATCCGCGTAGTTTTTTTGTCGGCTTTTACTATAATTTCGCGGCACTACCTAACACGGTAATGCAGCCACGCCTAGCCGATGATCGGGTTGGTCATTTCGTGACCAGCAGCCAAGATTTCACAGATGACATCAAACCCAAGAAGGAACGTCATTTTGTCAATCGCTGGCGTCTGGAAAAACAAGATCCCAATGCCGCCTTGTCTGAACCAAAAACACCGATTGTTTATTGGTTAGATAAAAATATCCCCGAAAAATATCGTCAATCAGTCACTGATGGCGTACTCGAATGGAACAAAGCTTTCGAGAAAATCGGCTTTAAAAATGCCATCGTGGTGAAGCAGCAAGCGGAAAGCGATCAGTTTGATACCTTGGATGCACATCACGCATCGATACGCTGGTTTGTCGGTGCAGATGTCGGCTTTGCAATTGGCCCATCAAAAGTTGACGAGCGTAGTGGCGAAATTCTAGATGCGGATATCGGTATGTCGGATATCTTCGCCCGCGGTGCAAGACGACTGATTACCGACGACACGACCAATGCGCAGAGTTTCGCACCAAATTCCATTCGCCCTGGCCACGAACATGATGCTGAATGCAGTTTCGCGCAAGATGCCGCGCTAGAGATGGGCTTCGCTCAAGATTTATTAGAAGCCCGTGGTGAGCTTGATGCCGATGGCCCAAAAGCCGAAGCTTTGGCACAAGCCTACGTGAAAGATGTGATCATGCATGAAGTAGGTCACACACTTGGGCTGCGTCATAATTTCCGTTCATCGACGATTTACACACTCAAACAATTGCAAGACGTGAGCTTCACTAAAGAACATGGCTTGGCTGGTTCGGTGATGGATTACATTCCTTTTAATCTGGCGACCAAAGGCGAAGCACAGGGCGAATATGTGATGTCCACTTTAGGGCCTTATGATTATTGGGCGATTGAGTATGCTTACAAGCCACTTGACGCCAGCGCAGAATCGAGCGAACTAGAAAAAATCGCAGCTCGCTCAAAAGAACCACAACTCGCATTTGGCACAGACGAAGATTCTGTGCCTGGTCTGGTCGCTGACCCGGATGTGAATGTATTCGACCTAGGTTCCGACCCACTGACCTATATTCAAAAACGCTTACAACTCTCACGTGAACTCTGGGATCGACTACAGGCTCGCAAGTTAAAGGATGGTGATAGTTACGAATCCTTGCGGCGTAGTTTTGAATACGGCTTAGGCCAGTTCGCGCGCACGGTGCCTTTGGCGGTAAAGTATATCGGTGGCACCACCTTCCTGCGCGATCATGCGGGCACTGATCGTGTGCCATTCACACCGATCGACGCCGAGCGCCAGCGTCTGGCCTTGAAGTTAATTGCTGATAGTTTGTTCACGGCAAAAAGTTTTATTTTTTCACCCGAACTGATTAGCCGATTAGGCGTCGATCACTTTCAACGTGCAAATCGCACCGATGTCTCGATCTCTGCTCGTTTGCTGGCAATGCAAAGCAATGCGCTGGATCAATTGATGTCGGATAATGTTGCGACGCGATTGCTCAATAACAAAGAAAAAGTGCGCGATCCGAAAAAAGTGTTGGCACTGCATGAGTTGTACAGCACTTTGCAATCCAGTATTTGGAGTGAGCTAACAACTGGTGGCGATATTTCTGCGGCGCGCCGTAATCTGCAACGTGAGCATTTGAAACGTTTGGCCAATACCTTACTGCGTGCTTTGCCAACTACACCAGCAGATGCACGCAGTCTAGAACGTGAACAGGCAGTGCAATTGTTGGCGGCGATTCGTCGTGCAAGTGGCAAACCAATGAGCCCGGAAGCAAAGGCGCATTTGCAGGAAAGCCAAGCGACATTAGCCGAAGTTTTAAAAGCTTCACTCAACCGCACTGGGGTTTAACCTAGAAACGGCAGTTGACCGCTAAAATTGACTAATAAGATCTTATTTTTAATCATCAATTTCGTGTTCTAAACGTTCACCATTTTGGTGACAGCGCTACAAGCGTGATTGCCCATTTTTGCGGCTCCCTGCCGTTGTTGCCCATTGTTGCACCTGCTAGCAGAATGCAGTCTGCGTCGTCGTCGCGCCTAGCCAGGAAGCCGCAAAAACGCACACTCACGCTCGTCCAACTGCCGTTTCTAGGATAATTCAGGTAAACTCAAGTGTAAACAAACTATGCCGCTCGCGCTGTAAACGCTGCTTGCTAGCGCCGCGCATTCATTTCTAAAGGAGATCACGCTTGATCAGTTTACAACTTAGTGATGTGAGCCACATCATCCAGCTTTCGATTGCGCCGGTCTTTTTGGTGACCGGTGTTGGTACCAATTTAATGGTGCTCACCAATCGCTTGGCACGCATCATTGATCGTTCACGCAAGATCGAAGAAGTGTTTATCAGATCGCCCAACGAACCAGAAAACGATGCCCTGCGCTCTGAACTCGATGAGTTATACGAAAGATCGCATCTAATCAACCGCGCCATCACACTCAGCACCGCCTGCGCATTGTTAATCTGTTTGGTGATCGCTGCATTATTCCTCGGCGATGCAACTGGCTTGGGTTTAGACAAACTGATTGCCGCCTTGTTCGTATTAGGCGTACTGAGTCTGATTGGTAGCTTTATTTATTTTTTACGCGAAATTTTCGTGGCGACCAAAACACTATCGCGCCAGCGCGAGAATGGTCGTAAGCGGCATCAATGACGCTGATCAAAGCACAGTTTCCAAGTTTCCATAGCCCGATTTCAATGCCTAGGTTCAAAGTGGCACTGCGCATCACGTGCCACAAAGTGTAGTTCAGCGAATCCGGCGCGTGCTGATTCGTGGGTATCATCAGTGTCGGTAACCACGGCCATCATATCTGCCCTAGCCTGATCGCTGCCAAACGCCTCGGTCACATCAGCCAAGACATCATGCCGCTCGACCACCCAACTTTTTGCATGAGCGGCACCAGTTTCGGCAACAATCATCTGCACTCGATCAGTACGCGCATTTCTTCTTTTAGTACCAATCGGGTAACGGTTGTCCCATACATAATTCAACGCCGCATCAGGAATACGGTCACCGTAAATCTGGCGCTCGACCCCTAATTTAGTGCGCGTCAGATAATCCATCGCTGCCGACGGCAAACGAAAGGAAATAGTAACCCTAGCTGCAAAATCATCGCCTTCCTTGGTCGCTAAATCGGCATTTTTTAATGGCGCGTCGATCCGCCAGCGCCAGCATAAAATTGGCGTACTCTGTAAATCAATCGCCAATGGATGCACTAATAAAGCCATGCTGTCTTTAGCCACTGCTTCAATTGCGTCCACACCATCCCAATCTACGCTACGATATTGAGTCGCTGCCACGCTTTCATTCATGCGCACGACTTGCCATAAAGCAGATGGTAATTGTTCGCTTTTTTCAATCGCATCAAGACTCGCCTGCGCCACACCAGTGATACCAAGTGCAAAAGCCATGAACAAACTAATGACTGCAAATTTTTCATTCAAGCACTGCTTTATCGACATACGAGCCTCACAAACAAAATACAGAAAGCAATTCAATCAATCCACCATCAAGTCCAAAGCTGACTCAAACTTTCCCAACATGAAAATAATCGCGATTGCAGGGGCGGCATGAGTCAGGCATAAGCGCAGTTTTACTTTACTTCAGTCTTTGCAAAAAATGAAGATGCTATTGTGCTGATCGATTTTCAATAATTTCCTTTAGCGTCAATAATTCTTCAGCAAGAATTTTTGATTGCGCCTGCAATGCCCCCTCTAATTGCTCCAGCGGTACTGGTGGCGGCGTCAAAACAAAACAGAAAACGCAAGATTCTTGACTCAAGCACACCAACCGCGAATAAGCAACGGCCACGCTTTTGTCAGGAAAGGTCATCACCCAATCGACCGTACCATATTGCGCCGATGCCTTGACTTCCAAATCAATCTCTATTTCTCCCTGCGCCGTGCGCATTAAGGCATACCTTCCTGACACTGTATGAAAAGCCTGCGCCCACATCGGCAATAAATTACCGTCAGCAATAAAAGTAAATGCTAAATCTTGTGGCACTTGCAACAAGACACTTTGTACGTCGAAATTTTTCATTGAGTAACTCCATCATGTTCGTGAACAAAGGAAATCTTTGCTCATCACAGGTTTAGACATGGAACTCTCAATCAATGTGACTGGATATTAAGGCATATCCATACAATTTTCGACTATTCGCAAAGCCATTCGCAAATACAATAACTAAGCTAGGACTTGCGCAAAATTGCGTTGGCTAGGCGCAAAGCCGCAGATAGTACAAATCTACAAAATAGACATTAGGGCAAAGCAACAACGCCAAGGTCTATTTTGCGTAAGCCCTATAAACATACGAAGTTTGCTTAAATATATCTACATTTTTCCGATCACGTCGGTCATCGCAATCAATGATGCTGATCGATTGGAGCTTCAATCAAATTTTTAAGCCAACCAATAAATTGATCCGATGTGGCCATTTCTGGATGTGATTGATACAGCGCCGCGACACGTCGTGTCTCTTCCAATTGACGTATTTTTGCTAACACCAGTGGAAACTGCTGCGCGCGCTGCAATGAGTTAGCAAACAATAATTGTGCCGGATTAACGTGCCCACAACCTATCGCAGCATCGATTCGTTTGTGGCAATGACAAACGTTACGCGGTTCGATCAGACCGCAATACGATTGCATAAAAGACAGAATGCTGGCTCGACTTCTGGATAGTCGCTTGCGAAATGCAGACGGCGTAATATCCAGCACTTGCGCGGCTTGCAGATGATCTAGATCCATAATGTCACCCAAGATATACGCCATCCGGTGCGCTCTATCTAGGCACTGCAACATGCCTAACGTGCAGCCAATTTTCACCTCTTCAATCAATAAATGATCGCTTGGTTCATCATCTGACAAGGTATCCGACCAACCACTCGACAGGCTTTCCGCAAACTGCTGAAAATCGATTCCCTGTAGTTCGATTCTTTGCTTGCGCAGCGTGAGTAGGGCATTGCTTGCTACCCGATACACCCAAGTATGAAACCCACTTTCGCCACGAAAACTGCTTAGACCAGTAATGACTCGAATCAGGATTTCCTGAGTTGCATCCTCCGCGTCTTGCGGATGCCAAAGAAAACGAATCGCCAAGTTATAAATATTTTTCTGAATTTCACGCACCACCGCTTGCAATGCTTTTTGATCACCAGACTGGGCACGTATTACGTTTTGCTCAATTGACAAGGAAATGGGTAAAGACGAAGATTTGTCGCTCATTACATCGACACCTTGATCCGCATGTTGCATAGTTGATTTCAATCGGCTCTCCCGGTTCGGCACAGTAATTTACTTCTACTCTTCTTTTAGACAATTTCTCCAAAGTGCGTGTGACAACATCGTTGAAAATTACACGCAACAACGCTACTCGGTTGATGGTAACAACATCATTTTGATAAAAACTCGGCAAGTTTCGTCAATCTATATCCAATACCCTAACCAACCTATTTTTTCGGAAACAAGATCATTTGCGTACAACGAAACAGGGCAATCGTTTTACCGCCATAACTGACGGTAGCGTCCCATACTTGCGTAGTGCGCCCTAAATGGACAGCCGTTGCCAGCACTTCGATTTTTCCTTCGCGTGCTGTGCCTAAATGATTTGATTTCAGCTCCACGGTTGTAAAATTATTCGCGCCTTCCGGTAAGCTGGCGATGCAGCCATACCCACAAGCGGTATCGGCCAAGGTCACGACACTGCCCGCGTGTAAATAACCATTGGGTGCCAATAAGTTAGGCATCACCTCCATCTCCGCCTGCACCAGCCCTTTACCGACAGAAAGCATACGAATACCTAAATGGCCGGGTAAAAAGGCTGCGCCGATTTGATTGAATTGTTCTGCCGTGCTTGGCTGCTGCGTTGTTGACTGAGTTGACTGAATTGACTGCTGTTCTGATGGTGTCATGATGTTGCTTCCTTTTTCCTTAATACATATCCTAGATTTGCTGGCATCTTAGCAGCTCGTGCAATCAAGCCCGTGTAATAATACAGGCAACGTGGTCTAACACGTGGCGATTAAGTTTGGCATAATCGATGGTTGTCACCCTATCTTGTCATTTCATTCGGATTCGTTGACCTCTCACCGTGTCCTTTATCAACATCAGGAGTTTCTTCATGATTTCTTCACGTTTTTTGCGCTCTGGCATGTCATTGGCAGCCGCACTGCTGATCGGTGGTAGCGCAGGCTTTGCGGTATTGCATAGTTCTGCTGCGCTGGCAGCCGCGCCTTTGTCCAAAGTGGCGGCACCCGGCTTTTACCGCACCACCCTCGGTTATTTTGAAATTACTGCCTTATCCGATGGCACGGTGCAGTTACCAATGGAAAAATTACTGACCAACACCACGCCTGCCAAGGTCAATAAAGCGCTGGAAAAATATCATTTGAGCACCCCGGTCGATGCATCAGTGAATGCTTATCTGATCAATACCGGCAATAAGCTGGTGCTCATCGATGCAGGTGCTGGCAAATTATTTGGGCCGACCCTAGGCAAGCTGGTCACCAGTCTGAAAGCGTCTGGCTACACACCTGATCAAATCGACGAAATTTATATCACGCACATGCATGCCGATCACGTTGGTGGCTTAACTGATGAAAACGGCGTGGTGTTCCCTAATGCGGTGGTACGCGCAGACGTGCATGACGCTGATTTTTGGCTCAGCGAAGAGAATCTGAACAAAGCGGCTGATGGCGATAAAGGGTTTTTCCAGGGCGCGATGATTTCCTTATTGCCCTATATCAAAGCCGGTAAATTCAAGCCTTTTAATGGCGACACCAATTTGATGCCTGGCATTAAAGCCGTATCTAGTTATGGGCACACACCAGGCCACACGATTTATGAAATCGAAAGCGCTGGGCAAAAGTTAATGTTGTGGGGCGACCTAATGCACGTCGCCGCAGTGCAATTTGACAACCCTGCGGTCACGATTCAGTTTGATAGTGATAGCAAGAACGCTGCGATTCAACGCAAAAAAGCTTATGCCGATGCAGCAAAACAAGGCTACATGGTTGGCGCTGCGCACATTTCTTTCCCCGGCCTTGGCTATGTACGCCCCGAAGGAAAAGCCTATGCGTGGACACCGTTGAACTATGTTTCTTGGCCTTAATCTGCTTGATTAAATAATAAAATAAGTAATGAAATAAATAATGAAATAAGTAACAAAATAAAAGTGGGCATTGCATTCCAATTGCATGCCCATTTTTTTATGGCGCATGATTGATTACCTACTCAGATCAATCTGCTTTATGAGCGCTGGGGCCGATGACCTCGATATAATCAACCGCCTTGTTTTCAATCGCCAATGCCAAATCAGATTCCAGCTCGCTTTTGGCTTGCTCGTAAGGCACTAACAGTTTGGTCAAACCATACGCCCGATTGCGGCCATTTTTCTTGGCCAGATACAACGCGCCGTCGGCTAGGTTGAGTGCTTTTTCCCAATCAAATTTTTCTTCTGGAATACCTGAAAATGGCAGGGAAATAAACCCTGCCGAAATCGTAATGCGGGTTTCAATATCACCAACGCGAATCGGTGGCTCTGCCACTGCTTGCAACAGACGATCCACCAGCGCGGTGATGTTGGCGGGCGTCGCATTCGGTGAAAAAATCAAAAATTCTTCACCACCCCAGCGCAACACCATATCGGTTTCACGTGTTGTTTGTTCTAAACGACGCGCCACTTCTCTCAAGGCTTGATCGCCATACGCATGCCCCCAGCGATCATTGATTTCTTTAAAATGATCGATATCGGCCAAGATCAAGCAATCTGGCAAGTCACGTAGATTTTGGCGACGTTCAGACTTTCCAGTGAGATTATCTGGCGACATTTTTTCGACAAAACTGCGCCGATTATATAAACCAGTTAGCGGATCGTGCGCGGCATAAAAAGCCAGTTCGGCATTCATCTTTTGTAGCGCCTGATTCATGGCTTTACCACGGCGATACAGGATAAAAATAAAAATACCGCCAATTAACACCAGTACCAAGCCAATCAACACCGCAATTTGTTGATAGCGCCGAAATTTGATATCGGCGTCTTTTAAGTCATTTTCTTTTTCCAGCAACGCAATTTTCTTTTGGCGTTGCTCGCTATCGAACTGCTCTTGCAAAGAAGCGACCGCCCATGCCCGATTTTTTTGAAACAGCTCATCACTGATCAAACGCTGGTCTTTCATTGCCGCCAGCGCATCCTGATACAGATGTGCGTGCTCATACATTTTGGCGACTTCGCCATAAATAATTTCTAATTCGGGGCGATGTTTTGATTCTTTAAAAAATTGGATCGCTTGGTTAATATAAGTCATGCCCAATTTAATATTGCCCTGACCGCCTAATGCATAACCAAGGTTCATCCTGGCACCCGCAATCGCGGGCTTATCATCAATTTGCTGGGCAATTTCCAGCGATGAGCGCGCAAAGGTTTCTGCTGTCTTATAGTCGTTTTGCGAGATATAGTAGTTAGCGATATTCAAGGAAGCCAAGGCTTCAAGGGCGGGCATGCCGACAGCATGCCCAAGCTGAAAAGCCCGCTGATAATTTTTAAATGATTCGCCGGGCTGTCCTTGCAGGGCAAAATACACACCACGATTGATAAAAATACGCGCAGCCGCTTTACGAAAATTTTCTGGCTCTTTACCTGCCAGCGCTTCCTGCAAAGTTTGCTCGGCCTTTTCAGGATGGCGCATGACGAGGTATAAATTGGCAATCGATGACAGCCGATTGATTTTCGCGGACTCTTTCCGTATCGGCAGCATATCGGTCCAGCGCAGTGCTTCCAAATAATGAGATAAGGCGACATCGGCTTGCCCCATCAGGTAATACACCTGCCCCAATGCGCTATTCATCGCCATCTGCACTTCGGGATTGCTAGAAGTTTGGTTGTCACGCCACACCGCTTTCATTTCTGCGGCGGCTTGTTCAATTTTTCCGGTATTGAGTAAGTTAAGCGCATTGGCAATCTGCGCCAACGCCAGATAATCTTGATTTTTTTCTGTGCGCGCCAGATCTAAAAATACGGTAATCGTAGCTTGCGCATCCTGTTTAAGACCTGCATCCTCATATAAAGTGGCGAGTAATTTCAGGCTTTCCAATTTCACCTGTGCTGTGCTGTTGTCAAATCCATTTTGACGCCAGTCAAGTAATTGGTGCAGGGCGCTTGTGTTATCACGATCAGAAAGAATCGCCATTTGATTCAAACGTTCCAGATCGGCTTCTTGACTAGCAAAAGTGATCGAGATTGAACCGTAAAATGCCAGTAGCAATAGGCTCGTCTTCAAATACCATTTAATTGATTTATGTTGATCGCACATTAATTCGAGGATGAAGACAAGATTGGCAATAATTGTGAGTGATCGACTATCTAACTAACCAGTGCACCAGAAAAACATTTAAAAAAATTCAACTGCGCAAGCCAAGTGCTTAGTAATGTGGCGGTCTTTCATCTACCACTGTGTGCTTCTGGGTTGCGCTAACAGCGATCTCTTGCACACGTTTTGCCAAAGCCAAACAAAGCGCTTCCAGCTCGGTAATCTTTTTCTGCTGACGATACACCTGGGTATTAAGGCTATCAACCAAATCATCTTGCTGATTCAGGCGCATTTCCAGATCGATTAATTTTTCTTCCGTTGTAGTCATCAGGGTAGTCCGTTCAGGAAGTCGATCGCTATTTTTAGTCAATGAAGTATGTCATTTTAACATTTTATGGTATTGATTCTAAGCAAATACCTGTGAATGAATGCATTAAAATGAAAAAACGCCTATATTCACCGCCACAAAAAGAACATTATTTACATAGCCCGCGACCATGATCCATATTCGTCATTATCAGCCAGAAGATTGGCAACAATTATGGCCGCTATTACACGCCATATTGTCAAGCGGGGATACTTATACTTATGCTCCCAATAGCACAGAAACCGATATCTATCATGCGTGGATAACGACGCCCGCCGCTACTTACGTAGCGACCAATGAGCACGGCACACTGCTTGGCAGTTACAAATTACTGGCCAATCAGGTGGGTTTAGGCTCGCATGTGTGCAATGCTGGCTATGTGGTCGCTACCAATGCACGTGGACAAGGCATTGCTTCGGCGCTGTGCGAACACTCGCAGGTAGAAGCGATCAAGCTTGGTTTCAGATCGATGCAATTCAATATGGTGGTTGCCACCAACATCGTTGCGGTGCGCTTATGGCAAAAACATGGATTTACCATTATCGGTACTTTACCTGAAGCATACCGACATCAAACACTGGGTTATGTCGATGCGTATGTGATGTTTAAAAAACTGGTTTCCTGAAATTTAATATAGACCATCATTCGCACAAGATGCTTCATCAAGTAAAGGCAAACGAGGTAAAGCAACGATGTCGAACAAAATATTCATGGTATTGATCGCGTTTATCGGTAGTCTCGCTTCGTATGCAGCCTTGCCCACAGAAAATGCACTAAATGAATCTGCGAAAAAGACTTTTAATAAACAGTTTCCCAACAGTGAGCTCGAAGGCGAAATTGCCTTTGGCGATATTAATAATGACGGCACGATTGACTTTGCCGTTCTGGCGCACGACCTGAATAACGATTACGAAGATCTAAAAATTCTGATCTTCTTAGGCACCCGAGATCATCATTTCCAGTTTTACCGCGCTTCTGGTTCCACTTACAATCATCAACGGGTGTCGCAATCAGTGTATTTCAACAAAAAAGGGGCAATTTTTCTGTATAGAGAAGGATCGAGTGGCTGCTGTAGTTGGCAAGAAAATTTTCATTTTCAGTTTCGCGCCGACAATATCGTTTTGATTGGAGTGGAGATCGGTCAGTTCACTCGACAAGATAGTCCCGACGATAGCGGGCGCAGTATTAATTTCTTGACGAGCGAGCTGATTGATTGGCAACTGACCGGGCACCACCGGGTAGAGAAAAAAATGAAGTTTCCCCATGCTGACTTACTTAGATTAGAGCAGTTCAGCTACGATCAATTTCTAAGCTATGCGCCGAAGGGAAGTTATTAAGGGCTACGACGACGTTACTTGTCGCCCGCCAAATTACGCGTAACTATCAATCCGCTGCGATTGCGCTGCGATCAGGCTAGCAGTGATGTCAGACGCGGTGTTGCCATAGCTTTTTTGCACATCGTTAGTACGGTCAGATCGGGCAACACGATTTGCACCTTGATCAGTGCCCTGATTCGACTCTTGAATTTGTTGCGCCACAATTTCCGCACGTGCCTGTTGCGCGCGCTGGCTGGCAGCTGCGGCCACCGCTTGATCGGCACCAGAAGGATCGGCCGGCGCCAGCGCGGCGGCGATCACTTGTTCGGCTTTTGCCAGTGTTTCTTCCGGCGTGCGGCCTGCCGACGTATCAATACTGACTTCACCACCTACCGCATAACTCACACCATCTGGCCCGCGCTGGTAAGTGTAACTTGGCGCGCCGGTGGCCAAGCCACCACTGGCGGCTAAATGCGCCAACTCATGTGCCCTAACTTTTCGGTCGGTGGCCTGCAATTGATTCACCAAAGACTGTGCTTCGCGGCTCAGTTTAACGGTTGCCGCCTGATTCGATGTGGTGCTTGAATTGCCTTGATTAATGTTGTCGTTTGTCGCTGTTGTTGCTGCTGTTGCTGTTGCAGTGGCTGTGGTTGAAGGCGCACTCAGGGGCGTAGCACGTTCTGCACGTTCTGCACGCTGATTGCTGTTGATATCGCTATTGCTATTACTATTAAGCAGCGGCGCTGCCAGATAATTGAATGCGGAAATAACGCTCATCAATCGCTCGTCTAGATGGATTTTGCTTAAACATTAGCTTATTTAGCTTAGAGCGTGATGAGCAATAAATCAAGTGAGGCCGCGCAACTAGCGTGGTAACTGCGGCTGCCAGCTAGCGATCACTTGATCTACCTGATCAGTATAGGCATTAGATTTACCCAATAAATCGTTAATCTCACCGTGCTTTAATGCCTGAGGTAACACGCGTGCATCTAAACCGAGCGAGTTGGCATAATCAACAAATTGCTCCGCCTGCCGGCAAGGATGCTCTTCTCTGGTGGAGGAACAAACCGCCAGAAAATGACGCGCACCGACTTGCGCTACATTATTCTTGCTTAAAGTCGTCATCGGTGACATGGCGCGCCACAGCGCTGGGTCATTGCCGAAGGCTTTATCGTAAAGTGGATAATGTTTTTCGCTCATGAGCTTACTGATGTCATAGGTGGCAATATCGAGTGCGATGGTGCCCAACCATGCCTGCGCCCCGGCGCGTTGCATCAAGCTAGGATTGGCCGCCAACTGTGATACCAAATGCGCGCCAGCAGAATGCCCAACCAGAATAAATTGACGCGCATCACCACCCCATTGTGCGGCCTGCGATTGTGCCAAGGCGAGCGCTGCTGCCACGTCTTCCGCTTGCTGTAACGGTGTTGCGTCTGGTACTAAGCGGTAATTGGTTGAAATAAAAATATAGCCTTGTGCCAGCCAATGCGCCATTTTGTTTTCTACCACGCCGCGTGCGGTTTTACTGCCGATGCGCCAAGCACCGCCATGCACCATCAATATGACCGGGCGATTTTTATTAGCAGGGCTGTCTGGCGGTAGATAAATATCAAATTTTTGGCGAGCGTGATCGCCATACGCCACATCACGAATCACTTGCGCACCGGGTGGCAGTTTCAAATTCAGCGCTTGCTGATCATCTTGCAATTCCAACTCGCCTTGTTTTTGTAATTGCTCAATACGGCGTTCAACCAAACGATCACGTAAACTGCCCGCTTGCGCGCTCCAGCAAACGCTGAGTGCGATGCTGCCAGTCAGTAGCGACCCCATGATTATTTTTCTGGGTATGTTGCGATGTACTTTGTTCTCTATCTTCATCAGGCACTCCATTGATTATCGTTCACAGGATAACAGCGGGCGAACAGAAAGTGCGAACCCGAAAGACAAAGTTACGCTTGTTACAGTCTGGCTTCATACCGTAGTGGCAAAAAAAACCGGCGCTAGTACAGCTGCCGGTTTTAAATGATTTGTGCAAATCAAAATTTCGTCGTTCTCGATGTGCGCTTTCTTTGCCCTGACTTTGTGCAGAATTACTGGCAAACGGAACTTTGATTTATACAAACTGTTATCTAAAATAAAGGGAGTATTTTTTACTACGCTGATCTTTGCTGCGGATAATGCCATCAAATTAATCGTACTCCCATCAGTATATATCTGCACTGGATTTGCTTAGCCATTGAATGCACCCTTGAAATTCGCTTTTACGATTTTGCTTTCTTGCGCCGCTTGCAGTGTTTGATCTTCTTTCGCCATCGCCATTTTTTGATCTTCAGTCAGACGTTTCGCCGAAATTACCACCACTTGCATACCAGTTTGTTCTGCATCGAACGCCAATTTTTGGGCGGCATCCCAACGTTTTGCGGTGATAGTCACGGTATGAAATTGGCTATCCAATGTACTGATCGGTTGCGCTTGGCGATTTGGTGCGGCCTGAAACGCGGCACTCACGACGACCACCGCAGCCAGCGCGGCAACACTGACTAGCGCTGCATTTTTAAAGTTTTGTAAAAAGGTTTTCATGGTATTGCTCCTAAAAAATACATCAATTTGGAAGAACTATTGTGCGCAGGATTGCTTCACAGACTGAGTTTTTTGCGCTATCGAAACTGTTCGATGGAGTCACTTTAATCAAAGCCCTGTCTACTTGCGCGCTGAATGCGACGAAATGCAGAAACGCAGGAATCAAATTACAAAAACGCGACCTGAGCTTATTTTGAATAGAAGAATTCGCGCAGCGTACAATACGGTTTTCCCCGTTTTTCTATTGCTGCCAATTCATGACGATTTTGCTCTCCACGCTCAACGCCCGCTATGCCCACGCCTCACTCGGCTTACGTTATCTGTACGCGAATATGGGCGACTTGCAAGCTGATACCCATTTACAAGAATTCGTCATCGGCGCAAAAACCACTGATCTGGTCGAGAAATTATTGGCTTGGCAGCAAGCTGATCAAAAACTCATCATCGGTTTTGGTGTGTATATCTGGAATGTGGAAGAAACCACCCGATTGGTCGCGCTGATCAAACGCGTAGCACCGCAAGTCGTCATTGTTCTGGGTGGCCCTGAAGTGTCGTATGAAACAGAACAACAGGAAATCGTTAAATTGGCCGATTACGTGATTACAGGTTGGGGCGATGTGACTTTCCCCGCTTTGTGTCAGCAGATTTTGCATGGCCCCAAGCCTTTGATGAAACTACATGCAGGCGTACAAGCTGAATTAAGCAATGTGCAGTTACCGTATGCCTATTATTCAGCGCAAGACATCAAGCACCGCACTTTGTATGTGGAAGCCTCGCGCGGTTGCCCTTTTAAATGCGAATTTTGTTTATCGGCATTGGATAAAACCGCTTGGCCGTTTGCGATTGATGCTTTCTTGCAAGAGATGGAGCAACTTCATGCACGCGGTGCGCGACTGTTTAAATTTGTGGATCGCACATTCAATCTGAATGTGAAAACCAGTTTAAAGATCATGCAATTCTTTTTGGATAAACTGGCAGCCAACCCAGATGACCCAGTATTTGCGCATTTTGAAGTGGTACCCGATCATTTGCCGGACGCATTAAAAGCCAGTATTCAGCAATTCCCGGCGGGTACTTTGCAATTTGAAATTGGCATACAAACCTTTAATCCCACTGTGCAAGCCTGCATTAGTCGCAAGCAAGACAATCAAAAAGCGGCCGAGAATATTCGCTGGTTATGCCAACATTCACACGCGCATTTGCATGTCGATTTAATCGCTGGTTTGCCGGGTGAGAGCCTTGCCAGTTTCGCTGAGGGTTTTGATCGTCTGGTCGCTTTGCAACCGCATGAAATTCAATTCGGTATTCTGAAACGCTTGCGCGGCACACCCATCATTCGCCACACAGAAGCATTTGGATTGGTGTTTGATCCTTACCCGCCTTACACCATTTTGGCGACCAAAGACATTCCTTTTCATGAAATGCAAAAGCTAATCCGCTTTGCGCGCTATTGGGACTTGATTGCCAACTCTGGTCGCTTTAGTCACACGCTTACACATATTCTCGGCGAAACGCCGTTTGTCCATTTTATGGCGCTATCAGATTGGATTTATCGTCAAACCGACGCCACCCACCGCATTGCGCTAGATCGTTTGGCGAAATTGGTGGCGAGTTGGCTACAGCAAGAACGTGGCATGCCAGCCGAGCTAGTGGCGCAATGGATCGCCAGTGATTATGCGGGCGATCAACAACATCAACAAGGGTCGTCCGCCCCAAGCAATACCGAAGGTGTGAAGGCTGAAAAAGAAAAGACCCGCAAAGCCGGATTAGCTAGGCAGGTCATGCATCAAGCAGCTAGCGTGTAAGTTGACGAACCAGCGCTAGCCTGAAACTTCAGCGCAAGTTACACGTATTTTTCCAAGAAAGCCGTCAAATGCTTGGCGCGCTCTAAAGCGTCGTCAACGCTGCTGGCGTTTTCGGTGTGCGTCAGCATCGAGCTGGTCAACAAGGTTAGGAATGAGCGATCCAGCGCTTTGCGGGCGGCTGACAATTGTTGGGCAATACCATCGCAATCGGCAGGCTTAGCCGCTTTTGCCACCAATTTCTGCACGCCACGTAATTGACCTTCAACCCGTGCTAAACGATGCAGCAGATCTTTTTTTTGCTGTTCTGTTAGCGCGCTACCTTGTACGATTTTTAATGGGGGGGTATCTATCATCATTTGCTCCTGTGTGTGGCTCGACGCTCGTCAAAGCCTTATTGCGCTTATCGAATGCTTTTGTATTTAATCAACAAAATATCTACCCTACTGAGTATAGTAGATTTCATGACGAATAGAAACACTCCGTCACCGCTCATGTTGTTTTTGACACCGCTAATCAAACACTGTCTAGGTGCCTAAATATGTCTGATATATGTCTGATATAGGTCTGATCCAAGCGCATTCTTTTCATTTTATAAAATATACTGCCCAATTTTATAAAAAAATAAGGCCATTCCCGCACTAACCACGGACGATATAAAAAAATACAGGTGGCAGTATATTAGATTATCCTAGAAACGGCAGTTGGACGAGCGTGAGTGTACGTTTTTGCGGCTTCCTGCCTAGGCGCGACGACGACGCAGACTACATTCTGCTAGGAGGAGCAACAACGGCAGGGAG
>OFRM01000037.1_pt1 | contig 47551 bp, 83 predicted proteins | sample 1543101 | NCBI WGS metagenome assembly OFRM01 (sample SAMN07774223, study PRJEB24372) | wastewater metagenome | isolation source: Exp Tend VB 0WW | collected 2016-02
GGGCGTCGAGTGAGGTAACACCGATGTCCGTCAGGTTTGCGTCGTCGAACAACTGCGCGCGTTCGCGACCGAACAGCTTGAAGAAGGTCCGGCGGTCGAAACCGTCACCGTAGACACCGTCACCGTTGGGGTCGCTCAGAATTTGAACGGCCTGGTTGACTTGGCCCTGAAGCTGTACGTTGGTGCTTGCACCGCCTGAGACTTGCTGGAAGTAGAGTTGGTCGTTGGATTCAATCGAACCGAGGCCGACGATGCCGGACCACTTTTCGGTGACGTTACCGGAAGTATTTCGGACCGTCCACCCACCCGTACGGATGAGATATCGACCAGCGTCGTTGAAGAAGTTCCATCCGTCGACAATTTCGAACGATTCGTCCGTAATTGGAATCATCGGGAAAGGGAAAGCCGCGAGGTTTTTGGCGTTCGGGTCGTCTTTCCACTCTTCCTTGAGGAAAGAATACAGGGCCTTCAGAGTAACGCCGTCCGTCGACAGGTCGCCGACAATGACCAACTTGATGGTCTTGGTCGTGGTGTTGATGTAGACTTCGGTTGAGCCGTCGTCGGCTGCCGAGTCTGCCAAAAGGTCTGGGTCGACGATAAGTGCCATTTAGGGAACCTCAGTAAGGAGTACCGAAAAGATTACATGGTATGATGGCAGCATGAAGCTCACCAAAGAACAAATCGAAGCGGCGGCAGGAATTATCCACTACGCAGTGACCTCCGAGAAGGTCAAGCTGAGGTGGGGCGCCCTACAGCGCCAAATCATGAAGGACCGCATCGCAGCGGGCCTGAAGGTCGAGGGCTACCGAGCCGATTGGCTGCGCAAGACCAGGTCGGCCATCATGGACGCCATGGTCAAGTCGGCCAACGAATTCAATGCGACGTACCCGCATGACCGAATCAGCGCCACGGACATGGCCGACGCCCTGAATACAACCTTGAGAGCACTCCAGACCGTCAAAAGTGCCCTTAAAGGGAACTCTCAAGACGCCTCATGATGTCTGGCATGATTTTCTCGGTCCATTGATTGAGAGCCCATTCCTGGGCCTCTTCAAAGAACCGCTTTGCTTCCAGGCCTGGGTGAACCCACCGACCCGAGCCTTTGTGCTTGCTTGAGGCGACCCTGAAGGTCATGATGCCTCGCTTGACGCCTTCCTTGCCCGCCGCGTCCTTGATTTTCTTTTGATACACACGCACGCCTTGAAGGAAGGGGATGCCTGTAGGGCCTTGTCGTACCTGGCCGATCGGCCCCTTGCCTTGACCTGGTCCGTTCTGAGTCTTGAGCGGGGACTTGAGCACGTCGAATTTGTGCAGCAGCCCGATTTTGGGTTTGCCGTCGGCATCGGTCTCGACCTTGCCGTACGGGATTTTTCGCTTGGCCATCTCTTGCTTGATGGTGTCCGTGAGCGACTTTCCTGCCTGAGTCTGCTGGGTTGGGCCTTTTTTGTGGTCAAAAGGCACGACCAGGTACTTCGAGCCGTCCTTGGCGGTCTTGGCCTTGGGCGAACTGAGGAGATTGTCAAGCATTTCGTGCTCTGGCATGCCCTCTTCAATCCACATTGCGGTCTTGTCGAGTGAAATCACCCATGTCGAGTCGTTGATTTGCTTGAAATCGAGCCCCGCGATGTACTTTTCGCGTGTCGAGTGGAGTTTCGACTGGACTTCTTCGAGAATGTGGGCATGGACCTGTGTCGCGAGGTCTCTCGCGGCTTCATTCATCGCCCTTTGGACCTTCGGCTCGAATTCTTTCCGGAGTTCGAGGGCCGCGCTCAGGTCAATGTTCAAGAAAATCACTGACTTCCGCCTGAACCGCCCGGATTGCGGCTCGAAGTCGGCGTTCCGTCGGGCGCCATGACGATTCCGGCCCGAACCGAGCGCCATTTTGTCTTGCCGGTCGCCGGGTCTTGGACTTTTAGCTGTCCGGCGTCCTTGCCACCTGCTGGTGCGCCGTCAATTTGCGTGCCAACGGGGTAATTGACTTGGTGGCGACCGGTTTTGCCTGCTTCGAGGGCCGCTTTGGACATGTCCTGCTTGGCCCTGGCCATGATTGGCGAGCGTGCCTTAGCTGCCATCATGTCTGCCTTGTTCGGAATTTGAGCAGCGTTCGAGGCGGGGTTCGGATTGCCGATGTGGCCCGGAGTCGTCAGGTGGTCGATACCGTTCCAGAAGGCGTGGTCGTTGTAGTCGTTGCCATGGCCAGGTCGGCGTGGCCCCGCCGGGTATTCGACGGTGGGTTCCCACGTGTTGTGGGGCTCCAACGGGATTATAGGAATTCTGCCGCCTGGGTCCTGAAGGGCTGCATTGTCGTAGTCCGCATTGGCCTCTTCGTGTAGCGAAGCTTCAGCCCAGCCCGCCTGCGCGGCAGGCGGGCGACTCTCTCGGTGCAGGTTGTGGGTCGTGAGCGCCCTACTGATTGCTCGTGGCGCTTCATAGCGGTCGTGGACTTCCTTGCCGCCGCCCTGTTCCAGGAGGGCGTCTTCCATGACTGGATGTGCCGCAGCATTGGCCTTGTTCTCGTGTTCGTTGCGAGGCCAGGCCTTTTCCATCACCTTCAGCTTGGTGTAGTATTTCGGGTCTTCGGTCAGGTGGTCCTTGGCGACCTCTTTGGCCCTGGCCAGGTCGAGACCGTGCTCTGAGGCTTCGGCCCTGATACCTGCAGCGAGTTCGTCGTGGTCGAAGTCGGTGTCGGGCTTGTTGTCGCCCTTGCCACCGGGCATCAAGTCGGCCTTGCCGAGCTTCTTCTTGAAGACTGGCGAACGACCCATGGCGCTGCGCATCTCGGCAGCGTTGGGAATGTTTTCTGCCGAAGAATCAACGACAGCTTGGTGGCGAGTGTCTGTGCCAAATTGGTTAGCGTTTGGGTCGAGGCTGTTCCGCAAGTGCGCTGTGTGCTTGTTGATGTGGTCAACGAGGTCTGGCGTTGAGTGACCAGAGAGCCCTCCATTGGAATCTGGAACTTCTTGTGCTCCGGTTGGGGTCAAGTGGTAGTAGATATGGCGGCCACCGAGGTCGGAAGCGTGCAAATACGACTCACCGGGTTTGAGCGCTACATTACGTCCGTCTTGACCGATGATCGGCAATTGCGAACTATCGGCAGACGCGTGCTCGTGACCGAACCACCAAGTCAATCTGTTGCGGAAGCTCGGTACGGTAAAGTTGTCGTTACGGACTTCGTTTTCGAGCGAGTCCAGGTTATCGGATCGCGAAGAAAGATAGCCAGACTCTTCAACGTTAGCTCGATCGGCAGCCATCGTCCGGCCATGGGCGCCCATTGAGAACTTCTCGGGCCTCAAGTTCCCCATTGGCCCGATGCTGGTGCGCTGGCCAACCTTGACTTCAGCAGGCAAGTCTGCGCCCATGCGGGTCGTGCCCTTTTCGCCGACCATGTCCTGGAGGACGGACTCGTGCTGCATGTTGGCCTGGTTCTCGGCCTCGTTGCGCGGGAGGGCCTTGAACAGGTCTTCGGACTTCTGGACCTGCTGAGCGTCCTGCTCGTTGGCCTGTGCGCCGAAGTAGTCCTTCGACATCTGAATCATGATTTGGAGCATGCCGGTCAGGGACTCGTAAAGCTCTGGGTCTTGTTCCTGGAGACCTTCCAGTTCCTGGGCGCGGTCCTTGAAGACCTTCAGGATCTTCACTACTTGCGAGCGGATGTCATCCTGGCCCTGAGCCTGTTGCTGCTGGGCCTGCTGAGCCTGGGATTCCTGGTCGTCCTTCTGAGCCTGCTGGGTGGCCATCTGACCGAGTTGCGCGTGGATGTCGTCGGCGGGGTTCTGGACGTCGCCGCCAACCGCCATCTGCTGGCGCAGGGCTTCGTTCTCTTCGTGCTCCGAGGCCTCGCCTTCCGTAGCGATGGCAGCGGGCGCCATGGGCTCTTGAGCAGCGGTCATGCCACCGCCAGCCGCTGGCTTGTTCATGCCGATGTCATCGGCCTTCTTCAGTGCGGGCTTGTCGGATTCCTCTTGCTCCTGAATGAGGTCCAGGATTTTGGGGCTGTACATCAGAATCTGGTCGCCACCGGTCGACTGGGCAGCCTTCAAGGCCTGGTCGGCCTCGGACAGCTTGGTCCCGAAGCCGATGCTGACGGTCGAGTCGGTCGAGGTCGCATAGCGACGACGCAAGTCCCCGACATCGTTCAACTTTTCAGTTGGGATGCGAATCCTGAGTTCCGAGCCGCTGGCCGAAAGAATTTCGCCCGAGTTCGCGAGAGCCCATGAACGCCACAAATCGTTCGCGGTTTCAATGGCTTGGTGAATCTGACGCACACGGTCGGGGTCGTCCGCCCTCGTGGCCCGAATAAGCTCTTTGCTGGTTGAGTCGGTGGCGATGGACAAATACACGCGACCGGATTGGAGGGTTGACATGGTTTAGAGATTACGCCTTGACGGGCCGCTGCCCATCTGATATGCACCTACGATGCTTCGGTTTTTGGGTCCATTCTTGTCAGGAGTCGGCGTCGACCTGATGGCGACCCTGGTATTTTACTTCACTGCCCAGAACCGGACCTTGTTGGCCGCGACCATGAACACCTTGTTGACGGGATGCGTTCTATACGTGTTTGTCGACATCAGCAAGGACACAGCGTTGGCCATACCCTACTTGGTGGGAATTTTCATTGGTGGTATCTTGGGCATGGAACTCAAGAAGCGCTTGGAGAAGAAATGAACCGAATCGGGCTGTTGGTCCTGTTGGTCGTGGGTTGTACGTGCGAAACCGTCATTGTCAAGCCCGTTACGGAATGCGGCCGAGAATGCTACTCCGGGTTCAATGAGGACGTCCGAAGTCCTTGTAAGTACGGTATTTTGGCGTGTGCCGAAGATGGAGGGGAACAGGTCTGCCAAGGCGAGGTCTTCCCCACGGCTGAAGTCTGTGACGGTGCCGACAACGACTGCGACGGCCAGACAGACGAGTTCTTGCCGGGTTGCTGCAGGCCTACTGGCCCGGAAGTCTGCGATGGGTACGACAACGACTGCAACGGGCTCGTGGACGAAATCACTGGAGACGTGGCCTTTTGCTACGAAGGTGTCCCGAGGTCGACTGTCACGAACGGACCTTGCAGGCCAGGTGTCAACAGGTGCGTACGCGGGCAAATGGAATGTAGCGGCCAGGTATTGCCCCAGGCCGAAGCTTGCGATGGGGTCGACAATGACTGCGACGGCCTCATCGACGAAGAACTGGCTGTCACGATGCCAATCGACATTGTGTTCGTGATGGACAACTCTGGCTCGATGACCACCATCGCGAACTCTGTCGCCATGTCAGTCACGGGCTTTGCGGCCAGGTACGCGAACGACACGGCCATTCGATGGGCCTTGATTGCAGCACCACCCGAAACACCCCTGACTCCCGGTGAGCCGTACTGGATTGCGGTCGTCGGGCCGACCCTCATCACGGACTTCACGGACGCGAACAGTTTCGCTACGTTCTTCTTAGCCCAAAAAGCGATTCGGGGTGCTGGTGACGAGCCGACCCTCGACGCAATGCACGGAATTTGTTCGGGAAGTCTGGGTCTGACCTGGAATCCCGGCGCCAAGCGAGTCATCGTGATGCTGTCGGACGAAACGCCCCAGAGCTACAACGCACCATACAAAAGCGTCGCGGGAGTCGTAGGGACTTGCGCAGGCTACACGACTCTGCTATTTGTGAACGCGACCGACAGGGAATGGCAAGCTCTGGCGATGGGTCTGGCTGCAACCCTGAAGGACATCAGGTCCATGACTTTGCCCCAGGACCTGACGACCATCGTAAACAATTCGTTGTGCCGCTAAAGGAGTTTTCATGGGATTGGACACCACTCACGACTGTTTCCACGGCGCGTACTCGGCTTTCCACCGACTGCGCTTGGAGGTCTTGAAGTACGCCGTAGCGCCGCGCGAGGTGGTCTCAACCGAGACCAGCTTCTACGAAGTCCCCGCAGACCTGCCCCTCCCGCTCCAAGATTTTTTGCTGCACTCCGATTGCGACGGGACCATCGAGGTCAAGGACCAAATCGCAATGGCTGAATGCCTTGAGGTCATTGCCGATAAAATGGAAGCCGCCGCTGACCCGGACGACACTGGCTGGGGGCACATCAAGGCCTACGGCGGCTTTCTTGCGGGGGTCAGGAAGTTCGCCAGAGGTCTGCGAAGGGCCAACGAACTCGGGGAACCGGTCGGGTTCCACTGAGTCTTGACATCTGGCCGGGTTTACTGTATAACGTATTCCACACTCGACGAACGGAGACGCCCATGCTCGACACGTTGCCCTTCAACGCCGAATACTGTCGCATCAAGCTCATGAAGGCCATTGAAGGCTTCGTGATGTGCCGCGTCAGCTACGCAACCCCCAATGGCATCAGCGTACGGTACCTCAACCAGCCGCGCAGCTACGTCGAGTGCGGGCCGGGCCAGAACACCGACTTCGGTCGCGTGGTCAGCGTCGAGCAGGTGGGCTTCTAATGGACGGGACAGATGTGAAGCCAACCAAGGTGCGAGACCTGTACGTCCTCGTGCGCAACGGTCAGCCAGGTGTGTTCGTGTACGACTCCGAAGCTGCCGCACGACGAGTCGCGTCGAGAGGCCACACGGTTGTCCGTATGACGCCCGCCGTCGAGGAGGCACAGCGAGATGTCTAAGTCCATCTTCAAGGTCTACGGCGGCCCCAGGGCGTTTAACACCAAGTCCGAAGCGACGGTCACCATTGACCGCTCCAACAACCTCGTGGTAGTAAGGCCGAAGAACTACCACAACACCTACGAGATGCGTCTGGAAGACGTGGCTGCGTGGGTCATCGGTACGACCATCAGGGCAGAAGCACGCGAGAAAATCCTCGCCAAACGAAAGGCAAGACGATGAGCATCGATTCACGACTGAAGGCCGCAGCAGACGAACTGAAAATCGCAGCAGCCATGCGAGGCAAGAACCTCACCGACGAGGAGTGCTTGGCGGCGTCGAAGAAAATCGCCGCCAGCATCGTCGCCATTCGCGGTGTCGGTCTGGTCACCAGAACCATCGTGTTCTGTGGCCTGGGTGCGCTCATCGTCGCCCTGATGGGCACCGACCCCTTCAAGACAATCATCGCTCTGGGTCTGCTGCGGGTGGCGATGCTGGGTGATGCGCTCAAGACGTACGAGAACAACGAGGTCATCCACACCGCTTCGGTTGGCATGGCCGAGTTCACCGGGGGCAAGTAATGTACCCGCTGATTTTGTTGTCAGGCAAGGCCGGTTCGGGCAAGGACACCGTCGGCGAGATGCTGGAGCAGGAACTCGGGTTCGCCCAGCGGATTGCCCTGGCTGACCCCATCAAGCGGTTCGGGTACCACGTGCTGGAAATGCCCGAGGACGTGCTGTGGGGGCCCTCAGAGCTTCGTGGCATCAAGTTCGACCGCAGGACCCTGGCTGTGAACTACGGCTCGTCTGGCGCCCGGCTGGACCGGTGGGTTGGCGAAGTAGCAGAGGCCACCGGCAAGCCTGAGCAGGACGTTGCCAATGCCCTGCATTCTTGGTTTCACATCCATGTCGGAGACCTGGGTTCCATCGGGAGCATCACTGCCAGGTCCGTGCTCCAGACCCTCGGGACGGAGTTCGGTCGGTATCTGGACCAGGACGTCTGGGTCAAGTGCGCCAAGATGGCAGCCGACGACTGCCTGTCGGGACGCATCGGGTACGACAAAATCCACGGCTCGACCACGCCCAAGCAGACCAACGTCGTCATCGTGACTGACGGCAGGTTCCGCAACGAGGTCCTGGCTGTGCGTGCTTGGGGTGGCGTGGCCATCCGAGTCTGGAACCCCGCTGCCAAGGGTCTCGAAGGCGAGGCCGCCAAGCACGCCTCAGAGACCGAGCAAGACACCATCCCGGACTGGTGGTTCTCCAAGACACTCGTCAACAACAAAGCCCACGGTCTCGTGGCCCTGCGAGGCCCAGTCCAAGAAATGACGCGCAGCGTCTTCCGGACCGAAACCCACGTCACACTGCCGGTGATTTGATGTCCAAGAAGGGCGTGTCAGACAAGGTCCCGCATCGCTGGATGACCCCTAAACGTCTTCCGTGGTTGACGTTTTGCTGGCGATGTGGTTTAGTACACCTCAAGACTACACCGACGTTCAAGGCGGTCAAAGCTGGCTGCTTCAAGGAAGAAGATACGATTATGGACCTGGAGCCGCAACAGTGAAAATCCACGCAGGAGCCCTTGAGTCTCCGCTACCGACTGACCTGAGTACGGCCCTGGAGGAAATCCTCCAGCTTCGCTCCATGCTGATTCGAGACCGTGAGGCCTTTGGCAATCGAATCATTGCTTTCGAGCGCGACAAGCGTTCGCTGGTTGGCCACATTCACGCGGCCCAAGGAGAACTCAAGAACGCCCGGGAGCTTTACGAGCAGGAAATCGCCAAGCTGAGGGACACGGTCAAGGAATACCACAACCGCGTCAAGAATCTGGAAAGCTTTTCCGAGGCCGTCGATATGATGCCCCTGGAAAAGGACCCGCTGAAGAACTGAGACCCGCATGCAAGGTTTTGTCATCATTCCTGAGACCTCCGAGACCACCGCTCCGTGCTTTTGGGCAGGACCAAGAAGTCATTTTTTGGCAATTAGAGGCAGTGCCATCGTCTACGTCTCTGAAGTCGCTGCCAAGATGGCAGCCGACCTGATTGTCCCGAGGCTTCGGCGCGAGTTCCCCAAGCACGTAGGTGTGAAAGTCATTCCTTGCCCTTGGGAACACTTTGTTGACGGGCTCGTACCGTCTGTAAAACAACCCCAAAAACGTGACAGCAGGCCATGGGTCGACGAAATAGTACCCCAAAACTGGGTCTGGAAGTACTGACACAAGCACTCGTAGCTCAATTGGCTGAGCATCCAGAGTAATGACCTGGAAGGAAAATGCGGGTTCGACTCCCGTCGGGTGCGTTCAACGCAGCAAAAAGGAGTAGCACATGGCAATCAAAGAACTGAGACTGGCAATCACGAGCAGCGAACTGAAGGACCTGGTGGAGGCGCGTGCGAGGTATCACACCGACCGCGTCGAGCTTCTGAAGGCCGAGGTCACCCGCATGGGTGAGTTGCTCGACGACATGGACGAAGAGGCCTCGCTGGCTGGCAAGTTCTCCAACTCGGGCAGCGCGGTGAATTCGCTGAAGTCCAAGCTCAAGAAGCACCGCGACCAGGCCACGTACTTCAAGTTCTTCGCCGCACACATCGTACCCAACGAGACGTACGAACTGACCCAGCACGACCTGGCCACCCTCGAAGTCGTGGAGTACTGACATGGCCGACATCAAGGTAGGACAGCTTTGGGGCGTTGATTGGCCGGACGAGGTCTTCATCGACCCCACAGTTCGAGGCCAAAGGGTTGGCTACCGAGTCATCCGGACTACAACGCCTGGCCCTCCTCTGAGTAGGTCGGTGTTTGTCCAGAACGTAAAGACGGGCGATTGTCACTCGTTTTTCATCTCTGCAAAGGGCCTGCCTCCCCACTGGAAGCTCATCGAGGACGTCCCATGAGCTACATCGCCTACATCGCGCAGTGCATCGGGTACTTCGTGATGTTCTTCGTCACGACCGTAGCCCTCAGCCTCCTGGGCATGCTGGTAGTCGAGGACTTGATGAAGCGCTGGTTGCTCCACAAACGCATTTGGCTCGCTTTCATCGAGTTCATGCAAGATAGACCCCTCTGAAACCGCCCCGACACTTGCTAAAGGTGCCGGGGCGTGGTATTTTGTGCCTATGAGCGACGACTACGTCAAGCACGCGACCGTTCGAGCCATTTACAAGCTGAAGTATCCCCACGAGCCCGTGCCTTCTGGTTCGCCCGGGTGGGTCGCTGCTTGTGGTGCTGAGCTTGAACTCGACGACCTGGACTCTTTCGCAGTCCAGGACGCCAAAGCTCTCATCGCCAAAGAACTCGTGGCCTTGCCGACCTGCCCAGTATGTTCGGCAAAGGTCGTCAAGGCCCTGTTCGATGGTCGAGTGGTGAATTAGTACCGCTGGTTCGAAACCGACGTCCTGGCCACTTCTCCGACCTGCAGTCGCACCATGGCGATTTCCCGCACGAGCAACTGAACCCAGACCGCGAGCACGTCTGATGCCTTCGAGTCGGAGGGGCAAATGGCCCTGACCTCTGCGGCAAGGCGTTCTTGAATTCTCGCTGCTTCCTTCTCGATGTCCATGGGGCTCATGGTTCGAACTCCGTCGTCTGGACAACGCCAGTAAAAACCACAGAGGTCGGGCCCGGATTGACAGTCCCTTCCAAAGTCTCGATTTCGCGCAATTGCGAACGCTTGGGGTCGAATCCGTCGGGGTACCGTTTGCGAAGCTTTTCGATGTTGGCGTTGGCCACATCGCTCAGCTTCAGTCCAAGAGCCCCAGCAATCGCTGCAACGTACCAAAGCACGTCGCCAAGCTCTTTCTTGACCTTTTCCTTGTCGAGGTCGTGTCCGTGGCCCAGGTGCTTCTTGATGAGGTCCTGGACTTCGCCCGATTCGCCACCGAGCCCGAGCCCAAAGACAGCGAGTCGCTCGCGGTCTGAGATGGTCATCGGTGCGGTTCGCTGCGTCTCGGTTTGGTATTCGTCAAGGGTCGTACGTGCGACACGCTGCCTTGCGGCGAGAAGGACCCGGAGGTCGTAGAGTTCGTCGTAAAGGACGTCGCGATAGAGCGGACCAACCATCTGCTCGAAGAGGGCCAAGCGCTCTCGAATCTCTGCTTCGAGTTTCGCAACGTCAAGGGCCTCCCATTGGTCGCGTGACTTCATGGCGTGTGCTCCGGCTCTTTGGCGTCGCCGACGAGTTGTTCCATCGGCCCAGCCCCGACCTCGTCGAAGTACTTGGACGTGTCGAAGTGCTGAAGGATTCGCTCGTTGAGTTCGCGTTCGCGTTCTCCGAACAAGACTTCCAGCCAGGGCGGCGGGTACGCGAACGAGACGAAGCGGGACACGCCGCCCATGTAGTTTTTGTACTCCTTCCAGACCCAGGCCTTGTTGACCGGATGCATCTTGAACTTGACCTGGCGGCGAAGGGCGTAGAGCGCGGTCGCCGTTGCGGTCAGTTGCTGGAGCTTGCCAACCAGCGTGGAGACCCGCACGGGGCCGTCAGGGCCCTTGACGAGGCCGTAGGTGAACGAATACTCCGATTGTTGGACAGTGTGGGGCTGGTGGATTTGCTTCTTGAGGGCTGAGATTTGGCTTTCGGTCTCCCTCAGGTCCTTGAGCCATACTGCACGATTGAACTTTTTCATGGTTTTGCTCCTGCGAGTGGAAGCCCGGACATCAACCTCCGAAGGGCTTTGGTTCGGATACACGGCTTCAGACCGATTGCCATGATTTGACCGTCCCACGGCATATCAGGTTCACGGATTGAAGTAAAGGTCACGCCAGCAGCCCGCAGCTTGGACTCAAGGGCCAAAAGCTCATCGACCCCAGCAGCGTGGAGCATCACGGCGCGAGTGTCTGAGGGGAGATCGCCGGGCGATGATTCGCCAGCAGCATGCACCGTCTGAGCCAGTTGCACTCCTAGCGGGAGGTCGGCTCTAACGATGCAGTAGTGGTACAGCGGTTCAGCAGGTGTGGGTGCCGACGCAATGTGCGTCGCAATGTTCAGCAATCATGGGTTTGTCCTTGATACGTTGAGAGCGTTGATTCGCTCCAGGGTCGAGTATACACCGTCTTCATGCCAGTTTTCGTGACCAATGTCAACGGCGGTTGCTGCACCGGTACCTTCGCACCGTTGAGTCCAGTGAATGAGTTCGTGGGCCAGAGCCGAGCGTTGCCATGCGTTTAGCTCCCAGGGCCGACCGACCACGATGGTCCGTTCGGGGCAGTACGTCAAGCCCGAGACGTCACGACCCCATTTGTCGACCCAGTGGGTTTCGTTGAGCCCGTACACCGAGCCCCACTTCAGGGCGGCACACGCTTTTTGCGGAGAATTAATACGGTCGTCGCTAATCCCTTGAACAAACCGGAGAATTTGGTCTTCGGCTTCCTGGACCTTCTCGATGGTGAGCCAGTCAGCAGATTGCTCTAGCATGCCCAGGCCACACCTGGTAGTAGCGGGCACGGGCCCACAAGCCGAGACTGCCAGAAACGCGATGAGCCAGATTTTCATCATTCGTAAATATACGTGCCGTAGGCGTTCGGCGTCAAGGGGAAGACCTTAGGCGAATTCCCCCGCATCGTGGCCAAGGTTCCCGCAACACCGTCAACGGAAAGCTCGTTGGTCGCCCCGAGTGTCGTGGTGGCTGCGATTTTACAGCGGGCACCTTGGGTGGCTACTACTCCGTTTGTGTTCGTCACCCCGGTCGTACCCGTTGCCAGATGCAAGAAAAACGGCCCCGCAATAGAAGCGATGGTTCCACAAGTGTTGAAGTACCCGATGACGGCGGCGCTACTGTGGTGGATGTTTGTCTGGCCGCCAATAGATATTGCTGTCGTGCAGTTCAGGAATCTGAGTGCCTGGCCGCCATTGATTTGGGCGGGGCACGAAGCCGTCAGGCCGGTCGCAAACCCATAAATGGTAGTGCTGGACAAATTCAGCACCGAGGGGGTATTGGCGTTCAGGGTGTTTATTCCGAGCGTGTTGTTGGTGCTATTCGTGTTCACGAGGCAAGAGTTGACTATGCCGCCAATCAATTCGCCGGTCGCCTGAATCCCGATTGCGTTCGTTGCCTCGACCTGCACAACGGACCGAAGCAAGGTCGGTCGGATGCCGGACATGTGGATGGCCGGTGTAGAGGCGACAGCGCTCTTATAGAGGCGACAGCTTGCCATCGCGACGGTTCCATACAGCAAGACCGCCTTGGCGTTCGTGCCAGAGGGGCTGGTGATGTTCAGGAACCGCACCTCATTGGTGTTCGTCGTACGAAAGTTGGGGGCGTTAGCCAAAATCACCCTGAACTGATCGGCAGTAATTGAAGACGCAAAAGGGGTCACCGAGCCGGTATCAATGTTAGTACCGTGCTCAAGGATTTCGTAAGCGGTGTTGTTGAACGTGCCGTTAATGGCGTAGGTCAGCGTCGTCGCCGTGTTAGAAATAATCGGGTAGACGCTATTGGCGAGCCCGCCAAAGCGGATAAACTTGCCTTTCAGTTGGTCTACCGTCCAGGTCTGTGTCGCATCGGTCAAGACGCCTGCGAGGTCGACGACTGCCGAGCCTGACGCACCAACATTACCTGTTGTCGTACCTGTAGTGAGCGTAGCGGGAACGAGCGTACCTTCGATATTGACGCCGTAGTTGTTGTCGGAGTTTACGCTACCAAATGGCATCTTCAGGAGGTTGTAGTCGATACTGAACGCACTAAAGCTTCCGGCCCCTACCAAGATGGTGACCTTGGCGAGGAGTGACTTGCTAAGCAACGAGTTGAATGCGGCCTGGATAGTCGCAAAGGGCCGGTCTGCTGTCCCTGGATTGCCATCATTGCCAGTCGTTTCGACGTACAGCGTCAGGGGCTCCGTGATTTCCACGGGCCCCGCACCGAACGGCGACTCAACAAATGCACTGGGCGTGAAAAAGAAGTTGCTCAGCTTCGACCAGGCCTCATCCCACAGTCTTTTGGTCTTCAGGTTCGCCATCGGAGTCCTCCTTCATCAAAAGCGCATCAGCCGCATGGGCCTTGAATTTGTAGTGCCGGGGCTTACCTTCGTCTTCGACGAGCTTGGCGATGGACTCGGGGACTTGGTCCATGGAGTCATGGCCGAGCTTGGTCATGTGCTGGTGGTAAGCCTCACCGTGGATTCGGGCCTCGTCGATGTCACCCGAGGCCTGGGCTGCACGAAGACCTCTCAGGTGGTGCGCCGCAGCGGCCGAGTGGTGCTCAGTCAAGTATTCCTGGTAGGCTGTATCTTCGGCCTGCTTGCGTGGCATGCCATCCTCGAACTCTTTGAGCGCGGCGCGGCGTTCAAGGTCGTCCTTGTGGGTGTCCTTGAAAATCTGGCGGTTCTGCCATTTGCCTTGCATGGTTCAGTCCTTCAAAATCTTGCGGAATGCCACGAAGGCCTCGCGTGAGCTAAATTCGAGTACCACGCCGTCGGAGTACGAGGTCGCTTTGACGTGCTTGGCCAGGTCTCGGTGGCACAAACACCCACGGAACTTGCCGCCCTGGAACTGGGTACCGCCACAAATGGGGCACTCTTTGGCGGCTTCAGACTTCTCGACCTTGAGGGCTGGCACCTTGGGGAGCTTGGGCTTCGTCATCTTGGGCTGCTTGGTTGGCGCTGTGGGCTCTTGTGGGCCCTGCTGTTGACTCGGCTTGTGGGTAGCCCCAGGAAGCTCGGTCTTCTTGATGTTCTTGCCGCTGAACTTCTTGGCGTGGTCGTAGAGCGCTTGCTTGAGGCCCTCGTCCTCTTCTTCTTCGTTGGTGTCCGTATTGACCGGTGTCAACTGATTTTCTTGGTTCTGGAACCAGGCCGAAGCGAGGTGCTTGCCGTGTCGGTCGTATGCGTGTACCCTGAGCCCGTCTTCGAGTTCTTCTTCACGGAGGTTGTAGCCAACGGCCGGGTCAAGGATTTTCTTGGCGAGGGTGCGTGCGAAGGTCTGGGCTTTGACCAGGACCTCGATGGACTTGCCAAGGCGCGACAGGGTCACGTCACGAACAGCACCAATCTCGGATAAATCTGAACCCACTGTAACAGCAAGTGCAGCCGCAACATGTTCAGGTGTCGTACCGGCGAATTCATAGTTCAACTCGGGGAGTGTCACAATCCCAGTGAGTCCCGACTCGGACTTCTGGAACTTGAGGTAAGAGTTTGGAATTCCTGGGACAACGCCCTCGAAAGCGTCGGTCTGGTGAATCCACGCGAGGGCGGCCCTGGGTACGAGCAAGGCGCCAAGCGCTGGCTCCTTGGTCGCGGTCCTGGAGAGTGCCTTCGCACCCTCTGCACCGAGCACGTCTGTTAGGAAATCAACCGCACTCTTTTTCATGGCGACCTTAAGATTACCGAGGGCTAAAGCCGCCAGAAGACGGACCGAGTACTCTGCGCATGGCGTCTGCGTCAATCGCACCGCCTGGTTCGCCGGGTTCTTCTTGCTCGCGAGTCAAGGCCACGTATTCACGGTGCAGGACCACGGCTTGAGGCATGCGCTGGATGGACCTGTCGGGACCATCGGAAATCTGAGTCACGCGGAGTTCGTGGACGATTTGGCCGACGTACCAATACGGTCGATACAAATACCGTACCGAGCACACAGCGCCACGAGTAGGAGCGGGTCCACCCAGGTCGAGGTTGGGTGTGGGTCGACGGCCAGTCCAACGGAGTTCACCACTGGACGTAATGCTGAAGTCGGCGCCCTGGGCATACCGCAAGCCAGCCGAATCAATGAGTTGCTGGATTTGGGCGACGGGGTACTTCAGGCGGTCAATGCCCGACTCGTGGTGCATGAAAAGCTGCCAAATGGGGACGACGATGTCTTCCTCTTCGAGGTAGAAACGGTCGAAAGGTGCGACGAAGATGGGCTCGCCGGTCTCATCGTATTGGCGGGGGAACGTGACTTGAACGGTCGAACCGTCCCAGAACCCCATCTCTTCAGGGTTCTTGTGCTTCGAGTTGCCGGTGAACAGTGCAGTAATCGTGCCAGTCTTGGTGTACAAAAACCCGTTGGTGCAGCCCTCGTGGTCAGGATGGGGCCGACGGATTTCGTCCATGTCGGTCATGCCGACTGGGCACCTGGTCGCCGCGTAATGCACGAGCCTGACGCCCTGGGAGCGAACAGCATCGTCGAACGCCTCTGCATCGAAGCTGATTTGATGCGGAGGGATTTCCGTAATGAGGTCGTTAACTGGGCGGCGTGACATTTAGTGACTTTCTAGATAGTCAATCATGGCACGAAGAACCTCTTGTTTTTCCTTAACAAGTCCCAGTGCCATGTTGCATGGACCACAAAGAAGACCGCGAACGACACCGGTCTGGTGGTCATGGTCGACGTGGAGTTTCTGAAGGGCGACCGAGCATGTCACGCAGCGTCCCGACTGGCTTAGCAGCATCTGGTCAAAAATCTCCACAGAGATACCGTATTCATTCTTGAGAGACCATTCCCAGACGTACTTAGTGTTCCTGGGTTGGTTTTCTTTTTGGTACTTACGTTTTGCCTCGCGATTGGCGTGGTAGTACTTGAGGCTGCTCTTTCGGCGCGTCAAAATCCGACGGACTTTCAGGCCAGTGGGCGATTCACGGTCCAGTAGGCTGATCGTCATCATTTTGAAGTCTCCTGAGAGTGTTCGTGATTCCCTCATATTTCGGGAGAAGAGCCTCGAACGTTTCAAAATCTACATGGTCCGATTTTGAGAGGTCTTCCCACACAACGTCGGGCTCGAACTTCTGGGCCAAGTGGCGAGCGACGGCTCTGTGGGGACCAGCACCAAGCACGGTACCGTCAGAACGGGCCATGACGTGCAAACCTCCACGGGTCTTGACGTGGTAAATGTCTCTGGAGCCGGACTTGCCGACCTTCCGCTTGAACTCAATTTCGTTCTGGGTGATTTGCATCGTAACCTCTCGACATCACAGATTACGATGCAGGCTTGACGGCGGGCATTTAGGCGTGTATAACGGTCGCCATGAACCTCAACGAGATGGACACCCCGATGCTCCGCGATGCGTACCGTGCCCTTCAGGCCCAGGCCGTTCGCGACTACTTCAAGTTCGCCCGCCCCAACAACCCCAAGCGCGCCTTCAACGAGTGGGCCTCGGATGCACTGGCCGAACTCGACCTCTCGGCCGAGCCCCGCAACTGGGTCGTCGCTGCTCAGCGGGTCGTCGGCATGGTCGACGAACTCAACAACGCACAAGAACAGCAGTACCACATGGAGTAACACAATGACCGACCGAGCAAGTTTCGCCGCTATCGTCTTTGCCTTCATCGTTCAACTCGCCCTGATTTCTCTGGGCGTGTACTTTATCAGCGATGCCCTTGGCAAGTCCCTCGAATTCTCTCAAAACGCCACGATTTCATGCGCCCTGCTCATCATCCAGTCGGGGATGAGCGTCAAGGTCTCACGCAGCTAACCCCGCAGTACCACAAGGAATCACCACCATGAGCGAGAAAATCAAGCTGAGCCCCACCACGCTGTTGATGCGCAAGCAGGGCAAGGGCCGTCTGGGCCAGGTCAACCGTGCAGGTTTCGTTGACGAGAACAAGCAGGTCTACGCGCCGCCCAAGTCGGCCAAGCGCCAGTCGGCGTGGACGAAGAAGATGGCTGAGAACGGCTACAAGTTCTGACCATGAAAACACTGAACTCCAGGGGCTTCGGCGAGTACTGCAACTCGATGCATTCCTGAAGGACCAAGACGAAAAGGACGCACGATGAAGACCCTGGTCAAGAGGACGATTGAGGACGCTTCGGTGGAAGAACTGAAGCAGGAACTCAAGAGGCGCGAAGAAGAGGCGGCGAAGAAATGAAGTGGTACGAGCACGAAGAGCACATGGCCGCCATCTCAGCGGCATTCCCCAAGATGACCTTCGTCCTGGAAGGCACTGGCGAAGAGCACGGGGATATCTGGGTCAAGGTCTTCAAGGGCGGCTCGATGGCTCTGAGCGAGAAAGCCGTTCTCACCGTTCCGCAGTTCGACCCCATGGAAGGGGACATCAGGATGGTGGGTAAGTAATGCCCAAAATCCTGAGCGTCACCGAAGCTGAACTAGCGGCAGATCTGCTTCAGAAAGCGGCCGACCATTTCGGTGGCCGGGTATGTAACGATTACAATCTGAGCGAGGTCATACTGGTTGTTCAAAAACGTCGGGAACTGATGAAAAAATTCCACGAGTGGAACGGCGACCCCGAGAACTTTGACCCCAACAACGAATACGTTTGGGTGTCAGACTTCATGATGATGAGCTACATGGCCTTCGTGATTGGACCTTAGCTGACCCAGAGCCCGTTCAAGGCCTCGGAAAGCTTGGATTCCTGGTCAGCCAGGCCCAAAATAGTCTGCAACCGTTGCAAGCTCGCGCTCGGATCGACCCCGTAACGGTACATAGTGTCTGCAATGGCAGCGACGTCAAGAGACTTCACCCACTCCTTAATTTCGTTGTCAGCTTCGGGGCTCAAGGTAGGCAAGACATGCATGCGCTCATCAGGCGAGAGCTTCGACCAGCCCTTTTCTGGACCCCAAATCCTGAGGTAGTACGGCACAAACGACTTCGAGTCGCGGCCTGGTGCGAACGAGGACCCAGCAAAGGCCGATCCGTGGTCAATCAGGGCGACCTTGCCTTCTGGCCCAATCATCAAGTTGTTGCCATGGCGGTCTGGATTACCTAGCGCGTAGTCCATGATGGCCCACTTGAAAATCGACCCATCGTCGAGGTGCTGCTTCAGCACTCTGCGGGGGACCTGCGAATCCTTTTCCCTCGCACGGGCAAGGCCTGTCCAATCGAGGCCCAGCATTCGAATGCCAGCGACCTCTTTGCCGTCGACCAGCACGAGTTCGACCTGGGGGACCTGGGGGATATGCATCTGGCGAGCCACGGCTGAGAACGCAGCCTCACGACGAGACTGAGAGGCCTTGTCTTCTGCTGCACCTGCAGCGGGGGATTGCTTGCCTGAGCCTGGCTTGAGCAAGAACAAATCGCCATCGTCGTTGCGGGCCATCAAGGTGCCTGACGAGTGCTTGCCGCCGAGGTGAACAGACTCGATTTGATTGTTGTCGATAGCCCACTGCAAATCAGAGGCCATCTCGGCTGCTGAGTGGTTGGCTGGCAGAACCTGCTTGGGGAGCTTGGGCTCTGCCTTGGACAGTTCACCACCAAGCGACAGCACGGCTTCGAGCTTGGCCCGGTCTTCAAGGGTCAGGCCACTCGCCAGCAAGGCCGCTTCGATGTCGTCGTCACAGTCCATGAGTCTAGCTCTAAACGCGTCTGGGTCAACCGGCTTACCGGTCAAGAATTCAATGGCTTCGAGGATGGCGTGCCTGCGCTCATCGTAGCCCAAGTGGTCGATAATACTGTCGCTGTCAGCACCACGAGCTTTGGTCAGGGTCTCAACGGCTTCGAGCAGGACCTGGTCTTCGGTTTTGTGGACCAAACCCAGGTCTTCAGGCTTGAGGTTCTGGGCGATGCGCTGGAGTTCGTTCCAGGCCTTGCGGACTCTCTTGACCTGGTCGTGCTGAGCTTCGGTGTTGCGGTCGATCCGCTGGGCAACGTGGATTTTGCGTCGGTAGACCGGGTCCATCAAATAGTTCTGAGCGAACGCAATGGTCTCTTCAGGCCACTGTGCCGGGTGATAGCTCATCCTGGGCCCATTGGCGAAAACGCCCTTCAGGGCGGCACGGTGCTCGTCTGGGAGCCTTGCCAGGGTCTCATGGATGATGGCGTCCCTGGACTTCATGCCGTACTTCTGAGCCAAGCGACCAAAGACTCCGTGCTGGAGTTCGTGCTGCTCGTTGGCGTGGTCAGATTTAGAGCCGACAACCTGGCGAACGGCCCTGAACTGGTCAGCGAGGTTGCCTACGTCGTTGTTGTCAGCATCACCGAACATGCGGTTGCGGACACCCTCGTCGACCTCGGTCGGCAGGTCCTTGCGCCACTTCACACGGATTTTCATCCTGCGGCGGCTCTCGGGCAAGGCTTTGTCCTTGAAGGCGCCGTAGTCAGTATATCCACCGGTTTGGGAGACCGAGGTCTTCGACTTGGTCTGGCGGAAATCGCTCTTGCGGCGGTTCTTCTCTGGGAAGTACGCGCCGAGTTGGTGGAGCTTTGCTTCACCGAAGTGTGGGTACAACAAATGCCCGATGGACTTGACGAGGTCGGACTTGGCCAGGTCGTCCTTCAGGCCCTCAGCGACCGTTGCATCGTCAGCCATGCGGTTGCGCTGGTCTTCTGTCAGGGCCTTGTGCGCGACGACGTGATGGTGTAAATCGTCGTGCTGCATCGCGTGCTCAAGCTGTTCATCAGTGATATCAGGCCTTTGGACGATTTGGGCAGCAAGCCATCGGTCATCCCCATGGATGAGTTCGTGCATCAGTTCGGGCGTGAGTTCGGGGTGATTGGCTGCAGCTTCACGGACCTGTGGGTCCTCGTCTTGCAGAGCGATTCTCAGGTGATAGGGCTCAACGTGGTGTGACTTGAGGGCGAGCCTGCGCTCAACCGGGTCGTCTACACCAAGCAGATGTTCAAGGCCGTCAGCTTCCATTGACGTTTAGATTACGGTGTGATAGCTGTGCCACATGGACATCAGCCGCTGGCAGGAATGCCAGCAAGAAGTTCTGGAAGTGGCGCGACTGTATGGCGGCGCCATTTTCTTCCAAGGGTGTGGCCAGGCGGTCTACATCGACGTGCAGGAAGAGTCTTTCACCGTCATTGGTGCGCTGCGGGGAGGGTCTTCACCAATCGGTGCGATGAACGCCCACGACATGGAGCAGGACCTGGAAGTCATCGCCCACCGCTTCGAGCAAGAGGCCATTGCTCTGACCTTCGGTGAGCCCAAATTCGTCACTGGCCAGAAGTACAAGAAAGTAAACCCATGAAAACGTTCCGAACCCGCCCTATGACCCCGGCGCTTTATTGTCGGGGCTGCGGGTCGTGAGGCACATGACGGTGTATGCGCTCGGGGTCTTGTTGGGCAAGCTTGGCTGGCCATCTCACAACTATTGGTGGAACGCTGCTGACACCGCTGCCTGTGACTGGTCCAGGATTAAGTTCGCAGACTCGGAGCTACTAGGAGTTTTCTCTTCTGGGGATGCGAACCATCTCATCGGGGGATACGAAGTCGACCTACCGACCTGCCCACAGTGCTGCGTGATGATGGACCTGGCCCTGGAGATACGTGCAAGGCAGTTGGCCGAGGCCCAGACACAACAATAGCGCTCACGGCGAACGCGGGAAAAACTGCGGCTGGGCTCGGTAGGCACGGTGGGGCCGTAAAGTGGTGGTTTAAGCCGTCGGGAAATCTCCATTGACCTGAATTCAACTGGTTACCAGATTACCTATACTTCCAGTAATCGTCCGGGTCTCTGCCGTCGCTGTAGTCATCTTCCTTGACAGGTTGGGCTTGGGTTGGGTTGGTCCAGTACCCGCCTCGACCATCTTGGACGTAGACTGAGCCTTTTCTGTCGCAGCCGCACATCAAAACGGGACCGTCACCGCACCTACCGTCGTAAAATGCCTTGGCACCGCATCTACTGCAAACGTAGTCGTTCATGTGAGTTTGTACTCGTAGGGGCCAAAGGCGCCATCGAAGTCGCGTGAAACGACCTGGTCCTTTGCACCCCATTGGGGTTGGTAGTCCCAGCCATGCTTTTCGGCCAGGGCCTGGTGGACTCGTGATGCGGAGGTCGAGTGTTCTTCGCCTACTGCGTGCTTGATACCGAGGTGGTTGTTGGCATGGGCGTACAGAGCCTCGTACATGGCCTTGCCTAGCCCCTTACCCCTCAGAGCCTTGTCGCGAAGGACTGAGTACGTCGGCAAAATGGCTTTGTGGCCCGATTCAGTTCGGTCCCAGGACCCGTCGACATACCCGACCAGTTGCCCTGATTGGCGGTGCTTAATAGTCACGCGAGCAATCGAGCGCGGTTCACGTGCGTGTGGGTCTGTAGGCTTTTGGCCTGCTGATGGGTCGTGGGTGACGTGCATGGCGTAATTCCGACGCAATGCAGGTGATTTAATCAGGTGCGAATAGTCGTAGGTCGTTTCGTCAATGGGCGTGCCAGGCTTGATGTCCTTGATGGCCATTTTCTTGAGTCCCGCGTTGGCTGCGAGGCTGCGGTATCTCATGACGTATGGCTCGTTTGCAACTTGTTCGTCAGACGCACCCTGGCAAGCTCCCGTGCCCCATCGCCAAGCGTAGGCTGCACGTTCGACTGAGCCGTGCTGCTTTTGCAAGCGCATGAAATGACTGGTTGCGAGCAAGTTGTAGAACTTGGGGTCGGTCTTGAATTTGTTGATGAAAATCGCTGGGTCCTTCATGTCGCCGTAGAGCTTCTGGAGCGTTGGTGCCCTGAGGTATTCTTCATGGGCTGTTACGGGCTTGAATCCCAGCGCTCCATGGGCTGTGTGGTAATCCCCTTTGGGGTGCTTGGCGTGTGCGATGTTCTGGCCGAAGCTGGATTCGAGGTGTGCGATGGGAATCAGGGCCTGGTGGAGGCCGAGGGCTGACCACTTCACGGGCTCTGCAGCGATGCCTGCTCGTTGCGTGGCTTCAACGAGAGCCTTGGCTGGCTTGGGGTCTTGCTCTGCACCGCCGACCTGGCCGAGGGCCATTGCACCTGCCAGGGCTGCTGTGGAGAACAGCCCCTTTTCGAGGAGGTCTTCGTTCCCTTCGACTTCGGAGCGCTGGTAGGGCATGAAATAGTCACGGTCCAAAGCGCGGTACCTGCGCAGTGCTTCAGGTTCCTCTTGACGGTGGCCTTTGCGGCCCGAGGGCCTTTTGCCTCCGACGCTGCGTTCCATGGAACGGCCGTTTTCCTGGTAGGGATAGCCTTTGGGGTCGACAATCCCGAACCTGGCCAGATGGCGCTCAAGGTCTGGGTGGATGGCGGGTCTTTGGTCTGTGTGGCCGCGAGTAAATGCAATCCAGGCGTGAGCCATTTTCTGGTTGTTGGGATGCATCCGGGCGATTGACTTCAGGGCCTTTTGGTGGAGCGGGTCCTGAGTTGGGTCGTTGGCCCCAAAATCAAAGCTCGTGTCAACGTCTTGCTTGATGAGTCCCGCAGCGACTTTGTCGTGGTGCTCCAGCATGGCCTGCTTGGCTTGGTGCTTGTCGTTGAAGACACCGAGGTGGGCCGCCTTGCCGGTTCTCTTCGAAGTGTAGTGCAAGTTCACGACTTGCTGGGCCTGGAGCCGGTTGTGGAGCCCCGCCGAGAGTTGGTAGGTCCCGTGGTCGGCTTCGTGTTGGACAATCCAGTTCTTTTGGTAGTCTGGGTCTCCAGGGGCTGCGCCTTTGGTCAGGTCTTCGGCCTTACCGAGTTTGGCCTGGACTCGATTAATGACTTCTTGGGCTCGCTTCGAGGGCTGCTTGGTCAAGAAACCTCGACCGCGACCTTGGTCATAAGGCACGGGAGTCCTGAATTGGCTTGCAGTCGGGTCGAGGATTTGCCCTGTCTTGGCGTGCCTCAGGTACCAGTGCTGGTCGCCTTCGTGCTTGACATTCTGAGGAACCCAGCCTGATTCATGGCCACCCATCATGTGCCAAAGAGCTTCTGAGGCCACGTAGCAGTGACCTGCGAGAGGGTTGGGGCTTGAGCGGTATTGGGGCCTGCGGAGGGAGTTATCCAGGCTTTCGGTAGTGGCAGCAACGAGGTCGACAGGGCCTTCGGCTTTGGTGAGACGAACGACTTTGAACTTCTTGTGATTCTTGCCGCCCGGCTGAAAGTTCGTGTCGTGTGGGCGAACTTCGTGGTGGTCGTGGTGATTCGCGTTCCACCATGAAGCCAGTTTTCGAGCGTCGTCCTCAGTGAGAGATTCGCCGATCTGCTTGGGCTCACCCTTCTCAAGGTCTTCCTCAGACTTCTTGGTCTTCTTGGGCGGATCGACCAGTTCGTAAGCGTCCATTTCCTTGAGGCCGCGCTTGAGGGCTGCTTCGAGGCGGTGATTACCGTCGACTACGTGCCAGCCAATACCATTCCTACGGACAACTGCGGGCGGGAGTCTATCGCCACCTGCCAACATGCGTGTGTAGAGCGAGAACCTGGCCTTGCTGACGACCGGGTTGGTGCCGCTCGTTTGAGGCGTGATGGGGATTTTGACGGGCTTCAGGCGCTGTGAGTCACCAGCACCGAAGAACTCCACGAGCTTTTTGTGGTAGGCCTTGTCCCACTCAGCCCTGGCTGGGGTTGTGTGGTGGGGGATTTTCAGGCCGTCCTTGGCTCGCCATTCCTTTTGTTCGGCCTTGGAAAGCTCGTCATTTTCAAGCAAGAACTTGAGCGTGACATTGTCGCCATGGCTGACGTGGCAGTGGTCGGACTCGGGGAGTTCGTCTTTCCACTCGTAGTCAGAGGCCTCTTGGTCGGGGTCCTGGGACAAATCGACCTTCGTGTCGGACGGCACTTCGACCACGAAGCAGTAAATCCTGAGGTGGGCCTTGCCGGGCACCAAATCGTCGCCCAGGAACTCGATGTCGCTTTCGGGCGGGGTAAGGCCGGTCTCTTCACGAAGTTCGCGTAGCGCCCCGTCCAGGGGCTCCTCGCCCGGGTTTAGATGGCCACCAGGCAGGGTCCATAGGGAATTGTCGGCACGACGAATCCAAAGCAGCGCCCCGTCTCTGATGACGGCGATTGACGCGACTTCGGCCTCCGACTTGTCTCTTTGGGACTTGCCGAGTTTCATACGTGGCTCGAAAAGATTTTCCTGTCGTAGAGCGACTTGATTTTCTTCACAAGGCCAGCACGCTTTTCGGCCAGTTCGTTGTAGCGGTTCTTGTAGATTTCAGGACCTGGCGTGCTGACAGACTGGCTGAGGCCGTCGATCCCCAGGCTGTGGGAGTTGTTCCCAGCGTTGGTGGCAGCGAGCATCGACAGGATTTCCTGGGCAGCAATAGTGCCAATGAGTTCGTTGACGATGCGAGGTACGGTCGAGTCAGGGTATCCAGTGATATATTCAAGCTGCCAATATGCCGGAATCCATGACCTGTTGCCCATGATGGCAAAGAAAATCGCGCCACCAGCAGTGCTGGCTGGCACCATTCCACCCTGGATGAAAGCTGCGGTCATGGGGATGATGTTGATTTGCCCACGGTGGAAGTACGCGACTTCGACCCAGTCAAGGGGCAACGTGAACACATCGATGTTGTTTGCAGGCGTCACAGACAGCTTCTGAATCGAATTCACTGGCCTGTGCAGGGTCTTGATGTACCCGAAGGACTCGTAGGCCTGACGGTCGAAGGGGTACTTCTCACGGCGCTGAATGGGGCTGATGTCAATCATGCACTCAGTCTCGGCCTGGCTGATGGCGCCGATGATGATGTCCTGGATGATGGCGTCAGTCATCACCATGGGCTTCTTGGTGATGGAGTCCCTCATCTTGGACACGAGGTCAAGGCCAAAGAGGTGCCTGGTGCGGATTTGGTACGGCCCGACCATTGGCTCAAGGCGTTGGAGTTCAGCGTCGATGGCGTTGGACGGGTAGACCGCGCCAACACCTGGTTTCGAGTTCGTTAGAATTGCCACGGGTCACCTCACAAGTTCGAGCGCGGATGAATCTTCAGCGCAAGCCTGACGAGACCACGGGTGACTTTGGTCCCCTCGGTCAGAGTCAAGCGAAGTTGTGGTGTGCCGCGAATGACGTCAGTCGCCAAAATGCTCAGGCGCCAAATCGAGCCGTCGTTGGCGAATGGCTGAGTGGCCAATCTGGTGATTTTCTTGGCATCGTCGATGTTCTCGATGACGCACGACAGCGTCGCACCGGCAGTGGGGACGTACCTGCGCCCCTCGGGCTGGAAGCCCTGGAGAGCACGGTCGAGGCTGACGTCAATTAGCTGCAGGTGGATGTCAAGGGTATCGCCCTCGGTCCACGAGAGTTCAGTGTCGGCCTCAAAGGAATTAACCGACTGGACATCTTTGAGTACTCGGGCGGACAGGTGCATGCCCTGAAGATTACACGGCCTTAGTCGTCGTTTTCTCTCAGGGCCATATAGCTCGCAAGGGCACCGACCGCGAGCAGGAATCCTGACCAGAAAAACAGTTCAGCCAAGGCATGGTCCCTGAGGGTGTTCTGGGCCACGACGCCAAGGACGATGTCGAAGATTGACAACACCGAACACACCATGAATCGCAACCACCTGGTATTCATAGCAAAGCCGTTCCAATCGGGTCGTGCTCGACGTCCGTCGTGGCATTGGGCGAAATCACCAAGTAGTCGATTTTGACTTCGTTTTTGGTGAGGTTGAGGTCGTACGTCACGTGGGGATAAATCCAATGCTGGCGGCCTGTTTCGACTTCGAGGCGCTCCGGGATTGAATAGTCCAGGGCGATTTCAGCGACCAGGGCGTGGCCGGACAGAAACACCACACCGCAACCCAAAGGCTGGGGATCCCCGTGCCGGTAGACGAATAGGGGCGACCGGAAGCGGTAGGGGCCTTCCGCCTTCTTGAGGGGCAGTACCGTGGCCTTGAAGCGCCAAAGCCGGGATTCAGGTACGATGCGGTCGGGAATGTCCATGGTCACTCTGGGATGTAAAACTTGCCACCACGCATCAACAAGTCGAGAAACTTACCGTCCCGAATGATTCGGACGTCGATACCCGAATAGGACAGGTCGCGGGTAATAATGACTTCATCGCCGTAGAGCCTGGAGACGGCCTGCGCCGCTTCATACGAAGTCACCTTCGCAATGGCGGACCTGTCACCAGCGTACACAAAAATCTCAGGAATCATGGTTACGCCTCCGCACTGAGCATGTTAGCAGATTCGATGTCGGTGTCAACGACCCCTAGCTGCATGAGCTTGTAGGACATCTTGACGACCGACGAAGCGAAGGCCTCATCGTCGGACATCTGGGTGACCATTTGCCCCTCGAAGTACTCGGGGGTGCATTTATTGAGCAGAATCAAGCCCTGCTCAAGGTCCTGCTCTTCGCAGACGTAGTCAGAGGCCACGGTGACGAGCAACTGGAAGTACACGTCGTCGACCAGTTGGCCTGTGGCACGCATGTCTTCAATGGCCTGGAGGGCGAGCTTAAGGTCTTTCATGGCCACCCCCTGTACCGGTAAACATCGAGCCCAAGGGCTACCAATGGGGCCAAAAACACAACCACGAGCAGAACCGCAACGAGAACGTCAAGGAGATTCATGGACCGTCTCGCCATCGTGCATCTTACGGAAAGAGATCCATCCAGAAAGGTTGCTTCTGTACCGATTGCTTTCGTACTGCGGGACCCTTGACTTGAGCGGGACCATCGCTTGGTGCTCGGCGGGGCTTGCGTGCTTCGGGTTGCCGCCCATGAGCTTGAAGTAGAGTTCGATGTCCTCTTCAAGGGTAGCCGTTGAACCATCGTGCTTCAGGTAGCTCACCCGTGCGCATCGTGCAGCGCTAAGTTGGGCGAGATGCCAATCAAAGAGCTTCTTGCGCTCTTCCAACTGGAAGCCCTCGGCGTTCGGGGGCTTGACGCGATGGTCTTTGCCAAAGAGGTGGTCGATGTACATCTCGCCCAGGTCTTCATTCTTGATGAACGGGAGATGCCACTGGCCAGGCTTCAGGACCTGGGGCTTTGACCACTCATGGGCGCGAAGCATGGCCTTGGCGAGTTCTTGCATCTCGGGCTGAGCCATGGGGTGGTTGCGGAGGGCGTAGAAATTCGCGAAGTCCGTACCTGTGCAGACCACCTCGATGTGCATCCAGGGCTCAAGGATGCGATTCGAGATTTGCTTGTGGAGGCCGATCTTCCAGAGCAGCCAAGCGAAGGCAATCGCGACGTAGCGGGTCTTGAGCCAGATTTGCTTGACAAGCCAGAGACGCCAGCCGGTCAGTTCAGCGGCGGCCTGCATGCCAGCCTGGTTGCGACCCCAATGCACGGGCACAGCAGGTTCCTTGATGATGCGCTCAATCATCTTTTGGATGGGGATGGCGCGGCTGGAAGCTGCGTTGCGGCTGAACACGCGGTGCGTCATGAACTCGGCATGCACGAACCGAGGATACTTCAGGACGAAAGTCGTAAGGCGGTGTCGGCTGTTCTTCTGGATTGAATCTGCAACGATTCTGGCTGAAATGGTCATTTGTCGCTTTCAAAACGGGCCGAGTACACCACGAGGTCTCCAGGAGCAAGTGGCTTGCCGCTCTTGTCGATGAATTCGCTCAAGGTACGTCCTCGATGAGCTTGAGCGCCGACCACTGGCGCCATTCAGGACGACTCCAGACAGTCGAGACCTTGCCCGTCTTGACGTGCTGAATTCCAACGCTTGAGAGTTCAGGACTTACGGACACGACACGGTATCCATCGAAGCGACCTGACTCCGGGCAGGTGGTAGCGATAGCCCAGACCTGGCCGACTTTGACTTTGACGAATTCCATTAGCGGGCTCCGAAAATCAGCTTGAAGAAAATCTTGACACGCTTGAAGAACGACATCTTCTCAGAAGCTGGCATGAGATACCAGGACTTTTGCTGGAAATCCCTGACCTCGACCAAGAAAACGCCATCCTTTCGGACGACGGCGGGGTGCGAGTCGAGGAAGTGGGCGACAACCGCAGGAGAAATCCCATTGGAGTTGCCATCGCTGCGCTCGGCATGGGTAGACAGGGCACGCTGAAGGGTGAGGATGCCGTAGCTGTCGTCGTCCTTCATGTACTCAGCCACGACCTTGGCGTTGTGGGCAGCGACACGGTCGGCCTGGTTCTTGAGGTCGGCCCTTTTCCATTCGACGTACTTCGAATCGTCAAGATGCGAGTACGCGGGGACGGCCGGACTTGTCTTCCTCAGCACGTCGCCGTTCTTGGTCCAGAGCAGTGCCTCACGGACCTGGTCCTTGGGAGCGTCGTAGTTCTTGAGGATCTTCAGCAGGGCCTTTTGGGCTTCTGCCGTGGGGCAGTTCTTCAGCACGATGTCGGCTGCTTCGTCACACAAAGCCACGCCGTTCATCTCTTCGGCCACATTCACAGTTGAATCAAATTGCATTTATTGCACCTTTGCGAGGTAGTTGACGACGTTGCGCATCATACCAGAAATCGGGTCGAAGGCAAGGGCGACCAACAACCACGCAGGCGCGTACTTAAAGTTGATGAGGCCGAAAGGGGTCCAGCGGCTTGAACCGTAGTCCCACGGAACAATACCGCCACCGTGCCCCCCAAAGGTCTTTTGGAGTAGTCCGGTGGCGATTTTGATGGCGGCACCCGAGAGTGCTTCGGCGCCGTAGATGACTGGCAAGTACACCAGGGCCTTGAAGTAAAAAGGCCATGGCAGGGCCTCACTGACGGCTTCGAGTACCAGGGCCGTCATCCCGTAGACAAAAACCATCGGAAGATAAGTATGCCCGGTCATCTTCCAGTTCTTCTGGTACAGCGAGAAGAACCCCGTAAACCAAAACTCGATAAGTATTCCCAGGTGGCCGTACATCAAGAGTTTTTGGATAACTGTCAGGAGCATCTTAACTCCAGGAACCTGACCCAAGACCGAAGCTCGTCCAGCGACGCGTCTTGCTTGATTTTATTGGCTCGCCAAGAGACGACGTGAACGTTTCCGGACACATAACCCAAAGTATTGTCGATCCGATCAATACTTGGAGTCGCGTCAGTTCTTTTTCCTTGTGTAAATTCCAGTCTTATGCCCAAGATTGGGCAAACCGCCGGTACTCGAATGTCCGCTTCCGTAATGGAGCATTCTATTCCTTTTTTTCGAGCACTACTCTTGGCCGACCACAAAAGAACCAGTTGAGGCTTTTCTTTTTTGATTTTTGCTTGAGTTCTTCTCTTAGAAGCTCTGCCAGCCTCGGTCTTGGAGTACTCTCTTTGTCTTTTTGCGTCTCTTTCGGGGACGTACCCTCCTGGTGCTGTCATTAGACTCCAACGTCAAGACTTTACCGGAAACGCCGGACGACAGCAAGGAAGGTGGCTTGGAATTTCTTGGGGGTCTTGAGCACCAGCGCTGCGATGGCGACGGCAATTGTCGCGGCGATGGGGTTCCGAGGGAAGAACACTACGGGGCCATTTGAAGATTTCATGGGAAGCGGGGCACGGGACTCGAACCCGTACGAGAAGTTTGGAAGACTTCCATGCTACCGTTAAACATCAGCCCCGCATTTAGCGGCCTACGGGAATCGAACCCGTTTAATCTTCGTTGGCAACGAAGCGATCAACCAATGACCCAAAGCCGCGTATTCACTTGTATGATTGCGGCGTCGAGAGAATTGCACTCTGTTGGGAAGGCTTATGAGGCCCTCTGGGATGTCTAACCCCCCACCCGCAAAACGAAGATTACCACACCCAAAGCTGCTCGTCAAGGCTTGACGTGCTTGCCGACGATGATTTTGGGGTACTTTTCGGCCAGTTCCTTCATGTTCCCAATGGCGACGCGGACCTTAGCGATGTCTTCGGGGCTCTGAGCCTGAGGAGCGAAGGTCTCGTCAACCCACCGGTCGACCCAGGCCCAGTGGGCACGCCATTCGTCGGCATTCATTCAAGACTCGCGTGAATAACCTTCAGGGTGGTGGGGTCCGCAACCGCCCATCCGAAGGGCTCGTACTCCTGGGCGTAGTGCTTGCGGACATCTTCGACGACCTCTTGAGCGGTGGCTCTCGGCGTCGATGGCATCCCGTAGTCCATGTAGGCGAAGGTCCCGTCCCAGTAGCGAATCAGGCAAACGTTGTGGCCACCCAGGCCGTTGCGGTTGCCTTCCCACTCCGAGCCGCCGGTCTTGTTCCACATGACCGTCAGGAGCCTTGCAGAGCGGATATTGAAGAATCCTGGCTCGTGGCGCTCGCTGCTGAGGACTGCAGCGATATAGACCGCGAACTCGTCGCAATCACCAATGAAAGACTTGGGGTCGTTGTCGGCACGCCACTGGACAGCCGTGGGAGCGCTGATGGCGTCCCAAAGCTCGCGCCACGAATCAGGTCGCCACTTGAGTTCAGAAACATATCTCGCCAGGTCCTCAATCGAGTAGAACCGCTTGAGCGGTGCTCGTTTGGACTTGGGCTCCCAGATGGCCTGGTAGGTCAGATACCACAACCTGGAGATGCCAAGGCCGAAGTAGACCTTGATGAGGAGGTAGCGGGCAATGCGGTAAAACACGTTCATTCGAATTCCTCGGGAGTCCTGAACATAGTCACTTCGAGGAGTTTGCGGTAAATCGGGTCGACAATTTTTCGGTCAAGCGTCCTTCGCGACGGCTGTTCCTTATCGATGGTCGACGGGATGCTATACGCCGTCGTCTGAAAGTAGGCGAGGGCCGTCCTCAGCAGGTCGGCCTCTTCTTGACTGAGGTCAAGGACGACTCGGTACTCCGGGGGCGGTGGCGGAAGTTGATTTCTGGTGACGTTCATGTGAATACTCCTAGGTTGGACTTCAGTAGTTCCTGTGGGATTCGAACCCACACTTTCCGGATTTTAAGTTCGGGCCTCTACCGGACTTGGGCTAAGGAACCATATCACGAAGCTTATCGTCGGCTGCGGTGACTTCAATCGTGGCCCAAATCCTGGACCCCTCGGGGACCTGGGGGAGGGCGATGGCATGAGCCTCAGCCAGCGTAGGGGCCTCGACCCGAATGACCGGGACGTCGAACCAGCCCTTGCGGGCGGTCTCCTTGAGCGGGTACAGCGAGAACTCGAAGGTCACTGGATACCTCGGTCGACCTGCGCGCAGACGTAGGTGATGTTCCGCATCTTGTTCTTCCACATAATCCGGATATCCCACATGTCCGGGAACTCGCCGTTCCCACCGATGTACTCCTCGATGAGCCCAGTGCGCTTGACGCCGTTGATTTCGATTTCGATTTCTTACCAACCTGGTCGGCGTAGTTCATGTCGACACTTATACACGATGTTGGGTCGTACGTCAAGGACCTCGAAGAAGACGATCTCTGGTTCGTACTCGATGGCAGTTCGAACACACAAGATCGCACTTGGCAACTTCTTCGAGTACTCTTTCCCAGCTTCTCGTAGGTCCAGAAGCGATGGAGAAGTCTTTGTCGGACTTGTGATCGAAGTCCATCGCCACTGGGTCAAAAACACCACCGCAGTCCATGCAGGGGCGCGACTTGAGTTCTTGCATCTTCGCTTTGAAGTCGGCCCTTTTACCGGCGTTTGACCTTATCGCTCTTTCAAGATAGACCTGCTTGTGGTCTCGGTAGTGTTTCTGAGCGTATACTCTCTGGCACTCTTTGCACTTGTCTTGCAGGCCCTTCCGGGCGTGGAGATAGAACTCGTCCGGGGACTTCTCTGTCTTGCAGGCTGAGCAGATTTTCATGTCTTACAGATTACTGCTTCAAAAGTGCTTCAAAAGTCGATATGGGATTCGAACCCATCTTGACCCGATTTTGCAGATCGGCGCCTCTGTCCCTAGCTGGCTCATCGACATAAAACTTATTCAGCGCCCGAACCCACCGCAACCATTACAGTTGCAGTCCTTCCCTTCACACTCGGAGCAAGTACTCAGGTTGGGCGGCAACAACCTGGCCAGGTCTTTTTCGCGCATTTCAAGGCGGATCTTGAGGGCCGCGATCTCTCTCGCGTGCTCATTGAGCGATACTTGCTGTCTCTCAACGAGAGCCGTGAGCTTCTCGAAGGCACTCACGAACTTCTCCATCACGTCTTCAATCGCCATGACAACCTCCAAAGGAGTGCGCTGGACTTGCACCAGAGCCAGGTTTTACCCCAGCTACCTGCTTTCCAGACAGGTGTCGGTCCTATCCCGATCGGCGTACTCCAAAACTACTTGATGACTTCATCGATACTACAATACGTGATTCTGGTGGTCTTGCAGTAGTCTTCACGTACTTCAATATGCTTTCGAAGCTTGAGTTCCGCTTCCTGCGGGTTTTCGGCTTCGACCAGGCGGTAGCCCTGCAGAACGTCATCGTCGCCGTACATGTAGTACACGGTCTTCGCAGTGAACTGGGCCAAATACAGCATCTGGTCTCCTGACTTCAACAAGCTCCGAGGGTTAGATTCGAACTAACACCTTTTCGAGTAACAGTCGAAAGTACTGCCAATTATACGACCTCGGAATACAACAGCGGAAAGCATCGGAATCGAACCGAACCCCCTTTTGGGGGGCGAGCCGCTTAGCAGGCGGTCAGGCGTCCATACACCTTTTACTTTCCATTTGAATCAAACACCGGCTTTCCTTCTTTCGTCAACTCACAATACCGAGTACCCTTGCCTTTGCACTCCTTGCACAGCTTTTTACCGCTCAGACGTCCACCTCGACGTCCAGTCCCACCGCAGGTCAGGCAGCGTTGAAGCTGGCCGACCAAAGAGTCGTACGGAGGCAGGCCTTTGTCGTCGGGGAAAAAAGACATCACGCCTCCAGGCGGTACAGCACTTATACCATTTAGTTGCTACGACAGTCAAGCGGAGAAGTAAGGACTTGCACCTTTACCCATTGCTGAGCAGATCGGTTTTCGAGGCCGTCCCGGCGCGCTTGTCCGGTTCCTTCTCCAAAAAGAGGAGCCACTGAGATTCGAACTCAGGTAACGTTTCCATCGCCTCGGTTTTCAAGACCGGCCCATTCCCACTCTGGCATGGCTCCAAAAGTCCCGTCTCTCCGGGCGTCACGCTTCCATACGTTGGCGTTCACGTTTGGTGTTACTAGGCTGGGGTCGGTAGACCTTGTTGCTTCGCACCAAAAGGTCCGGAGTGGGCGACTTGAACGCCCTCGGTAGCGTATCCGCCACCTTTTACCTAGCGAGTTGCGACCTCTCTCCGGGTGAATTAAAGCTCTCCTTGCGGGTCTTGACTGGCGACCAATTCTTCGGGGAGAGTACTACTAGGGCCGTGTCGGAATCGAACCGACCTATCTCATCTTAACAGGATGCCCCAATCACCAGACGTGGCAACGACCCAGATTAGCACGGAGATGTAATCTCTCGTACATGACAACTTGTACCAAACATCCAACTTCAAAGCAAGGCCAAAACGGCAAATGCAAAGCGTGCAACGTAGAAGCTGTTTCTGCATGTAGACGTCGCCGAAAAGCTCTACTGGTCGAATACGCAGGCGGGAAGTGCCTCGCTTGCGGCTACGACACATACGCCGGAGCCCTTGAATTCCACCACGTGGATCCAACGACCAAATCGTTCACCCTAGCTGAAAGGGGGAATACCAAGCACATTCAGACCCTGATCCACGAAGTCCATAAGTGCGTACTAACGTGCGCCAACTGCCACAGAGAGATCGAGGCTGGCGTTAGGCCTATTCCAACGACGATTCCGAGCTACAGACCCGAGGTTTTTGGTGACTCCGTCTTCAGTTCCAAGAAAGGAATCCAAGGTCCACGAGCACCCAGAAACAGGTGCGCTTGCGGTGCGCTAATCAACCGCAAAAGCATTTCTTGCGTAAATTGCCACAGCAAGAACATCTAAAACGTGGACCGAATTGTCGGGCTCGTTCCCTACACCCTTGCGCTTGTCTACCCTGGCCTACGCAAACCGGCGACTCTTTGGGTAAACTTATTCAGACAGTCCCGCGTACGAGGATCGCACTCGTCTCAATGCCGTGACAGGGCACCGGCCACACTAGCGGCCTCACACGGGTTAATCAGCTAACTACGCGAATCACTACCACTCTTTCGCCTTCTTTTTCGCCACCCTCGACGAACTCACCGTCGATGATGTTGTCGTACTTCAAGCCACTGGCGGTGTCAAAGCCGTAGCCGTACATGTCTTTTACCACCACATTGGCGGTGGAGTCAAACTTCCGAAGTTCTGCAATCAGTTCTTGGACGGTCATATTCAGTCAGAATCCTTCTTCGTCTTCATGTGCAAGCAGCGGCACTTCCCAGTTCGAGATTTCTCTCACGTTCACGGTCATTGCGAACGTTGCGTCCCTGACGCCCCTGCGGTAGCCCCTGTCGAACTCTTGGCTGAGTGCCGCCCGAACGGGGGTAACTTTCCCTCACGGCGGGCTATGCTGCGGACCCCTTATGTACTCTCGGCGGGATTCGAACCCGCAACCGTCGGTTTTTGAGACCGCTACCTCTACCAGTTGGGCTACGAGAGCATATCACTAAAACGCACCGCTGTCTTGCCTTTAGACGACCCTGGGATAAGTCCCAGGAGAAGGGTTCGATCCTCATCAACGGCTCTGTGCCTACGGTGGGATTCGAACCCACAACACAACGGTTCTCAGCCGCAGTCCTCTACCAATTGGGATACGTAGACGTCTTCAAACTTTCTTTTGTGCGTCCTCATTCTGTGACAGTTGGCGCAGACAAGGTCGCATTTTTTGATTTCTGCCAAAATCTTTTCCCAAGACTTCCAACCGATAGCTCCAGCAATACCAAAGGACTTTTCACCACGTGCATGATCGAATTCCATACACCATGGATGAAACACCTGTCCGCAATCCATACAGGGCTTGTCTTTAATCTCTTTGTAAAGCAGAGCGTTTCTCTGCCTCAGCTTTACATTTGTTACTTTTGCCCGAGCAACAAAACCTTCTTTGTGCTTTTTGTAGTAGTCCCGATTGTAGCTAGAGCGACAGGTTTTGCAAGCTGTTTGCAGCCCGTCCGCCTTGGTTTTGTTGGGATGGAATTCGACGAGGTCTTTTTCGACCGCGCAAGAACTGCACTTTTTCTTATCCATTGATCCTCCAAAATTGAGATTACCGTTTGGAGCTTACAATGACGTTCGGATTCGAACCGAAAACAGCGGGTTTTGGAGGCCCGTACCCTTACCATTGGGGCTTCGTCACTATCAGGGCGATTACCGGGTACTGACCCCGGGCAAACAGGTTCACAGCCTGCTGTGCTTCCATTACACCATAACCGCCATACAGTCGAGGAACTCGGAATCGAACCGAATCCTTGGGCTTTTCAGACCCTCGTGCGCACCAGCTACACCATTCCTCGAATTAGGAGTATTCACTTGTCATCTACCACTACCACATCCAACGACGTGATGTCAACTTCTACTGCTGTACTCCCAGTGGGATTCGAACCCACAACCTCTTCGGTCTGAACGAAGCACCTCTACCAGTTGGGCTACGGGAGCATGAGTGAGAGTGGTGGGGATCGAACCCACTTAGCCGAAGCCGCCGGTTTTACAGACCGGTGCCCAATCCATTAGAGCGTCACTCTCATGCGTTTATTCTTTTGTGGGTACGGGGCGACTATGAAAGTCGTGCTGCCGATGATTCACTTTTATAGTCGACCGGTATTAAAACCAGTACGAATACAAGGAACTATCAAGGCAAAGCAGATTGGAACCCTGATTGAGGGTCGAAAAGCTCGTATGTGAGTTCTTCGTCTGCATGGTAAGCACCAGATTACTACTGTCGAACTACGTTGTCAAGCAGAGAGTGTAGGACTTGCACCTGACTTGGGCGGTTTCAGAGACCGCTGAATAGCTATTCTTCCAACTCTCTAAGGACGAGATTACCACACCCGGGAACCAAACGTCAAGTGGAACGCGCCCAAATGTTCCAGGTGGCTATCTCGGGCAAGCTCCAGCCACATTTCAGGCACTTGTGGACGTCATTGGACGAGTCACGATGGTGATGGTCTGGACCTCAAGTCCTACGAAGTTTTCCATACGGGCTGCTGTCTCTCGTCGAATTGCTTCGACGGCAGCGTCAACTTCGGACTTGGTGTAGACCTTCACGTGCAACACCTGTTGATGGGGGAAAAGTCCACCTAGGATTCGAACCCAGACCTGAGAGCTTCAAAGGCTCTTGTGCTGACCGTTACACCAATGGACCAAACTTACTGCGGGTGCCACCCTTGCGGAAAGCAGATTACCACATCACGGGAGGTCGCGCAATGAGGTACTCACGGGCTTGTCGGAGGGCGTTGGGGTGGAAAGTCGCCATGACTTCTTCCCAACCTGGCTCAGGAGTCGTCCCAAAGCCAGCGTCAACGAGCCTGCCCACGCAAATGGCCCCAGGGTCACTGTGGACGATGATGCCGCGTTCTTCGACGTAGGGCAGCATCCAGACCCGACCCTCAAGGTCGGTCATTACGAAGCATTTGGAGGCCAATGGCGTAGCCGATGGCGAGCACCAGCGATTGGAGCCCTGTGGGTCTTGGAAGACCTTCAGGTCCGGGAACATGTCAAGAGCAATTCGTCCATCTACAGCCACTGGCGACTGCCTCTCTACGAGGTCGGCAATGTGTCGTTCGATATCCACGCTCACCCCCATATCTCGACAGATTACGTTCATCGGTCCTCGTCTTTCGGGTCTGCGATGATGATAATTACGAAGAAAATCAACAGGCTCCAGCCGAGTACCAGGCCGATGATTTCGTACGCTTCGAGCAGGGATTCAATCATGGGGTTTTGTAGAGTTCGTACAGGCTGACGTTCACGGGGTCTTCCAGCGTGAAGACCCTCTTCAAGAGGCCGATCCAGAACTGGAGTTCAGCCTTGCCGACCTCGTCCGAGCACTCAGAGTGCTTCTCGATTTCGATTTCGAGGTACCTACGCTTGTTGCTGGAATCCCCAAAGCGACATACATCGTACAAGGCGAGACAGACCGTCGCGGTGGTCTCCCCAATCGGGTACGTAAAAATCCACACCCAGTATTCCTTGTTGAGGGCGGACTCGTACTCGGCTCCCAGCATCTCCAGGAACTCTGAGACCGTGAACGCACTGATGGTGCCGACCGGGAGATCGACTTCGTGGCGGTCCAGAAGCGAGTTTGCTGACTTGCGAGCCTTGATGGTCAAGCAGGTGGTCTCGGGGGCGTAGGCACAAATGCCGACGCCTTCGTCAAGGCGCTCGCGATCAAAGCGAGCCCTGACGACCTTGCCGCCTACGTTCCAGAACTGGTCGATTCCAGTCACCCGGCGAAAGGTATGGTCGGAGAACCTCTCGTCCATGAAAGCCTGGATTTGTGAAGGCAACAGGCCGGTCGCTTCGAACTTCGCTTCAACTTCAGAATGAGGATCCATTATCAGCTTTCAGTGCAGAGGCGTCACGGGGTAGGGCCGCACCCCGACGGTAACAGAATGTCGACCAAATGACAAGGTCTTGCTGCCGAAGGGCAGGTGCTGTTCGGGCAAATAATGGTCCTGGAAGCGGTACCACTCACCAAGCGAGAGCCAGATCTCGAACTGTTCCGGCAACTTGGCGTCTTGCTCAAGAGCCTTGACGATTTCGTCACACACGATTTCGTAGAAATTCACAAAACCTCCGACCGGTATTCAGCCCATGAGCTTCCCAGAGTTCGTCGTCCTGGACCCAGCAATCCCCGCACAAAAGATGCCAGTTCGAGATTTGCGCGAAGTACGCGGTGTTGCTCCGACCAATCATCGGCAAAAAAGACGACTGACACCTGACACATCGATAGCCAGCGACTAGTCCTTCCCAAACCCCCATATCTCTGGCGTAAATGCCGAAGGAATAATCTGAACGATCACGCTCTTCAAGCATGTCATCTTCGTCGGTTCGCTTTGAGATTGCGAGGCCCATGAGTGCGAAGGTGCGACGGTCGCGGGCACGACGGAACCGACACTGGAGGATTTTGTGCGCGAAGAAGGCCAGTCCGGTTTTGTCGAACGTCACCGGTCGTCTTCGCTGATGTAGCGCTTGACCGAGCCGTCGAGCAGGTCTTCGAGGCGCTCATCGTTGTTGGAGATACCTGACATCAGGCGCTCGACCACGTCCTTGGCCTCCTTCAAGCCGAGACCGTACCTTTCTCGCACGGACTTGATTGCGCTGATTTTCAGGCCCAGCGACAGGAACAGGAACGTCCTGTTGACCACGTCCTCGGGAAGCTCCTCGGCGGTGGCGGAAGCGACCAGGTCCGTGAGTTGCTTGAGCGAAAGACGCTTCGGTGTATTGGTCGTCGCGGTAGCGACCATGCTCTGGCGCACGTTGAGACCGGCTCGCTCCGCGAGAGCCTTCAAGGCCGGGTTGTCGCGGATGTCGCGACAGAGGGCCATCATGTCGTCGTCGGAGAGGTCGAGAGTTTTCCCATCACGCGCGATGGTGTGTACGGGGATGCTACGGGTGGTGACTTCAAGCATTTTGTGCCTCCAGGTTTTTGGACTTATACCACGGTTCCGCAATTACTTCAAGCCGCCTTCACCCAACCTGCGACCTTGCCCTCGAAGAACGCGATGTCTGCCTTGATGGACTCGATTTGCTGGGCAAGCTGCTTTGCCTGCTTGGCGACGGCCTCGGCGAAGTTGAAGAAGTGCGAGCAGCCCTTCGAGTCCTTGACCTTCTTGCCGAACACGTAGTCACCAGCCGAGTAGGAGTACTCCTTGTCGCTGCGGTCGTCGGCCGCGATGGTGAAGGACTCCGGGATGTACTTGTTGAGCCAGTACCCGGCGGCGTCCTTGGTGTGGTACACGCTGACGGTCACGGTGATGGTCGTCGCGGTCTTGAGGGCTTCGAGGGCGGCTTCGTGACGAACGAGCGCGGACTTGATGAGGTCAAGCATATACACCGTGCCCTCGACCGAGACCTCGTAGGGGGCGAACATGTCGCCGGGGCAACCGCCGAGGATGTAGCCGTAACCCGGGCGGGTGTATCCGTGCTTGAACATCGTGCCCGTCGGCTTGACCTTCTGGTTATTGAAGCAGCAGGCGCAGGTCGCCGAGTGGTTCTTCGGGGCGACGACGACCTCAGCGGCAGGGGTGATGCCGAGCTTCTTCGCGCAGGCCTTGCAGGTGACCTGTGCCTTGTCCGTGGTGGTCATCCCGCAGATGGGGCTGAGCGCCCACTGCTTGCAGTACGACACCGTGGAACCCGAACCCTTGAACTTGCCCGCGAAGTGAGTGGTCATGGATTGATTTATACACTACGCGGATCCCACCGTCAACACCCCAACGACACTATTTCTAGGTGCTGCCGGGTCCGTTGAACTGACCCATCGCGTAAAGCTCGGTGCGTCCCGGAACCGTCAGACCTCGCTTGTCCGCTTCTGCGCGATACTGGGCGACGGCCTCCTCGTTTCGAGCGGCCTTCTTGTGGCCGAGGCAGATGGCCTCGGTGTGCAGAGCGTTTGCTAGATGCTGAATGAGTTCGTCATCGGTGAGGTTCTTCATGGCGTCTCCGGTGGTTCAGCGGGTGAGGAAGTCGTAGTCGCGGGGCGTCTCGAAGCGGTCGTGAACGGGGATGGGTCGGCCACCACCGGGGAAACGCGAGTCGCTGGAGAAGACGAAGTTGCCGCCGAACATCGGCCCGATGAGTTCGGGATTGGACTTGTCCGGGACGGCCTTGAAGTGCCCGTACCAGGACTTGCAGACGAGCGCCGGGTAGCGGTCTGAGGCCTCGATGATTTCGGGGATTCCTGGCCCGACCAGGACGAACTCGCCGTGGGTGGACGTGATGCCGCCGTTGGTACAATCCGTCGGGTCTCGCAACACTCGAACGTACATGCCCTTCATGACGCTGCTCCAATCTTGAGGCCGGGGTTGGTCATGCTGATGCTGTCGCCCACGGTCGGGGGGCTGATGGTGAACAGGTGGTGGAGAAAAGTGTCTTCGGCGGTCGCGGCCTTGAGCGTCTTGGCGATTTCCTGGGCAAGACCCAGGCGCCAGTCAACCAGAACTGCGAAGACCATTCCGTCTGCATCGGTGATTACGTAGAAGCCTGAAGTGATGGTGGGCATGGATCGATTTATACACTACGTCGGCCCATTTTGTCAACACGCCTCAGCGCTTCTTCGCTTCGGGGCACTTCGGTGCATGGCCAGTCGACATCAAGTCCTTGATATCGCAGCGGCACTTCTCGGGCTCCGTCAAGTTCATGAGCAGCATGTTCTTGGTTGGCTTTGGACCTTGCAAGACGCGGAACCTGAAGCGGTCTTCGATTCGGCCAGGTCCGACAAGGCCGTTCGGGAAGTCGCCCGACTTGGCGCGAAGCTCTGGGGCCAGCTTGGCGACGGCAGCTTCCTGTTCTTCGGCCATTTTCTTGGCCCAGCTTGGCCAGGCTTCTCGGGTGAGCGGCCCCCCAGAGACACCTGGTTCAGGCTCGTTCAGTGGCACTTCACCACAGGGGTTTGGGCCGTCTGTCAAGAAGGACTGCTTCAGGCGGGCACGTTCGTCGTCGGGCGGCGTGTACGACACACGGGCCCGCCTGAAGCAGTCCTTCTTGTGAGGTTTCGGGTAGTCATGTGAAGACCCCACAACCGTCCACGGTGGAAGAGCGTGCTCGTCAACCTTCACGGACTCCGTCGCCCAGCCAGTGATGCTGATGCGGAGGTTTCCACCGTCTCGGACCTGGTCAACCTGCCAGTTGTCAACGTTGGTTTTGTAAAGAACTTTGCCGGTCTCGTCTGTCAGCGTGAGTGTTTTCATGGTTCCCTCATCCTACCTGAACTCGGCCCCAAAGCAAGGCCTCTTCGAGGCCGAAGACGCCCTTCTTGTTGCACGCGTCGCAGTGGTACTTGTGAGCATCGGGCTCGACACCGCTGGCAACCTCGCCGCAGTACAAGCACACGCCCTCGTAGTTGTTCCCCATCTCCAGGAACTCGTCCTCGGTGACTGTCACCTTGACGCCAACTCGGGGTTTGCCAGTGCGCTTGTTGATTCCGCGAAGGTGTTGGATTTTCATACGCGAAGAATACGCTATTTAGTTTCGGCCGTCAAGGACTTCACGCACACCCCGTACACTTTTTTGCCAAGCTCCTCGGGCGAGATAATCCGTACGCCATGCTCTTTTTTGTTGTGGTGGGCAGGGTCTGAGTCAAAGGCGATGAAATTTTGGCCCAGGCACCCAATGACGACGACCCAGTGCAGTTCTTCGTCAAGGTGGATGATGACCGGTAGACCCGCCAGGACCCGCTTGCGGACAGTCGAGGTCAGCCCGATGACCGTGGGTTTGCACTCTAGCCGGCGTAGAGCACGAATGATGCCTCGGTCGTCAGTGCCGTGGCTGGTCGTGCCAGCGAGCTTCGCAATTTGTGCTTCTGGGACCTTTCGACCATAAATCCGCAAGGCGTTGGCAATCGCTGCGGGTCCGCAAGTAAATGGTCGGGTCTGGTATCTCACGAGACGTTCCAGAACTCGTCTCGGGTCATGCCCCGGGTTTTCTCGTAGTGCTGAATCCAGCCTTCGAGGTCAGCCCTGGTCGGGGTACCTTGGCCCCTGCAAGCTCCCCAGAGCCTCGCTGGGCAATCTTCGAAGGTGTGCTCGTCACAGCAGCACCCACACGCCGCGATTTCCTGCAGGAGGGCCGTATCGCCGTTCCACATGGCTTCCTGGACACGCTCACGCCATGCCCTTTCGGCCTCTTCAATTTCGGATTCAAGGTTTCGGGTCGCCACGGAATGCTTCCAGTCTGTCGATACTGTCGCAGGCGCACTGGTACTTGACCTTGAGTTCCTTCAACTCGACTTCGAGGGCCAGGGCGCGCTCTTTCCAAGATTCCTTCGCAGGTCGAGCTTTGCTCTGGCCCACCTGGAGCCGGTACAGCGTGTTCATTCTACCTGTCTCGGAATTCAGGATGGACTGCGTCGCGTCCACCAGCCCTTCGTCCGAGAGTTCGGACAGGGCCCTGATGATGGGAGCGGCCAGGGCGTTGCCCTCGACTGCCGACATTTCCCTACCTTCAGCCACGAAGGCGATGACCTGCTTGTACGTACCCTGGCTGTCGGGCATCCGCTTGAGGATGGCCAGGACGTCTTCATTGGTGGTGACGCGAATACCTGACACTTCGAGAGCGGCGATGGACTGCTTCTGAGCGATGGTCATGGGCGCATTTTACATCGAACAGCGTTGGACGTCAACACTAATTCGCGAGGACCTTGGTCTTCCAGTGCTCTACCAGACCTTTGTGGTTCTCGTCAACAGCCTTCGGGAGGACCCCGGTATGGACTGCGTGGGCACGCCAGGCGTAGAACTCGTGGTCACAAGCCGAGCAAAGCTCTGTGTCGGCGAAGTAGACCTTGGGCTCGATGGGTGCGACCAAACAGCGAACACATGGCGGGTTCTGCTTCATGGTGTCTCCAGTGAATACAGCAATTTGTTTGCCAGACGAAGGAATCGAACCCTCATAACTGAGGTACAAGCTCAGGGTAATAGCCGTTATACGAGGCTGGCGTTTCTAAATTCAATGGCTTGGTCGTACATCACCCCGCACTCGGGGCAAGTGATTTCGTACCGGTATTTCTCGGAGTTCACGGGCTTGTCGCCCTCACCCAGGATTTCCTTGGCGGACTCCATCACGACCATGGACTCGGCCTTTTCGTGCTCAAGGTCGCAGGCCCTGCGGTTTTTCCAGACCTTGGGTACGTGCCACTCGTCTTGGGGATACACTGCGGCCAGGGTCCTCATGATTTTGATGAGGGCGTGGCACGAAACGTGAATCATCGGACGACCTTACCGTCGGTTCCCCACCGGTTCTTGAGGACCTCGGTTGCACCGCTGGCAAGCTCAATGCAGAGTACCAGGTTTGCCAACTGCACGGTTTTGTAACTGTCGAACCAATAAAACGGCAAACGGTCTTCGGGTTTGGGGGTAAAGTCGGTGATAATGGCTGTGTCGTCGTGCATCACGGCAATCAGCCGATGTGTAGGGGCGGTCACTGGTCCTCCACCGCCAGCCGGAGGTTGTAGATGTCGCGGCGCATGACCTGAAGGTCTTTGATTCGGGCCGCATGAGCTTCGTACGCCTTGCGGTACACCGCCGTAGCGTCAGCCAGAGGGTAGTAGTCGCGCATGTGGGGCGGATGAACAATCATGTACCCGATGAGCCCGTCGAGCAACTCGTACTGGGTCTTGAACTGGGTCGAGAGTTCCTGTCGACCTGAGCCGTTGAGGTGGACGAGCGGTGCGACGACGCGGGCTTCGGCGAGTTCGTTGGTCATGTCGAGATTTATACACGAGCTATGGTTGGACGTCAAGTACTCCCGGAGAGACTCGAACTCTCATGCGACCAATTACCCTTTCGAGCGTTCATAAGACGCAGGGGATACAGGAGCGAGGAATCGAACTGGACGAACAAACGCGTGCAGTTGTAATCTGACTCCGTGGTGGGGATCGAACCCACATAGACCAATTACGGCTTCTTGTTTAGAAGACAAGGCCGATACACGGAGTGAAAATGAAATTTGAATGTGCAGAGTGCGCAAAACCTGTCGACAGAAAACTGGGCGAAGTCAACCGGAGCGGAAACAAACGGTTCTTTTGTTCGCACACCTGCTCGGGCAGCTTCAACGGAAGGCTGCGTGTCCGAAAAGGCAAAATGAAGATTTGCCAACAGTGTGAGGCGGAATACGAGTACAAAAACCATAAGCCGAGCGCCAGGTTCTGTGCAAGCTGTTTTCAGCAAAAACAACTAGAAACAAAACGAATCACCTTGGGTGACGTAGCGAAGCACTGTTCCGTAAGGGGTAAGCACCCCTCTTGGAGGTGGGCGTACGTTAGGACGCAGGCCAGAACTATCCACAGCGATCTACTTAGCTTACCGTGTCGAGAGTGTGGGTACTCAAAGCACGTAGAACTAGCACACGTTAAACCCATCTCTTCTTTTGAAGACTCCGCGCTTCTCTCAGAAGTAAACGCCAGAGCGAATGTTTCTCAGTTGTGCCGAAACTGCCACTGGGAATTTGACCACGGACTCCTTATATTGAAGTAAGGTCCATCGGCGGGGGCAAAACATTAGCTGTAGGTCACGGTACCGGCGAGCTTCTTGACCTTGTTGTCGGTGACCTGAATCTTGCCGATGTCACCCCGCTCTTCACCGCTCCAGGTCACCTCACCGTTGAGCGTGTAGCCCCAGGGCACGAGGAAGTTGGCAATGATGTACTGAAGCCATTCGACGTAGTCGTAGAACTTTTCGTTGCCGTCCCACGTGATGCCCGTACCGTCCTCGGTAGGGACCCACTGACACCAAAGCCCAGGCTGAGTCCGTGGTGGGCAGTTGCCGTCCGTGACCGAGTCATCGCGACCCTGGCCCTTGAAGCCGCTTCCTGCCACGAAGTACTCGCCGTCGACCCCGACCGGAAGTCCGGTCACCTCACGGACCGGGTCAGAGAGTCTACCGGTTCGGACAGAATCACGCTCCATCCGGCGTGTGTCAGAGAACGCCTGCAGGTACTTGAAGTGGGCCAGCGTGAGCGGCTTGTCGAGCTTGAAAACGCCTTCGAATTCGGTAGTGTATCCCATGGTTGCACCTTTACTTGCTGAGAACCCGCCAACAGTACATTCTTGAATGGTCGGCACGGCACTCGTCCCAGACGCTGATTTCGCCCCAAACCGAAAGCGCGATGGCTGCAACGACTACGACAGCGATGAGGCCGTACAGAAGGATTTCGAAGGGCTTTTTCACAGCATCTCCAGGAGGTAAAGACCGCCGACGACGATGATGGCGGGCAGGGCCAGGATGGCCGCTTCAGCAACCAACAGTGCGACGGAAGCTGCGAGGGCGAGCAGGTCGACGATGAGTTTGGTCATGGGCTCTTAATACAGCAATTTGTAGAGTACGTCAAGGGTTGAGGAGCTTCTTCAGCAGGAGCCTGGTGTTCTTTCGGAGTCTCGCGTCGGCATCCTTGGCCCTACAGGCCTTGCAGCGAGTGTGGCCCTTTTCGGCCTCGCCGTGATTGGGACTGGTAGCGCAAAGCCCTGCTGCGACGCGCGAATTGTACTTGGACCTGACGTACTCGCGGTTTTTCCGCGCCCAGGCAAGGCACTTGAGGCGGTTCTCTTCTTTGTGGGTCTTGCAGCACTGGACGTCGGGTGCGTGCTTCCGCTGGCACCTGATGCACTTGCCCAGGGCCTGGCGGTGGCCCACGAAACGGTGCCATGCTGCTCTTTTCTCTTCGGGAAGGCGCTGACCCCAGGGCGGCTGACCACCTGTAGAGGTCTCTTCTGCCAAAAACTGGATGAACAGCTTGTTCTTTGGTTCCATGGTCGACACTTTACGTGGACTACGAGGTGAACGTCAAGTACAAAGTCCTCGGAGGGAGTTGAACCCTCGTACCTGCCTTAGGAGTGCTGGCGCCAGATCCGCTGGCGAGGACAAAATCCACCGTGGGAGTAGGATGGGGGTCCCCTCTTCCGTCGTTCATACCCTTTGTTGGACAGCCTTTGTCGCTTACTGACGCAGGATGGCCATCCTGGCAGGGCTCAAGGCCACGGTGAGTGCTCCCGGGGGGAATTGAACCCGCCGTTTCTCGGATACCAGCCGAGTGGTCTACCTTTAACCTACGAGAGCTTTACTTCTTCTTTGAAATGGTTCTCGAAAGTGGGTTGTGCCCCCACTTTGCAAGTAATCTAGTATCCGATGAGGGGATCGAACCCTCTTCACCTTGTTGAAAGCAAGGAATCCTAACCACGTAGACGAATCGGACAAACAATGAACAGCAAAATCTGCCAAAAATGCCAATCGACATTTGTCGGCAAAGACCCACGCCAGGTTTTTTGCAGCAGGCGCTGCGCTGCGTTACACAACAACTCAGACAAAACCGGAAAGTGCAAAAGGTGCGGAGTCCAGTACTTGAGAGACAAAGAAAGGTCTCCGACTAGCAAGATCTGCAAAGAGTGCAAAAGAACCAGCCAACAAGAAGCGACGAACGAAATCAAAAGGCGGACTCTTGGGGAATATTATGCGATGTCCACAAAGTGGGCGTCCAAGCATCCGCAGTACAAGTGGAACAGCGTTCGTAATTTTTGTAGGCGATGGAACTGGAAACCGAATCTAAAGTGCGAGGTGTGCGGATACTCGGCACACATAGAGTACTGTCACGTTCGACCTATTGGGTCCTTCCCCGATACTGCGACACTTGGAGAGGTCAACTCGTCGGACAACGTACTTATTTTATGTCCAAACCACCACTGGGAACAAGAGAACGGCCTTCAGGACGCCTTTGAGATTCTCGCCAAAAGAACTATAGGCCGCGAGGGAATCGAACCCTCAACTTCGCTTTAAAAGAGCGTTGCTTGACCTTCAAGCTAGCGACCCAAACACGGTAGAGTTGTGGTCATGAGCCACGCGTAAGCCGCCTCTACCGAATCCCTAGGGCTGTACGGGCCCACCAATATGGTCTTTCCCTGCAGGATTAGACAGGTACTCGTTGCTTGCGGTCCGTTGATCAGACTTCCCGCTCGCACCACCATCCCCGCTTCATCACGGGCTCTCCCGCTCCACTTGGATGGTTCCCTACGTTACGTGCATGCACCGCTGGCAGCCTAAAACCTTTTTAGAGACGCTGCCACGTCTTTGATTGGCGGTCCGTTCCGGCGGGTGGACCAGGTCCCCGATGCTGCCTCACCATGAATGTAGGTAGCTTCTCGGCGCTTACGCGACCTCAATCCTCACTAGTAATTCACACTCAATTTGTACTGCCGAAGTTTAATGATGCCCCGAGGGGCTCACGGAGTAAGCCTGTTTGGCACTACCGGCTACATACGTACCTTCTCTTTCGTGGTTGGCTAAGTGGAACGGTACCGCACTGCTCATGAGGACTGAAGCGCCTCTGACTGCCGACCTCACCTGCTCGGCTCGACGAAGCCTTTGTACCACAGCGTTCATCGGTTCGTCAAGTCCTCTTCGGGAATCGAACCCGACCGTCAGACCTTCGGAGGGTCTGCGCTGAATCCAGCAGAAAGGACATGTCAGGGATGTCAGATTCGAACTGACGATACCGGCTTCCGACGCCGGGAGGTTACCATTACCGCAATCCCTGATGAAAACGGCCGAGGTGCTACCGTTACACTACGAGGTCACTGCCTTGGATTTTCCCTTTGGTCTCAGGCAGCGTATGGTGTTTTTCACGTGCGATCGTCACGCTAATAGACTCCCAGTCTCGGCTGGCGTACATCGGAAAAACCCTTGACTATCTCTGCAGGAATCGAACCTGCTCTTTCGGCAGTCTAGATGGAGAATTTCGAAATCTCGGCCCCTGACTTCCAAGGTCAGTACTCTTCCTCTGAGCTACATCTAGTTGATGTTACAGTACTCCCGCAAGGAATTGCACCTTGTTAGCTCGCGTATCAGACGAGTGCCTCGCTATATGGCTCCGGGAGCGTGTACCGCGTATGGGTTTTGCGCCCATCTAGCTGGATTGAGAATCCAGAGGCCTCACTAGAAGCCGAACGCGGCAGAACCAACGCCAATCCGCATCTT
>OFRM01000038.1_pt1 | contig 47022 bp, 67 predicted proteins | sample 1543101 | NCBI WGS metagenome assembly OFRM01 (sample SAMN07774223, study PRJEB24372) | wastewater metagenome | isolation source: Exp Tend VB 0WW | collected 2016-02
CACCCGGCCCCGTTACTCTGGAAAGGCAGCCCATGGATAAGAAGGAACAGATAGAGCACGCACTTGAGTTTGGCAAAAAATGGATGTTGAAGCACGGAGAGGTGATCACCTTGTTCCACGCTTGGAATGAGAAGGGTTCCATCGTTCTGGCAACTCCCTGGGTAGACGAGGCGGATAAGAGGGTGTTGCTTAGTGCGGTGCGCTTGGTATTCGCCATGGAGCGGATAACTAGCTATCTCATGATGTCAGAGACCTGGCAGGTACCGACGAAGACGCCGGAAGAGTTAGAGGCGTTTTACCGGTGGCGAGCAGAGCAAATAAAAATTCAGGGGGATAAGTTTTCGCTGCAGACCCACCCACTTCACAAGGAGCATTTGGTTATTCTACACGTCGATAGAAGTGGAGCTACGATTCAGAACTACGAGATAAAGCGAGACAAGAAGGGCAACGTAGCACATTTTGACAGCTCCACTATGCAGCCAGACAAAGTCTCAGGCCGGATGTGCGAGTTACTTCCACCACAAGAGTTGCGGCTTACGCCCAAGGAAAAGGCAATGGCTGTCGAAGCGCTTGCCATGTTGTCGGTAGAAATAAAAAGCTTGGACAAAAATGGAGAGGAACAATGACAGAAGAGAGAATAAAATGGGTACGCAGCCTAATGCACCGCGTGGCAGCTTTCGACGGTGGCGCTTTACAGAAGAACAAGGACGAAGCGGTATTGTTCGTGAAGGATTTGGTGAAGGCAGGGCTCGATGCTGATGTGGGCGCCTGGGTCATGGCGGAAGTGGCTAACAAGACGGCGGCGATGGACATGGCCCCGGACCAAGACTCACGTAACGATATCGGCGCATACCTTTCCAGCATGAAGTCCATGGTGGCTGCTATCACGAAGACACTCGACGAGCTTAAGCGCCTTAAAGAAATGCCACTGGGAGAATTTCTGAAAGCCAAGCCTGAGGGCGAGGCTCATTTGAACGACTTATTTGCACAGGGGCACGCATGAGTTACGACCCCAGGTTGAAAGAGTGTATGGCTCGGATAGAGAAGATTTGTGAAGAGTATGACTGCGGGGCTCTGGTATCGCTTATCTCAGAAACGCATGGGGAGCATCGCCAGGTGTCGCCTAAGTGGAGCGCGCTGAGAGAGGAGGTAGACGAGCAGGGTCGGGTACGCATTCGTCTCAAATGCAGCAAGGAGGAGAAGCGTCGGGCTGAGTTAACCGCCCACTATATTCACTCGCAGCGGGATGTCTCGGCCCTATGGTTTCGATTTTTCGACGAGTTAGTAAATGCAACGAAGGACAAGTGGCAAACGGAGCATACGCCATTCCACCAGTTTAGACCGCACCGAAAGGATGAAAACTAATGCAACTTGACGACGAGACAAAGCAATGGCTGACAAAACTTTACGAACGGGCCAAGCCCGACATCGAATCCTCTGACGTATTCATAGCGGTCATCGGCCCACACGCTGTCGGCGATATCGACCCGCAAGGGGCGCTCGAACTTGGGGTGGCTCTCCAGCTGGGGAAGAAGATTTACACGATTGCGATGGACAAGGCAGAGATTGGCGATGGACTACGCCGGGTCTCGCAGCAGGTTTACGAGGGGACGAGGGAGAACATGTCTGAGATTATGCGGCTGATTCATATCCACCTAGAAACTCAGGAGAGAGTGCAATGACGACGAATGCGATATTGGACCATCACAACGATTGCCAGAAGAAACGGAAAACCCTGGACCCCGGACCGTGGACCGAGGAATCCGACCGCGTGGAATTTAAGCACGCCGGCCTTGATTGCATGATTATCCGCAGTCCATATAGCTTTGTCTGGTGTGGCTACGTGGGAGTGACGGAGAAGCATCCGTATTTTGGGTTCGGCTACGACGATGTCGACCTAGACGTTCACGGTGGGCTTACTTATGCAGAGCCATGCCACGGGCACATTTGCCACATGGCCGATGACGGCGCGTCCCCGGTGCATTGGTTTGGATTTGACTGCTCGCATGGGGGCGATTATCTTCCGGGGTTTCCGGTGCTGTTTCCAGAGCCCGCTTCCCATATTTTTCGTGGGCACTACTGGACCCAGGCGGAAGTGATGGCAGAAACGAAACGATTGGCAGAGCAGCTACGGTGTAAAGCATGAATTTAGGGGGTGGGATGACACTTTACAAGAACAGCCGGGGTAAGCTTGTCGACGAGAAAATACCGCAAGCGAAGTTAGCCGCTCACCAGGTACTGGAGATACGACACCTCGCTCGGTGCTTTTCCAAGAAAACACTGGCAACCGAGTACGGCATCAGCCTCTGCCACGTGTACCGCATCCTGAACGGCGACAGCTGGCAGCATCTAAAGCAGGTCGGCCACGATTAGAACTTCTCTCCGCTGACACGGGTGGTGTCTAGTAGCACCCGTGTTGGCTTCCCACCCACTCTTTGTACGTGAACGCGTGCTTTGAAATCCGGGATAATTAGCCCCAACTTCCTACCAAATACAATAGCGTTGACTGGTTTGATATTCATCCGGTCCATGTCCTGGGCGTAGGCTTGGTAAACTTCGGGGATCGGAGCCATGGCTTGGCTGGAGTGCAGGGCCTGGACGGTGATATTTTCTTCCACCCACGCCCTTACTGTGTCGGTGTCCAAGCGGAATTGGTCCAACTCCTGCTGCACCTGATGGGACTCACTGAAAGCCCGAGCCTTGAACATACGTTGGTAGCCAGCCATGGCGAGATTGAAAATCCCAGGCAGCTCCTTCTTTAATTTTTGCTCGATGAACGGGTCTCTATTGCCAGTGGCATTGGAAAACCTAGCGCGAAAAGGGATAATGAGAAAGCGCCTGAAAAAGCCCTCGGTGGTATCCACCGCTTGTAGCAGTTCGTTGGTGGCGAAGATAAACTTCGCTCGGTTGCGGATAGTGTAGGGGGATTTGTAGATGGTGCGAACTTGGATCTCGCCGCCACCTACGAGGTTTTTGAAGAGCGAGGATTCCATGAGTGCTCTCGTGGGCGTTTCTTCCGCGATATTGAAAAGCGCTCCGTCGAGCTTCTGTCTCCCGTATTCACTCTTTAAGTCCGAGAACGTCATGCTGGAGTAATTGTGTTTACCTGCCAGTGCCCTTAGCACCTGCATGAAAGTGCTCTTGCCGTTGCTTCCTTCGCCGAGAAGGACCAAGCAACGCTGCTCCCATATGTCATCAGACGATAGAGAGTAACCAGAAAACTCAAGAAGAAGTCGCTTGATGGATTCGTCACCAAGGCTAATATCGTGTAAAAATTTTTCAAAGACCGGAGCTTTGGCATTCGGGTCGTAGTCGTAATCGAGCACGTAGCGGAACCCAAGCTCAGGGGAGTGAGGTACCAAACGCATAGTGTCCATGTCAAGTACGCCATTTTGGAAATTTATTTTCCTCGCGGTCGTATCCTGAAACCACTCCGGGGGCATGAGCTTCGTGCATTGGATAAGGGATTTAAATTCACCGCGCATATCTCTCGTGGCGGGCGGGTTGAAAAATTCCTCTGCGAAGCCTTCGATGAAGGAGTCCTCGTAAAGACGGTAGTGCTTGCCGTTCCACCGATAAACCAGACGACTGCTCCCGATGACACGGTAAGGGTTTCGCTGATCAAAGTAGCGTGCGAGGTCTCGGTAGTTTGGTCGAAGAACGGGCTTACCGGTGGCTGAAAGGGAGATGTCATGGAAGCCCTGCAGTTCGGTTGCAACAAACTTCTCGCCCCGGATATTGATGGGTGAGTTGACCTTCTCGAAATGCGGGCACGTTCGGCATTGTCCCCAAATTTGATTGATGTTGCTGCACGTCCGAGGCCCGCTGGCCTCGACAGCCTGGCGTAACTTTTCCGCCAGGTCTTCTGCGGAGCCGCCGTGATTCCTGACCCCGAACCGTGGAGCAAAGACTTGCTCGGCTACCTCTGGCCCGTTCTCCAGTCTACCAATAATAGACAGTGCGGCGTAGAGTTCTGGCTCATCGATCTCATCGGCATCGTGGGCGCAATGCTTTAGGAACTCGCACTCTCCCATGATGGTCTGGTTGTCTGGGCGTGGGTAGGCGCCTGAATGGGTACCGAGGTGTTGGTCAGTAGGTATTAACGGGAGACCGGATTTTTCGGGAATTGAAAAATGCGATTTTGCGTTAAAACGCCTCAGGAGCGTCGCTTGCCGCGTTGCCTTACCCGGCTTTCGGTTTTCGGTTCCGGGCAGCCTCAGGAGCCTTCTGGCCTCGAAAATCGAGGGGTCTAATGCGCCGCTCAACCCCCTTTTTCGAAGTTCGGCGTCGAGCTTAACGCAGAGCGCCTTGTAGTGCGGGCGGTGGGTTTCAAAGTACGAGGCCTCGGTAATAGCTTGGGCCAACCAGATATAAAAGTGCATGCCGTTGCCAGTGAACACCTGGGCCACGGCGGTCTCAGGCACTGAAAGTGCGTCACAAAAGGCAGAGAGGTATTGCTCTGCGGCACCTTCCACAAACTCTATCCCATCCACATCGAACGCTAGGACATCTTGCGAGATGAACTGACGCTTGTTAGGCCCAGCCTGGAAGGGGGTGAGGAATAGATTCCACCGGTGCTTCTTTGGGATTTGCTCAAGGTACTTGGGGATATCTTCAAAGAGGTCGGCGACTGAAGGTGCGCTCCAGCCTTCTGAGAAAAAGGCGTCGTATTTACGTTCTTTCTGGCGCTTGTCGTCAAAGTGCGACCGCAGCCCAAGAATCTGTATCATGCAAAGGTCTCCCAACCCCGGTACTACGATTCTGGCGGTTACTTGAAGAAAGGGTTAACGATAAAAGGACAACAGGACAAGAGTCAATTATAATTCATGAGAGCGTCTTTATATTCTCACAAAATTTTGAGGGGGTCGACCCATGCAAAGCGCGAACAAGCCTACCAGTGCGCAGGTAGATGCGAGTGTAAACACTATTCCCATCGCGTTCTCACTAACCGATGTGGCGTCGAAACTTATCACTGGGCTCAGTGGCAAATTGTATCGACGTATTATCGTGCATAATGAGTCGGATTCCCGGATCGCGGTGTGTACGAGTTCGGCATTGGTTGCTCCATCGTCTACGTCGGCGGAAAGATTCTTCGTACCGGCGCAGGCTTCCTGCGTGTTCGAGGACATCTACATCCAGGACAAAATTTTCATCCAATCTGATACCGGCTCTACGATTACTTCCGGGATCATTTCCGTGACGGTGTACTAACATGAAAAAACTATTACTGGTTTCTCTAGCGTTTTTATCTTTGTCTCTTCCGGCAGCGAACGTAACTCGCTACCGATTAATCAGTTCCACGGCAGGACTGCTAGCGGGCTCCGTCGGCTCGCCGTCACTCTACTTCTCCTCTGATGCTGATGGAACGGGGACGGGTATCTATCGAGTGGGAGCAAACTCGCTTGGCTTTGCGGCCAACGGCGTGTTGGTCGGAAGCTATACTTCGGCGGGACTCTGGACGCTAGGAGCGACCAGTGGCATCAGCCAGCATGTGGTCAACGGACAATCCTGGAGACTGAACTACGCAACAGCTGCTTCGACGGCGAGTCTCCAAGCAAGACACTCCGATAATACGAGCGGCACTTCTCATTCCATTCTCTACCTAGAGACTGGTGGCTCTAGCGGTGGAGATCCTAAGGTTCAATACTTCGTTGTTGGTGGTAATGACTGGGCAGAAGGCATAGATAACAGCGACTCCCAGTCTTATGTGTTAAGTCACTCAAGTAACCTTGGCACCAATAACGTTCTCCGGTGCACCACTTCCAATACCTGTGCTTTGACGGGAACGGCCTCTGGCAACCTAAGCTATACGGCCAACCAATACGGGCTAGTTGCCTCCGGTGCGGCTAACACGGCCACGGTCATCGCTCCAGATGCTTCCACGACTAAAGTGCTAGTGAGCGGTGGAGCTAGCGCCAACCCCACCTGGGGTACGGTGGCAGCTGGCGCGATGCCTGCCCACACAGGTGACGTGACTTCGTCGGCTGGTTCGGTGGCCATGACGGCAGCAGCCACTCAAGCGAACATCACGACTCTTAGTAACGCAGCTGGTGTAGCTATCCACGGAGTTGCTACCAATAGTAACGCCGCTGCTGGGGACATCGGCGAGGAACTCAGCGCCACTGCGAGCGGTGTATCGCTTTCAAATGGTAGCACCGCTGCGATCACCAACCTCGCCATCACGGCAGGACATTGGCGGGTATCCGGTACTGTTTGTTTTCTTAACTCCGGCATGACCGCAAGCATGGCTATTGGCGCTATCCATACCAACAACACCGGCCTTGGTAGCAACTATGACGGTACGAAGACAGCGGTCTATCCCATCCAGAATAACGACACCTGCGTTCAGGTTGGTCCCTTCCCACTGAAACTCTCCGGCACCACGACTTACTACCTAAATGGTCGTGAAGACTTTAGCGCCGGTTCGGGCACTGGTGGCGGAACGATTCGTGCGATTCGAGTGAGATAATTTTTAGGGTAGGGGTACAAAAAGAGCGGCGGGACTGAAACGTTTTTTAACAAACTCCCTGCCCTGGGATGGGGTGCCCGGCCCCCATTAGGCGAGCTGAGAATGGTAGGCGTCTTTACGTCATCCATTCAACTGCGATGACCCAGCCGGGACCTTTCCCCAATTCTGCTTGTCAGCTCATCTTTTATGCAGTAAAACTTTGAAGCTGCTTCTGGAAAAATAGAGAAGGCCACCCCACGAATCGAGGTGGCCTTCTGTAGGAGATTTGGATCAAGCCGTTTCAAGGCCTTTGCATTAGGGTCGTTATTGCCCACCGCCTTTGGAATGGCAAGAGAAAAATGGGGTGGGGAATGTTTGTTTTGTATTTGCAGCCTATCGAGATCATAGGCCACTTAACTACCGCTCCAGTAGCCCGCGCCGAGACACCAGAAGACCTCATAAAAGCTATAATCCGCGACCAAGTTGAGCCATACCAAGACGGGAAATACATCAAGTATTACCGCAAAGGCTCCCCACTGGAGTGGTTCCATCGGCCTTCGGACCCCACCAACCACGATTCCTATATCACTGATGTCGGCGATATCGAAGAGTGGCTAGAGGCCGCTGCCCATGAATGGGAGCAGAGATTTATGACCATCCCAGAGGTGGGTAAAATGCACCTCTACGCTGTCGACCGAAAGAAGCACTGATGGACTATCTAATAGAGCCGTGGAAACACCAGTTGGACGCCTTAGAAAAGGCGAGGCGCTGCCAGAATTTCGCCCTCTTCTTCGAGATGGGCTGCGGCAAAACCGCCACGATGATAAACATCCTCCGCCACCGCTATGGACTAAAGGGTGCCGTGGTCCCCACGCTTATAATTTGCCCGGTTATCGTCGTGGAGAACTGGCGACGAGAGATTAGCCAACACTCTCGGATACCGGCAGAACAAGTTGTATGCCTTACGGGTCCCGGCAAAAACCGAGTGGCGGCATTCCACCGAGTTCTTCAGGAAAAACCGGGGAGCATCGTGATTACCAATTACGAAGCCCTCCTTATGGAGAACCTTTTTGCTGGCTTCCTGCTCTGGAAGCCTGAGATCCTCGTGCTGGACGAGTCTCATTATTGCAAGGACGGTAAGTCCAAGCGCACAAAGCAGGCGATAAAATTGTCCGATATTGCGACGCATAAGTATCTTCTGTCGGGGACGCCGGTATTAAACTCAGCAATGGATTTGTTTTCACAGTTTAGAATACTGGATGGCGGCAAGACATTCAGTAAGAATTTCTTCATCTTCCGCGCCACTTACTTTTACGACGAGAACGCTGGCATGCCTAAGAGCGTTCACTTTCCCAACTGGAAGCTACGACCCAACGCTATCGTCGAGATGAACAATCTAATCTACCGCTCCGGGATGCGGGTCACCAAGAAAGAGTGCCTCGACCTTCCGCCACTTATCCGCCAAAAAGTCTTTGTCGGAATGACGCCAGAGCAGTCTCGAATGTACCTCCAGATGAAAGAGGATTTCATCGCGTACCTCGACGACAAAGCATGCGTCGCAACTCTTGCTATCACCAAAGCGCTTCGCCTCATGGAAATTGTCAGTGGCTACGCCAAGCTTGATGATGACTCCGTACACAAAATTAAGAACACCCCCCGGATGGAAGCGCTGAAAGAGCTTCTGGAACAGATAACCCCGAACCACAAAGTTCTAATATGGGCCGTCTTCAAGGAAAACTACGGGCAAATTCGCAAGGTCTGCGACGCCCTCAAACTAAAATACGTCGAGGTACACGGTGACATACCCAACAAAGACAAATATTCTGCTGTGGATGCTTTCAATAGCGATCCTGACTGCCGCGTGCTTATCGGACATCCTGGTTCTGGCGGTATTGGCATCAATCTTACTGCCGCCAGTTACAGCATTTGGTTTTCTCGTTCTTTCTCTCTCTCATTCGACCTCCAAGCCGAAGCACGAAACCATCGCGGAGGTTCTGAGATCCACGAAAAAATAACCAGGATTGATCTCGTTACTCCGGGAACTATCGACGAGCTGGTACTCGAAAAGCTTGCCAACAAAGAAGAACTTGGGGAACAATTACTCTCTCACTTAAGGAAACAACTATGACACCCGACCTCCAACGGCAGCTGGACACCATTGCGTCCAAGCTGGAAGCAATCGTCCAGGAGATTATGCCGCTCGCACATAATAAAGAGGCGGGCAGCTACGTTGGTGAAACTCTACAACGCCTCGACAGGTGCGCCGCAAAAGAGAAAGACCCTCAGATGCAGCGAAGAATTATGGAGCAAATGTCTGGATACTCGGCATTAGCTTATATCGGGAACTCCTGCGCTACTGCGTTTGACGTGGTCGCAGAGGAGAGCAAACACACCATGCCACCGGCAGGAGGTATCCATTGAGCGACCTACAAAAGACCCTGGAGACGGATGCTATGTACGGCGACTGGGGCGCTGACGACGAAAAGCCCATGGACTCCATTAGCCTTCAGGAGTTCGAAGCTATCTGCAAGGAAGTCTTCGACCGACGCACCGCGCTTGATGAAGCCCGGGAGGTGTTGAAGCTGCAAGACGAGGAGCTTTCAAAGCTTGAGCGAAAAGTGCTTTCCTATCTCACTCATTTCAAGAAGGACAAACACCACGTCACCGGGCTTGGCACTATCGGTATCATCAATCGAAAAAGTGTGAAGGTCCCACAGGACGCTACCGAGAAACAGGCGTTCTTCAAGTGGCTGCAGGAGAAGGGCATCTTCTGGGACTACACGACGGTGAATTCTCAGAAGCTAAATAGCCTCTACAAAGCCGAGTACGAGATAGCTGGTGAAGAGGGGCGTCTTGCAGATTTTAAGATACCGGGCGTGGGCGCGCCAACAGTTTTTCAGTCGATTTCCGTAAGGAAGGGCAAGTAAAAACAAGGAGCATAAGCATGGCAAAAGAAGTGGTTATAAAAAGTGAAAAGGAAAAGACAACGGCGGTAGCGATCATGGCGGAAGGTTCGTGGGGAGCGGAGAATGTCGACGCAAAAGACGTTCTCATCCCAAAGATTCTTCTCATGCAACCACTCAGCGCGCTGGTGGCGAAGGAAGAAAAGGCCAAGGTCGGCGATATCGTGAACTCCACCCGGAAGTCGGTACTCGCGGTCCGGGGCACCGGGGTGGAAATCATTCCCATCTCCACTTACAAGACCTGGGTACTATTCGAAAAGCCTGAAGGCGGGAAAGAGAAATTTAAGGCAGTGGTGCCGCACACTCCAGCCAACGAAGCGTGGCCGCTTGAGGAAGTCGTGGGCAAGGTTACGATTAAACGTGACCGCTGCCTCAATTTCTTCTGCATGGTGGTGGGCGATGAACAGTTACCCTACCTGCTCTCCTTCCGCCGCACTAGTATGAACACCGGCAAGGTTTTATCGACACATTTCATGCTATCGAGAGAAGCAAAGCAGCCCCCGGCAGCAAAGGTCTTCAAGCTCTCCTCACACAAGGTTGACGGCGAGAAGGGCACGTATTACGTTTTTGATTTAGAAGAATCCAGAAAGACGACGAACGAGGAACTTTCCTCGGCGTATCGTTGGTACAAAGAACTCCAGGCCTCCACCCACAAAGTGGATGACAGTGATCTGGGAGAAGCGGAAACAGAGGCTCAGGCTCCTGTCGACGTAAATGCCAATACTAGATTCTAATCTCATTCTCTCAATAATGGTGCAGCGGACCCGCGCGCTCATGGTGAAACTCACCAGGCGGCGGGTCCGTTTGCTCCTCAAAATACCCAGGGAGATTAGACTTCTTAGTCTCCTTCTGGACTAGGAGACCGAATGCTTCTTCTTGGCGTTGATGTCGAGACCACGGGCCTTGATTTAGAGAAAGACCGCATCACGGAAATTGGCGCAGTGCTCTGGGATACCAATGGCGGTAAACCCATCAAGCTCATGAATGAGCTTTGCTACAGCTGCGTAGATTACCCGTCGATTACCGACGAGATAACCCGAATCACTGGCATCACTCAAGACATGCTCAACAAGCATGCCGTCCAGCCCCCAGTGGCACTGCGAAAGCTTGATGCGATGATGAGCTGGGGAGATTACGTGGTCGCCCAGAATGGGCTCAACTTCGATAAGCCACTTATAGAAAAAGCTTTTCTGAGAGCCGGGATCGAACGCCCTCCCTGCAAGTGGATCGATACCAAGTGTGACATTCCCTATCCGCCAGAGATTAAAGCGCCGTACTCGCTCACCCACTTGGCAGCGCAGCATGGGATCGTAAATCAGTTTCCTCACCGGGCTGTTTTCGACGTGCTATCGATGCTTAAGATTTTATCGCTTTACAACCTGGATGAAGTGATTAAATATGCGAACTCACCAGCAGTAGTCGTGCAGGCAATCATCCCCGCACCTTGGGAGGATGAGGGCAAAGGAAAGACAGCGGCGCAAGCTCGTCGGTATGCGTGGGATAGCTCCAAAAAGATTTGGTACAAGGTTTTAAAAGATTTCCAGGTCGAGGCAGAGGGCAAGGAAGCTCCTTTCCCAATCGTCATCGTAAAGGAAAAAACCAGTGCCTAATGGCACATAAAAAGGAGTAGTAGATGGATGAAGTAAAGGCGACAGAAACTCAGTTGAAAGACCGGGACTTCACGCTTATCGTCGACAAAAGTGGCAGCATGCAAACCAACGACACGCCCCTGGGCACCCGCTGGAAGGCCGCTTTTGAGACGACCCTGGGACTTGCACACAAGATGGCGCAGTTCGACCCCGATGGATTGACACTCTACTTGTTCAATTCTGCTTTTAAACGCCACGAGAACGTAGTGCCAACGAACGTCGAGAACGTGTGGAAAGAGCACGATCCCGCTGGCGGCACTAACTTAACGGCGGTGCTGAAAGACTCCCTCGATAATTACTTTTATCGCAAGGAGAGAAAGCTCACGAAAGCCAACGGTGAGATGATGCTCATCGTGACGGACGGCGTGCCGGACGACGAAGCCGGTGTCCGTAAGGTTATCATCGACGCTACGAAGAAGATGGACCGGGACTCTGAGCTTGGTATTCTCTTCCTCCAGGTGGGGAAAGACGCCAGTGCGACGGCGTTTTTGCGTCGCTTGGATGACGGCTTGGTAACGGAAGGGGCTAAGTACGATATCGTGGATGCCAAAACTATCGATGAAATCGGCGAGAAGAGCCTTACTGAAGTATTCTTGGATGCCTTGAACGATTAAGGAGACAACATGCTTACGCTTACATTCGGACTGGTAGTTGGAACTGGGATTGGCGCTTTCTTTCACGCCCCTATCTTAAAACTTTGCCGAGTGATGCGGGCAGTTGTCGACGAGGCAACACGCTAAAAGCTTCTGGCCGTATAGGAAAACCGGCCATGAGGGAATAATCTGTTCAGCCCCGGTGGGTGTTACCCCACCGGGATTGGGCACTACGCTATGATTGTGAGGCAACAGGATGTCGTGGAAGTCCTACTTAAACTCGCTGGGTATTCGCATCTCGCACTGGACACGGAGACCACTGGCCTCAGACCCTACCACGGAGATCGACTCTTTTCTCTTGTCATTGCCACGGACAAAGACGCTTTCTATTTCAATTTCCAAGGATACCCCGGTCTCGATAGTGACTTCCAATTACTACGACAAGAGCTGCGAGCGCCACACTTTCGAGCTTTGTTTGGAGACAGCGCAAGGACGTGGTATCTGCACAATTCAAAGTTCGACCTTGCTATCCTCGCCCAAGACGGTGTAGCCCTTTCCGGCCACATTCACGATACGCTAGCCATCGCTCGTGTAGAATATAACGAGCACATGCGCTATGGCCTGGATGAGTGCGCCAAGCGCATTGGACTGGAGAAGTCTAATGCCGTTGAAGAGTACATCCAGAAGAACAAGCTATACATCCTCGAAACCGTCCCAGGCCAAACTAAGCGGTTCAAGAGAAAGTTCTTCGATCGCGTACCTCTGGAAATTATGGTCCCTTACGCCTGCCAGGACGCACGAGTTACCTATCAACTTGCGCGGCACCAGCATGAAGCTCTTGGTAAGATTGCTGCCAGTGTTCCAACAGGGGCGCCTTCAATTTTATCTGTGGCTAGCAACGAAAAGTCCCTCACGAAGGTCTGCTTCGAAATGGAGCAAGAAGGGATCAAGGTCGACAAAGCGTATTGCACGGAGGCGCTAGACTATGAGCAAAAAAGATACCAGGAAGCGGCGAGAGTCTTTGAAGGGCTCACCGGCATTGCCTTTGTCGACTCGAATAAAACTTTGGCAACAGCATTTTCCCGACTGGGAGAAGCGTATGGAACAACAGCCAAAGGAAACCCTTCCTTCACCGATGCCGTTCTCTCGAAGCTCAACTCCCCTCTCGCCAAAATCGTCCAAACCTACCGAGGGGCTTACAAAACGGCCAATACCTACTACTCAAACCTCCTCTATCACGCTGACGAACGAGGGATCATCCACCCGAATATGCGTCAAGCTGGAACTACCACCGGGCGTTTCAGTTACGCTGACCCCAACCTCCAAAATATCCCCAAGGACGAGGAGGGAGAAAAAAATTCCTACCCAGTACGCCGTGCTTTCATTCCCAAACGGTCAGAAAATATTCTTCTCAGTTTAGACTACGATCAAATGGAACTGCGTATGATGCTGGAGTACGCGGGTCAGATGGATTTAATTGCCAAGATAAATGAGGGAATGGACCCCCATCAATCGACGGCAGATTTAGTGGGGTGTACACGTCGTGAAGCTAAGGTGGTTACTTTTGGGCTCATTTATGGAATGGGTGTTGATTTGCTTGGTCTTACTCTTGGTATATCTCGTAACGATGCCATTGACCTCCGTGCCCAATACTTCGATGCCTTGCCGAACGTACAAAGATTCATCCGGCAGGTCATGCGAGTCGCCGAGGGAAGAGGATATGTCTTCAACTGGTACGGACGACGGTATTACTTTCCCGATGCCACTTACGCCTACATCGCGCCCAACTATGTGATTCAAGGGGGGTGTGCAGAGGTCGTGAAAATCGCGATGAACCGCGTGGCGGGCTTTTTATCGAGTCAAAGAGACATCCAAACCCGGATGATTCTCCAGGTTCACGACGAATTAGTGTTCGAGATGCCACGGACCGAGTATCATTTGATACCAGAAATAAAAAACATCATGGAGACGGTCTATCCATACAAGCACATTCGGCTCACTTGCGGGGTGGATTACTCTGATAAGAATTGGGCCGATAAGACGGAGGGAATCCCATGCCAATGATTCTCGAAAAGCATTTGTTCCAAAGTGGCACGGGGAGGCCGGTAGCTAAATATGACGCGGTGTCCAAAGAATTAGTGGTGGTGTTTCCGACGGTGAAGCATGCGGCAGCTCAGTTGCAGCTGAGCCGAGATTACACCAACGGCCTTCTTCTCACCGGCAAGCCGGTCAATGGCTTCTACCTCAGGTACTACAATGGCTGAGAAAGCAGAGACGCTGTTCAAAAAGAAGGTCATGAAAGACCTAAAAAGCGTCCCTTTTTGTTGGTTTACCAAGGTCCAACAGCTGGCAAAACGGGGGGACCCGGACCTTATTTGCTGTGTGAATGGCCTCTTTTTCGGCATCGAACTCAAAGGCACTGAGAAGGACAAGGCAACGGAGCTACAAGAGTACACCATCAACAAAATCCGCGACGCAAACGGCTTCGCCTTCGTCGTGCATCCCAACAGCTGGCCAAAAGCGTTTGAAATGATCCGCCGCCTGGCTGTGACAAAGTGGGATTTCCGTGGTTAAATATGCCGGTGGGACGAACATCGAGTTAGGGGCAGGGGACGGTCCCCTGCCCTTTTTCTAATGAGAACCAGTCTCAGTATCCCAGGGAGAAAAAATGCTTCGTATTAGCCACCACGAGATTGACCATCCTTTCATCGAAAAAGCTGTCACCAAATTAGAGAAGTGTGAAAACTTCGTCTATCCGACGAGCTACCGAGTGATGCGCTACTGCGAGGCAGTCCGCAAGGAACTCCAGATTCAACGCAAAACCTTTCTCGCTTGTCTGAAAAAGTACGGTGTTCTCGACGAGAAAGGCGAGCCTATTTACGTGCCGGAAACGCGGGGCTTTAAGATTAAAGACGGCTTGGATGAGGCGTTCGACCAGGAATTCAAAGCGTGGAAACAAGCCACCGTGTTTGAAGTGAAGGTACACAAGGTCCTTCTCTCCGATATCGAGAAAGCCTACTTGGCTCCCGGAGAGCTTTCGGCGATTGAGCACTTTATCTCCTTCCCGGAGTACCAGGATAGCGAGCCAGAAGCGTCCAAGGCGGAAACTGCAGAAGAAAAGAAATAGGTCTGCAACAGCCCGTGTTGGTCCGAGCGGGAGGAAGGGCAGGTTTCGGACCCTTATCACGGCGGTAGCTCAATTGGTAGAGCACTCTCAGTAGCGGTTCGGGGCATAGGACGCTATGCTTGTCGCATGCGCAATGTGAGGTAGGGCGCCGGTTCAACTCCGGCCCGCCGTGCTACTTATCTTTCTTCTTATCCACGCCACTCCAGATATCCTTGAGGATATCGTTCAGAGTGGGCCGATTTTGAGCGCGGTCCTGGCTGTATGCAAAATCCAGCATGGGGGACTCGGTATTCTTAACGGCTGCGGCTTCCGCCATTCGCTTCTTCAGATTCCCCCACACATAGCGTTTATTTACCAGAGAGTACTCCGGTACCAAAGCAGTGTAATCGCCCATGTCGTGCCCAATCACGACGGGTGTGAGGTCACTTTCCTCGGAGCGTGTAATGATCTTCCCGGCTTTATCGTACAACGTTTGGTCCGGGTATGCGCCTAGTGCCCGATACTCAGCTAAACCTTTGTTGGGCCCCTTACGGTAGTTGGGCTCTTGTGGAACTGGAGTGCCTAGATCAGTACCAAATACCGGCTCGCCGTCCATTGTGTGTCGATAATAAACACCTTTGATTTTGTCCTTCTTACCAACGGAACCACTCTCGTCGGTTAACGTTGACTTTAATTTCTCCCAGAGACTTGGCTGACGCCCTGTGATGGCCGCAAACTGCTGGTCGATACTACGTAGCTTATCCGCCGCCTCTTCCATGTGGGCGTCGAAAAGTCCAGGCTTCTTAGGCGCAATAATCCCAAGCGTGTTATCCGTGACGCCTTCGGTGTTCCCCAACTGAGAGAAGGGGAAAAAGCCCATGTTATACGCACCGGAAAGCAGGGTTTTCGGGTCGGTTACGGCCTGTTTTACGGCATTGCCAATATCTTCGAACGTTTTCAGCGTTTGGGCTCTGCGCTCCGCTCCTAGTTTCTCGTCGAATAATGGCATCGTTATCTCGTGAGTTTTGGCGGGTTGGCCAAGGCTTTTTTTACCCATTGTTCGTAGAGGCTCAGATCACCGTCTTCCGGCACTTCTCGTTCCTGGTTCTGGGCAGCGGCGAGTCCTAGGCGAACTAAGTCGCTATCGGAAATCTGCCCCTTTTCTCCCGCTGCTTGCTCGGCTAAATTTGCCCAGATGTTTGGCATAGTTTACTCTTGGTTCCGAAGGATGCCTTCACGAGCCATGGCATCCCAAATGTTGATAGGCTTTACGGTGGTCAAACCTTGGTACCACTTGGGACCGGCGTAACGGCCTAGGGAATCGAGGCCGAGACCTAGTTTGGTCTGCCCATTAACACTCATGACCTTCTCGCCAATCTTCTTCGCCCCTAGGGTGGCTATCGCCGATAAAAGCGCCGCCGTCCCCATCTTGCCACTCGAATACCCAGCAGCTCCTCCGGTCACCGCCGACATCGCCGGAAGGATAAAATCCGTCATCGTCAGCGGCTTCTTGGAAGCTTCCTGCACCGCCAGATCCTTCGCTTTGTTCTCAACCTTCGTTCCGAGCGTGCCGTAAATATTGTTCAGGGCGCCTAGCTCATCGCCACCACTCATCTCTAAGAGGCGGCCATCCGGGGCCTCAGTGCGTGGGCGCATTTCATTCATAATATCCGTCTGCGCTCGTCGGAAACCGGTAGCAATATTTTTATCAAACACCTTCTTGCTAGCGTGATTGGCGGTCGTACCGAACACGTCACCGGGGAGAGCGACTGAGGGTGTGGACGCTTTCTGGGTCGCGTTCGTGGTCCAAATACCAAACAACGGCGCCGATGTGGCGCCTTCGTCGGTGTACTTGATAAGATTCTTTTCCATCTGGTCCGCCAGCTGCTCGTTCGCAGGGTCGAGGCGTAGATGGTCGATGTACTTACTCGCCTCATCCAAGTAATCGGACGGCATAGCACTGATACCCGCTTCCTCAGAGGCTTTCTTTAACCCAGCGATTTCCTCACCAACATCACCCTTGATGGATTTGATAGCATTCGTGATGCCTTCCCAGTTGCCACCGGACCTAGTGCCAAAGAGGACATCGCTGGCATCGCCTTTGGGAGAACGAAAGCCGAGGCGGTTGATAATGTCCAACGGCTTTAAAGCACGTTTGTATATCTTTTCCCCGGCCTTGGAAATCATTTGGCCAATGGGTTCAGCTCCTTGGCCAATACGGTTCAGTGGGTCCACGACCGTCTGGTAGGCGAATTCCGCCGCGCCTTTCGGCGTAATGTTAAACGGGAAGGATGCGCCAGGTACCAACGGCTCGCCGCCAGGTAGCTCGTGCCCGATGCCCTTCTCTAGAGCCGCTGCAGGGCCTAGAGTGCCGTCGAACATCTTTTCATAGTCACCCTTGTCAAGAGGCGTGCCATGAGCGATAGACGCGATTCCAGGGAGAATCGAGCCAGCGACACGGCCAGGAAGAGCGACGATATGCCCTAACTTTTTCAACGCCTGCGGCATGCCACCAGGGTCAAGCTCCGCCATTTTGTCGCGCAGCTGCCCCAATGCTTTATCTTCTGGAGAAGAGCGAAAGTGAGCGGCGTCCGACAATGCTTCAAGAAACGACTTTGGCTTGCGGTTCTTCGCTACTTGGTCGTAAGCAGCTTTTGCACCCTCGAAAGTAGACGTGTCAGCGGGCGCGCCTTCCTCTTCAGCGGCAAGCTCTATCTCCCTCTCCATTTCCATCAAGCGTAATTTTTCTGCGTCCGTCATTGTTTCGGACCCCCGTTAAGCCGCTCAAACTCGCGAATCTTCTCAGGCCCCCAGCTCTTGGGATATTTGCCCTTGGTAGGCGCCGCTGGCTGTCCGATATCGTCGAGACCTTTCACTTTCGTGGCTTTCGGTCCGGGAGCCGCCGCTATCGGAGTGGGGCTTGCGGTCTCTTTGTTCACCGGCTGCCCTTGCTCGTCGACTTCAGGGAGACCGGCCCCACGACGGATGATATTTTCAGCACGATTGAAGCTCTTAGAGCCATATGCTCCGGGAGACATCAAGCCAGAAAACTCGCCACGGTCAGAGTACTCACCACGCAGCCGGTTTAAGTTCTCCAACCGGCCCTGCGCCAGGTGGGAGATGCTGCCGTCGAGCATGTCGAGGTAAACTTGTGCGACCTTCGGGTTGATCTTTCCGCCTTCTAGCTTCGTCTCGCCAGTGGTGGGGTCGGTTACCCAGTGGCCGCCAGTCTCGCCAGTGAAGCGGGCCAGCCACTTGCTCATATCCATACCAGTCGTCGTAAACATCGAGCGGCTGATGTCGCTGTCGCTTAGGTTTCCTTTTTCACCGCCGATTCTGCGCACGATTTGAGACATGACGAGGTTAAATTTCGCCAAGTCTCCTGAGGCGACGGCGTCTCGGATATCTTTATTCACGCCAGCAATAGCTGTGTAGCTCTTTTGGGGATCCTTCTCCTGCAACACGTTCTCCGTGATTTGCTTCGAGATGGAATCCTTCATGCCCATGTCTAGTTTCTTGTTACGAAACTCTTGGGTACCGAGAGTCGCGGCTAAGCGGTTGTTCAAAGATGCGGCGAGCTGACGAGCCTCTTCTTGGGATAGATCGCCACGTTGCTTTTGCACCAAGTCCTGAAACTTCATGTCAGCGATGGACTTCTCTTCAGCACTCATCGGCGCTTTATAACCGGATGCCATTTTCGAGCCGGTCCAAGCATCTGTCAGCGACAGAAGAGGGCTCAAATCCATTTGAGGTGCCTGTCCAAGGAATTTGTTGAGACGGTCCTCATTGCCCCTAAGCCCAGCCATCTGCGCTTTTAAGCTTTCGCTTGGTTCTTGCTTCTGGACGCTCGCAATATACCGCTCAATCGACGACTGACCGGCGTCCTGGGCACTCTCCAGGGGGTCAACTGCGGCGGGCTCACGAGGCGGGGCCATCATAGCTTCAAGTTCTGATACGTCGCTTGCAGCAGGCGCACGTCCACCAGTGGGCAGTTGGACAGGTGGGAGGACTGTCTGTCCCACCATATCTTTAAGCCCCTGTTTAATTTTATCCTGGCCCAGCAGACCCCATAGATCCATCGGTGCCGTTGCAAAAGGACTCGCCATGACAGTTACCTCTTAGTATTGCCAGCCGCTCGGAGCGCGGTTCGGGGTCATTCCGAGATCAATGCCGAGACCGTACTTGTTGGCATTCGAAGGGCTGAAGCTGGCCGCTTGATTGCCAGCCATCGCCGATTGGTACGCCTTCGAATTGTCCAACCCTTGCTGCAACTGAAGCCCAGTCATTCCACCTTGAAGCGCCGAACCAAATGGGTCCGCATAGTCAATAGAACCGGCTTTTAACCCAGTCCACGGCGAATACTTTTGCGTCTCCGCCGCTAATTTTTTCTGGCGCTCTTCTTTCGCAGCGTCTACGGTTGTGGCCTTAACCGCCCCTGCAACAGCCATCGCCAATGCTAACCAAGGCATAAAATCTCCTATGAGTTCCGAGTAGCCTCGGCCTGCTTCTCAGCAGCCCAGGCTTTCATTTGTTCTTCGTACCGCTTTAAGTCGAAATCTGTCTTTTGCTTGTTCTCGGCGAAGTCATTGCCGATATTATATTTGCCAGCGTCCATCGCATTTCCGATGTTGAATTTATCGGTATTGAGAGAGTTATCTGTGTTGTACTTCTGCCGATTAAATTCGAAATCGCGGTTCGCGAGTCCCAGTTTCGCTGCCTGATCGTTATCGCTTTGAGCGACCTTCGACCACATATCAGCCTTCTGCAACTCTGGCTGAAGCGCATTCACTTCCATGCCGGGTAGTTGGGTCAAGAGGCCTAGGCGTTGCTCTTCGTCTTTGGTGCGAATTCCAAGGCGGTCAGTAATCCCCTGATTTGCTACCTGCTGCTGGGCGCGAGCTGCGTCTCTACTCGCGAAACGCGACATACGCTCACCAGCGCCCCCCGAGAGGCCTCCGCGCATAGCGAGCTGGCTCCGGCTGTTCGCAGCGGCCCCTGCAGAGCTGCTAGCCGCCGAGTCAGCCGCATTCGATTGCTCTTGCTGCTGTTGCTGTAGCATTAAATTGCCCCAAGTTGAGGTACCTTGGGTTGTTGCCCGATTGCGAATCTCTTGAAGCCCCTGGGTATTGAGATTAATCCCATCCAAACGATTGGTCAGCCCAGGTAGGCTCGAAGTCTGGGTCACGTCTGCGAAGGGACCCACCTCTTTGTTATGGAGCTGATCTACTTTTAGTTTGTACTGCGACTTCAGATTACCAAATTGGTCTCGAACATTGCGATAAAGGCTCGCTGGATCGGCTGGCTTGGCCATTGCCTCGCGCTTCATGTTCTCCATCTGCTTGACGAGGGCCATGTTCACGTCGTTAGGGTTGCTACTCTCGGCATTTCTCTTCAGCGCTTCCGCCTCAGTAAGCGTTTCCCCTGAGCCGTTATCCCAAAACCCTGCTGAACCACCGTTGGGTTTAAACGGACCGTATTTTCCATTCCCAAAACTAGGCATAGAATGCTCCTAAACGTGTTCCTGATAAAAATCTAAATCACCAGGCAGGTCGCTATCGCCGTCGACTACCATTTCACTCAAAGTGCCTTCCAGCAGCTCCCGCTGTTTCGCCAGGTCGCTCATGGCTTTCACCACGTTCGGGTGGCCTTCCTTCTCGTAAGCACGAACCTTCATGTGCTGAATGACAAAATTGACAGCTTCTGGCAGGTCTAGCTCGTCGTCATCCTCTTCCATCTGCTTGGCATTGCGAATGTACCAAATCGTGATGCTAGTCGTATCGTCGGCTGCCGGAGTGGGGTAGAGCTTGATCTTGTACCCATCGTCGGCAGAATTGGTCAGAAGATACCTGAAATTATCGGACTCGGAGATGCAGGGAATCTTGCGAAGGTCACGAATCCGCTTAATTTCATAGCTCGTGCTACCGTCGTCAAACGTGATATTTACAATCTTGTTTCCGTAGATATCTTCCGGCAAATCGTAGCTGGCCGTTCCATCAACCAACTCCAGGGGCGCTGACGTGAGGAAATAGAGGGATTCACGGCCCAAGGTATGTACGATCTGCTCGCACTCGTCGATAGCCTCGTTGGCATAGTCCAACCACTCTTCTTCGGTGATAAAATCCTCATCGACCATATCCAGGTCATTGAGCACTTTGCCCTTGAACTGTGTGTATGTCCAAGCTCTCATTGGGCAGAACCCTCAGCGTAGGTACCGATGAAGCACCTGACGACGCAGGCACCGGTGGTTGTAATGTCTAGGGAATCGCTATCGAAAAGCGAGTAGTTCCATTGTAAGCTACCCGCGCCGATTAATGAAGTCTGGATGATATCCTTGGGGGCAAAGCCCAAGTGGTGGGATAGCTTGAAATTAGTGACGGCGCCAAGGAAGCTAATCTCGAAAAATCTCCAGCTCCCTCGATTCAGCGCATTAGCCCGGTCCACCCGGAGAATATTGACAAAATTCTCCCTTGCAATCGAGTCCGCTAGTCCGTCGACTTTTAGAGTGAGCTTCATTCCTCATTGGCTCCGGTATTGCCCTTATAACGCCCCTGAGTATCGGACATGACGAAGAAGGCGACGCTGTAGCTGATTAGATTAAGCACCTCACCCTTTTTATATCCCTTAATCATCCAGGACTCTTCGTCCGTCATGACAGCGGTATCGAAAGGGTCCGAAAACGTCAGTGTAGTATCCGTCCTGGCGGTGATGAGGTACTCGTTCTCGTAGCCGTCACTCCAAAACGAAATGTAATAGTCGACAGAATCGTCCGGCCAAGGAGTAGTGACATCCATGAGAGTCACCGTCTTAAAGCTGGAATCCACATTGGCATTCCCATAGGTATCCGAGTTCTGGATGACCGTGTAGGAATTGGTAAACCGCATCTGACGGTACGTGCAACGCAAACTTCCGGCTGGGTACCGTCGCATCCCTTGAATCAGGTTGCTGGCATTCCAATAATAGTTTTGCGTTGTATCTCCCCAAATGATTGTCGGGTCTCCCCAGGTGAGATTGTCGCGGTAGCGGATTTCCTTAAGCTCTTTCCACACGCCTGAATCGTCGACATTGCTAAATACGCCGATAGAAACATTCGTTTCGTTCTGCGCCGTCACCGAACAACGGTTCATGAACTTTCTGGAATTATCTGTGCCACAATTAAAAGCTGGCCCTTTGTAATCCCAAATGATGGCCTTTTCTTCCCAAAGAGAAGTAGCTACCGCAGTATCTACCTTAGGATCGGTATCCGAGCTGTCATCGAACGCAAAGATATACCCGCGCTTGTCCGCCCTTACGATAACGGAATTGTGGTAAACAAGAGCGCTAGGTGCCCAGCTTGTTCCGCCCACAGCGGTAGTAAAAACAGCGTCGGGCTTAACCCCATATCTGAGATCCAAAATAAAACAGGTATCATTGTCGCCGGAAGACGAAGCTTCCTGAACAGCCCACCAGATTCGCTCTTCGAGAGCGTCGTAGGTTCCATAAATATTTCCTCGTTGCGTTTCTGTCGCCGTCAGAGTCTTGTACGTGGCATTCAACTCTGACGAGATTTTGGTGACCTCAAACCCATTGGTGAAATAAAACCCATCCTGCCCTGCAAAGAAAAGGCCCTTTAACGTTGAGACAATGCTGTTATGGCTCACAAGACCAGTGGCTCTGGAGATCTCACGCGCTTCCATCGCACCGCGACCCAGCTCGTCGATAACCCCCTCAATGCGATAAATTCTATTACGACATCCTACGATGGGGTACCCAGCCACCGAGCCAAGTCCTATGATTTCATCCTCTAGGTCTTTAAAAAAATCGGCTGGAACTGAATCTGGGTCATCCTGCACACTTTGAAATAAACGGTTCGGATAATCTACTGATCCCACCCGGACGTTGCCGTAATAGACGCAATTCGAAGCGGTAACGCAGTATTTGGCCTTAGGCGGTGGGTCGTTATCGACGACATCGCCTTCAGTGTAAATTGTCTCCGTGCTAAGGGAAGCATCGGCGGTGGTGTCACTATACGTAGTGGTCCCGTTGGTAACCTCGCCCAGATAATAGAGCGTGCTGCCAGCATTCTTGGAGCGATAAATTTTCACCTTAATCGCAGTGGTGGCATAGTTCTCGGTGGCGCCATTAGCCAACACGGGGATCGCGGTAATGGGCACAGCGGTGACATTTGGCGCTGCCGCCGAGGTAAGCACCACTTCTGTCACTGGGCCAAAATCCTCAAACGTCTGCGTACCCACCGTGTAGGTGTAGTAGCGAACAAAAGCATAAATGTAGGAGTTGGCTCCGGCTGCACCGGCTGTCACTGTTGGGGCTGTTGCAAGCTCTGGTAGCCCAGCGTTTCTTACCCGCCACACGTTGCCAGAATCCCGGTAAATCTTCATCGGACTGGAAAAGGCATCGTTAGTTATGATGAGAATTCCGTTCCACTCGGCCCAGGCCACGTGGTTCGTGGTCACGCCAGTGGTCAGAGCGGCATTACCCGTTGGCCCAGTGAGCGTGTTCCACCCACCATCAATCCAGTAGAGATTTCTCCCGGACTGAAAGAAAATTTCATCCTGGTTGTAGTGCTTGATGATGGAACTGATTCGGTCGCCGACGGAAGGAATCTGGCTGTAGGTCTCGTTGTAGAAGAGAGAACCCGGACGAGAGATTAGTTTACCGTTGTCAGTCAACAGTAAATTATCCGCTCTCTGAAACTTGTTCAGCGCGCAGCCAATATAATTTTCGGTCATGCCTCCGCTGAAGTCGCTAAAGTCCAACGACTGAGTGTTCATAGCTATGGCATTGTTGTCGACTTGGCTAGACATATACGGCAGTGATGGCTATCGAGTTGTCGTTAATATACAGGGTGTACGTGGTCGCAGTGACCCTCTCCCATGTTAAATGGTATTGATAGCCAGTGCTCGTATTATAAAACTTGATTAGGTAGCTATTAATTTCGGCAATACCCGCTGGCACGGTGATAGTCTGCGAGTAGGTACCATTCGCTACCAGCGCCCAGCTCCCAGCTGAAATTACACTCGTCTTCTTCGTGATCGAAGTGACAGAGAGCGTAGCACTATCCGTGCCATTGTGGCTGTGGCTATTGAGCCGATCCATGTTATCCGCCATGCGCGGAAACCACGAAGAGCCCTTGTCACCGTTCTCTGGCTTATAGTAGCCGTAGGAAAGTGTTTCCATTAGTCCCTCTTGATGCCAGTTTCACAGGCGACACCGGTGCATTGTCTGACTTTTTCTCGTACCTGCTTAACTGCCGCTGCTTTGTCGTCGGAACTATTCACGTGTTTCAAAATCTCTTCCAGAATCGCCCACACTTCTGCAGGGAGTCCGGGAAATTTCTTCATAAGCCAGGGCAAGCCAATCGAAACGGCGAGCTTAATTAGGATATTTAATAGCCAGGCGGGGATGGGCATGTCGGACTCCTATCGTTAGTGGCAAGACCAGCCCCAAACCGTCTCATTCAGTTTGGGAGCAATCCATTTCTCGGTTACAAACTCACAACCCCAGCTGATGGGGGAACAAAATAGGAAACCCGTTCCCCAGGTCCCGCCTACACAGGTAAAAAAGCTGGTCCAATAAATTACGACGCCGGAGAAGGGCACAAAGTGCTTCTCAAACTCGACGACATCCACGTTATCCACGCAGGAGAAAACAACGGGGATGCCATAATTTACCGTCTTTAAATCGTCGAGGCGAAGCATGTGGCAGATATCCACGCCCAGAATCAACTCCAACATATCGTATTTCTCAGCCAGCCACTGTGAAAGCGGCCGGTGGTCCCCAATGTCACGTCCCACCCGCATAAGGTAGCCGTTCCACCGGGTCTCCCACTCGTTGACTAAGAGAGCCGCTTCTTTCTTGTGCCCTTTGGTCTTCAGCTTAAAGGCAGCAAAGCGAATCATGGCGTTGAGAGCGCCATTCGTGCGCTCACGCATGCGCCCTTGCTGGACTTCCTCGCTGAAGCCTTCTGAGAGCTTCCAAACACGGTCCGAGACCTCTACGGCCTCATTACCACAGTTGGAAGGCTCTCCGGGCTTGCCGCAACCCATGGCCCTAAGAGAAACGAGAGCAAGACAAGCAATCAAAACTAGAATCAACTTTCTCATCTTGCTCTCCTTTAATTCTTAGGCCGAGAATAGTGCCTTCACTTTCTCGACTAATTGCGTGCCGCGTACCAAGAAGCCAAGCGCACCGGCATAGACTCGCTTGCCTTCGTCAATTACGTCTTCCACCAGATCGATGGCCTCTTCGAAGAAGCTCACTCCGGGATTGATTTTGGCTTGGACCACTGCGGGAAGAGAAGCCTTGAATTGCGCCTCAAGAGCCTCGCGTTGTGCTTCGTCTAACTGAAGCAGTGCAGCTTTCACTTTACCAAAATCCAACGACGTTAGCACCTGGGCCGGTCCTTTTAGGTCCAACAGATTCCAGATACCAGCGTGAGCTACAAACACTTCGTACAAAGTGGAAACGATTTTGCCCAGGGAAGCTACTACGGATTGCAGAATATTTTCAGACATTGCCCTATCTCCTTCGATCTATTTTTGTCTCTATGATTGAGGTCCTTTCCTCAATCCGATGAATTGCCTTCATGGTTTCATCTTGTTTTGAAAGCATCATTTTCATTTGCTCAGAGGCAATTTCCTTCAATCCGACTATTTCAGCCGCGTTGGAAGTGCCTATGTAATGCATGTTGGTCAACCAGCCGACGCCACCGATGATGGCGATCACAAGCCCCAACGGCAGCAGCGTATTTTCGGTGATCGCTTTCAATTATGCCTCTTCGAGTCCGAACAAGGTGGCAGTTCCACCGTGGGTTTCGCTACCATTGAGCGTTCCTATGAAAACGTATTTCCCGGTGGGCACAACAAAGTCGAGAGCAAATTCGGTCTTAGTGCCAAATGCTCCAGCGGGGACCGTTAATTTCCCAGCGCTCTGATTTGCGAAGTAGACTGGGTTGGTATTTCCGCCACTGTTATCTGCGTACCAAATTCGCAGCCCAGTCGCGACGGCACAGGTGAAACCGCTGGTGAAAATCAGCCCCTTAATTTTGAAATTCTTCGCGCCAGGAACGACATATTGTGCCGCATCGTAAGCCGCGCCAGATGAATCAGTGGTCGCGGTATTCGTCGCGTATGCCGAGACAGATTTTAGCGTCGAGCCAGTGAGAATTCGGTTCGCAATCGTGATTGCTTCTGCCTGTCCTAAAGGTCCAATGATCGCCATTTTTTACTCCCGGATGATGGAAATTGAGTTATCCGTACCATTATCGGTGACGGTCTTGCCATTAGCCTGCCAAGATTCAACGAGGAAAATTCCTGTCGCACCGGCATCAAACGTTATGTTGTTTGCAATCTTCACGCATTTCATAAGGCTGTAGTCTGCTGCCGTTTGGAAAGTTACCGTGCCGTTCAATATTGTAGCGTGCCCTTTGCCGACGATAAAAAGTTTCTTACTAACCGTTATAGTCTCGGTGTATGTGCCGTCAGTGATAAAGATACTATCACCAGCCGAGGCAGCAGTAATAGCCCCACTGATTGTGCTGTGAGTTGCGTAGCCGGCTGACACATCACCAGCGCTACCGACGATATAATCAAACATCATGGCAATTTTGCCATTGGCCACTACATCTGCAGTAGGCACTGCCCAGCTAAGGACGCCACTACCATTGGTTTGCAAAAAGTAATTAGCTGAGCCATCAGCATCCGGCAGAGTCCAAATTTTATTGGCTGCTGGGGAGCCTGCTTTGAAGCCTACATAGAAAGTGTTGCCAGAGTTGTTGAAACGAAGCTCCGAGGCACTCTTTATCGTCGTGTGGCTGCCAACCGTGAGCGTTGTCCCGATAAACCCTTTTTTACTTACACCAAGTCCACCCGCTGTGTTGATCGCTCCAGCAGACCCAGTGCCATCATTGTCCGAGCCGCTAGAAAAGTAAGTATCTAGCGTAAGGCTGATGCCGGTTGTTTGAAACTGCAGTGCCCTGACCCCACCAACAGCGAACGCCCAGTCATCATTGCCTATGCGGTATGCTCCACAATTCAAATCTCCACTAAAGGCCCAGCCACAAGCGCCAACTGCTCCGTCACCAGTGCTCACCACGCCAGAGAAAAGAGCGGCGTTTGTCGACGAGAAGTTAATAACGTAATCTTGGGCATTGAATGAAAGATTATCGGCAATGCCTGCAAATTTCGTGACCGTCCCACCGGTTGCTTTGCCACTAACGTAGAAAACTACTTCACAATCAACTATGTGGCCGGTACCAAGCAGGGCGTTGTCTTGGTAAAAGTGACGAAGGCTGGCTGTATGATACGAGGCTGCTTCGGTATATATTTTCGAACGATAGGCAGCCATCAAATCAATGGCACGAGAGCAAAAGGTGGCTCCACTTTGTGTCTCGCCTGTCGTGTCGGCCGTGTTAGCCGTACCGGTAACATCAAAGCCAATATGAACCGTGCCAGTTAGTCCGTACGAGCCACCGCCGCCGATGGAAGCATAGGAAGACGTAACCGCACCGGGGCCGCCAATTCGGAACATTTCAAACAGGTGCAGAGTATTCGTGGCAGTCCGAAACCGCCAGGCGTAGTTGGCGGAACTTCCGCCCGAAGTTTTTTGTACGTTCGCCTCACCTGCGTGAACGGTGCCGTTGAAAGCGTTGATTCCGCCAACATCCTGACCCGACTGAGTCGTTGCGACTGGGGTTGCAAACTCTATAAACCCACCGGCATTGGCAGCCGTTCCCATTACGGTGAGCCAACGTCCGCCGACACTTCCAAGATTCGGCGTGCTCGTGCCAATACCTACGTTTGAGCCAGTCGTGACCCAGAGAGCATCGGTGCTCCCAGAAACTGAAACCTGGAGAGACGTAGTGATGAGTGGCGCAACAATTGTTTTGTTGGAGAGCGACTGCGTATTATTCAGGGTGACTACAGTGCGAAGCGTGCTGCCGTCGTCATAGCGAAGAAGCGCAGTAGTACTGTTTAGCCAAGCTCGCCCCATTACTCCGGCAACGGGCTCGGAAGCAGTAACGATGTTCTCAAATTGGGCGCGTTCCAGTTGTCCGAAAACTTTCATAGCTTGCCCTCAGGTAGATGGTCCGGGGGTCCTAGTGGACCCCCGAAGCAAGAATTACATGGGCAATGCAACTTTGCGGTAGTAGATCCGCAGCTTCAGAGCGCTGTCACCGACAGTGGGATTAGCCGTTCCCATAGACGCCACAATGGCCGCGTTGGCCGCTGCGACACCTGAGGCTCCAATCGCCAAATATCCTGCACTGGCGCTCGAATTGAGAAACGCCGCCGTAAAGGTTGCGACAGTTACGCCGCTTGCGTCGGTATATTTCAAAACGATGTTATTGGCTCCTGAATAAGTCGCTGAGTTGTAGGAGATGGAGCCGTAAACAGCAGTGACAATATTCGCGTACCCAGCACCTGGAGCCGGGAGCACCGACACAGGCGTGGTAAACAGAGCTAAAAGTTGAGCAGTCGTTAGCGTCACGTCTTTAAATTCACCGAGGTCGGCGATCTTCGTCGCGAGCTGAACTTTGCTAGACACCGCGTTCATTCGGTTGACTAGATATTTTTCGTCAGTCGTAAGTGAGGCACCCATGACAAATCTCCTTTGAGGTTGCTGGCCCAGTCCCGCCGGACTAGGTTTTCACTGGGGATAGAACCCAGCGGCGTGTTTTTGGGCCAGCCATACCATTAATTAGTAGCTGATACCGTAAATGACACCTTGGTGACTTGGACGATATACTGCCAAATCTCCGTAGAATTTGATGTCAGTTAAATAAGAGTAGCCCGTAGTCGCTCTTTCGAGGAAGTATTCGTTCCCGTCGAGATGCCGTTTACGGTCGAAGAACTTATCGCCAACGAAGTGGAAACCTTCCCAATCGAGGACGTAGATCTCCGAGTCAGCCATGTCCCGGATTCCAGTGAGGGTCATCTCACCTTCATTGCCCAGGAGCGTGACCGAGCGGTATCCGTATCCGGCCTTTTTATCGGTGGATACGTACTGACGGTTTACTTGCTCACCCTTGACCGCATTTTTGAAGTTGTTCATCGACATGAGAATCTCGGTCGGGTTGCCCTTTCCGAGGTTCATCGTCTCGTAGTAGAAGTCGAACAACTTCTCCAGGATGTTGGCCGCCGTAATCACGGAGCCGTCAAATTGCTGGGATTGCAAGTACGGATACGTGGTCTTAGTCTGCCCATAAAGGGTCGAACCGCCCCCGTTTGCCGCACTGAGTAATTGAGCCTTGAGGCCGCTGAAACCAGCCGCCTGTCCGCCAGGGAGATAGATCTTCGCGTTCTGGGCCGTGGTGTAAGCCGTGAGGTTTACCGCCGAGCCAGAGCTACGAGCATCCTTCACCGTGAGGGTCTTCGTCGACATGTTGATAGCAGTCACGTAGCAGAGCTGCACGGAGCTGTTATCGTCATCGACTTCGATTTTCTCACCAATCGTGAAGCGTTCCGGGTGATCCACTACGCAGGAGCCGTTGAGACCATCCGAAGTTAGCTTCGCAATCGAGCCATCACCCAAGAGCATGATAGACACGCGCTCTTGCATGCGACGGACGAATTGGTCCACCTTCTCCGGCACGAGGGCCAGGAAGCTCTTCTCCAGGGACTCATGACGATCCAAGTCCTTTTCGTCGAACTTCATCGTCCCCCACAGCTCAGGCTGCGTGGTGATTTGTCCTTTCACGAACGTGCCGTTTGCCACGTCGTTGGACGCCGTCAAGGCACCCATCGAGAGCGAGGAGTATTCCCCACCTTCGAACGGAACGTAGTACGTCCCTTTTTTCCAGTCTTCCTTCTTGGAAACTTTGTTCCAGAAGTAGTTCCGCTTCTTCATGCTCTCTACCAGGAGTTCATGCGGCATGTACTCCTTGAGCATTTCATTAAAATTATCTGTCGTGGCCATTGGCTCCCCCAAAAATTAACGGCTTAGATGCCGTATTTTTCCTTACGAAAATTGACTAGATCATCTACCGTTTTGAATGATTTTTTGACGGGGGAGGTGGATTTGCCTCCGACGTTGGGAATAACTGGCGGTTTTTTCGCCGCTACTCCCGGTTGGCCTGGCACTTCGAGTTGCGACCCGATTGGCCCGCCTAACATACCTAATACCTCCGAAACAGCTTCTTCGGGGGTTATGTCCCTACCACTGGCTTGGTAGGCTGTGATGCCTTCCCTGATTACTCGCTCTCGGAATGCTCCAGGGCGACCTACGCGAGTATCAAAGGCTTTGGCAGTTGCAGTGACATCGGGTCTTGCAAGAACCGAGTCCAAATCTCTGGTACGAGTCGAAACCAGGACTTGTTGGTGCTCTTCTTGGAGCTGCTGGTATTGCTGCTCCAACGTCATCGCCTTGCGCTGACTCTCCAACGACCGTTGGTGAACTTGGCGCTGTTCAGGCGACATTTCTTGCAGGTCTAGCTTACTCTTCACCCACTTGAAGATTTCGACTTCTGGGATGCCGAGCGCCTGTAAGAAACTCTCGTAGTCTCCATTATGCCGGTAAGCCATTACTTGGGATAGGTCTTTTTTTATCGTGCCAAGTTCCTTTTGGTACTGGTCACGCTGTTCTCTCTCCCGAAGTAGCTTCGGCTTTACAAAATCTAGTCCGTGCGCCTTCTCATACAGCTCACGAATTTTCTTCTCAGTCTCTTGGTCTTTGATGGCGCCACGGAGAAACTCGTCGAATTCTTTCTCCTCATCCATCACCTTGAACTTGTAGTTGGGTTGATAGACGGGTGCCGCTGCTGCGCCCTCCGGTGGGGGGGTTACGCTCCCCGAAGGGGTGGACGGGGCTGGTGTCACTGGTGTTTGCACATCAGCGGCCACTGGCGTTGCTGGATCATTAACGGGTTCACTGCCCTGATGGATCTCTGTACCCTGGGATTCGTTCGTCAACATACTTGCTCCTTAGGCTTTTCCGGCCTGCTTAATGGGCCAAATGAGACCAAGGTCCTTGCGCCTCATTTGGTTGTGGCATCGAGTTCTGTGGTCCGGGGCCTTGGGGCTGCTGATTCATGAAGCCCGCTTCCTGGGCAGCAGCACCTTGGTTCATGGACTCTAATTCGCTTAGTGGCATCCCTTGCGTTTCTAGTTGGTCAATGAGCCACTTAACTGAATCGTAGGGGATTCTGGCTCGTCGACTGACGCCGGGTTTGGCTTTGTCCTCGACGTAAATGTCAGCCGCAATGAGTGGGCCGCTCGCCGGGATAAATCCGTCTTTCGCCGCTTGAATTTCTTTTTTCTGTTGGGAATCGACCTGCGTGTGCTCTTGCAGCTTCTGGTTATATAGCTCCTGGACCTTGGGGTCCATGAACTCAAAATCTGACTGACTCATTCTCTGAGTGAGTCGCGAGATAATGTACTGATGATTGTCGTTGGGTCTCGCCGGTCGGGGTTGCCCACGATCCATCGCCAGGATGTCGTTATCCATCTTGTCGGAGTCGATAGTGTAGTCCCCGAACGCTTTTGAGTTATTCATGTACGGCATGGCCTGAAGCATCTTGCCAATGTCGTCTTTTCCGAGCTGCGGCCCAACGTATTGCATGACGTGGTTCATGATGAGCTGTCGACCCATCTTTGTGTCGATATCTTCGCTCTGTGGTTCGAGGGCAATCTTGTACCGGAGTTTTTCCGTCGATTTGAACTCTTGGATGTTGATCGTCTCGCATTTTCCGATGGCCGGGATGAGCATATCGTCATCGTAGTAAATCTTCGCCAGCTCCAGTGCCGTTTCGGCCACTTTCACCAGGAATGACTCGAATTTCTCAGCGTAAAGCGAGAATTTCTTCTTGTGGCGCATGGACATGTGGAGCATGGCCCAGGGGTCAAACTGCCCTTCTTTAGGGGCGTAATCCTCTTCCAAATCTGCCACCCGGTACATTTCCTCTACCTGCGACTGCATATAAGTCAGGTATTGGTCGCCAGAACGGCCAGGTAGGATGGTCGGCGCCATCCCTTGGAAGGTAACTCCCTTAATTCCGGGCAACTGTCCACCGGATGAGAGCTTAGTACCCGCCTGAATGAGCAATTTATCGTCCCCAAGAGTGATTTGGTGCTCAGCAATTTTGGAAGCGCAACGATTCAGCTCAATCTGCCAGGGGCGAAGCTGTTTAATGCGGCTTCGCGCTCTGGGATGCGTCGCGATCCGCTCAAAGCCTTTATAGACGATAGGAAAGACCCCGCCAGGTAGCTCTCCCTCGAAAAGGATGCCTTTTTCCGTCGTGATATAGAAATATCCCATCGGATACTCAACACAAGGCCTAAAAAAATACTCCCTTACCTGGCACTGCCCTTTAACCTCTTTGTACTCACCGCTTGATCCGTCGAAAACCTTGAACACGTCCTGCGACGACGCTTCGATGAAATTTAATTTCTCCTCATCGTCGCCAACCATGTGTTTCAGCACGTCGATATCTTGCATCTTACGAATGCCGAGCCAATGTGACTCGTCCATAGACTTAGCATTGATGTCTCTGAGTAAATTGAAACCTTCTACGCTCTCAAAAAGAATAGCTCCGCGAAAAGCTGCTTTGTCGGACGCCAGTGGCTGACCTTGCTCGTCGAATTGTGGCTCCCCGGTCGCGGGGTCAATTGCTTGCTCGTATCCGAGGAAGTCCCCGGCACTGGTATCCCAGAAAATCTTCGCAGCTACCTCGCCGATCTGTACGAAGTTCTCACACCACTCCAGTTTCTTTTCTTTAAGACCCTGGGAGCGTTTCAAATCAAGCCATACCGATTGGTTCAGCTGAGCCGCCTTCACATCACTCAGCTCTTTTTCATTTTGCGGCATTGCTGCCACGTCCGGGGCGAACGAAATAATATTGTTCACATAGGTCTTGGCGATCTTGCCAATGTGGTTCTTCACGAGACGCAGCTTCTGCTCGCTGTTTAGCTGCTTGTCATCCCGGATACGTGAATAAAACTTGGAACTGCGCCGGGTGTAATGCTCACCGGCGACTAAAAGTAGGTTGGTCCGTTGTTCCGCGAAGATTTCTTTGTCACAAGTGTCCGCCTCCTGATACATCTTGTTCAGGTCTGCGATCTCACGCTTTGGCATCGTCAAGCTCCTTACCCATGATCATTTCTTCGTACAACATCGGGTCTTGCAGCTTAGCCAACTCCAATTGCTCATCACGAAAGTCCAGCTCTTCTTGTACGAGCGTCTCTTCCGATACTTCTTCTTGGAGTTTTGCTGCTTTTTCTGGACTGGCGAAAGGCTTAGTGTGTAGCTCGCGGGCAAATCCGGGTTGGTAGCTCTCGAAAAATTCTACCTTCAGGTCACCCAGGTCCAACTGCCGAACACCGTAGTTCCGCCCTGCCTCCAAAATCTGAACGATTTCCTTAGCAGAATAAGTTTTCTTCTCAGCCTGGGCGTTTTTTTCAGACTTTCGTACTAACTGATAGTCCTCATTCATTGTAGCTGTTCCACTCCTCAAATTCATCGGTGTTGTTGAACGCTTCAATCCCTTCGTCATCGAAATCCTCTTCCCGCCCTAGGCTGGTCTCTCGACGCCTCTGAGCCTCACTCTTGTCATTACGCACCTCTATGACCTTCTCCGAGTTGATGACACTCCAGTTCCAGGGAATTTTAGTTACCGCGTACCGTAAAGCATCGCAGTAATCATCCTTGGCCTTTGTTTTAGGGGTGTCCTTCTGAAGGTTGCACAGTTCCGTGCAAAGAGGCTTTAATTCTGGGATATCATAGATTATAAGCATACTGTTTCGGAACAGCACGTTCAAAATCTGCTCCCCAATGTCGTGACTCTTTTCCGCTGGGATGAAAGGCACGCCCATCCGGCTGGCAATATTGAAGAAATCTTTCGACTGCCAGTCGTAATACTGGCCCACTGGGATGATGTCTCCCCTCATGTCCAGATACTTCATGAGGATATCTGAGGCAGTCGTAGAGATACCATCTCCCCGCCAGCCCCGGAACGCGTACCCCTTAGAAAAGTCCGGGTTAACCACCACGAACACAATCGCCGCTGGGTGGGCTTTGTCCCCACCCGACCCAATATCCACGCCAGCATAGACATGCCAACCCCTTGGGATATCCACCGGGTCAGAAACGTTTCTGTTTCTGTCAAACGCTGGATACTTCAACCCTTCCGCCAGCACAAACCTTCCGAATATTCGGCGCTGTACCTCAGCGTCACTCTTACAGGAGTTGATGGCGTGGACTATTTCTTTTTCGGTTATTGGTCCGAGGCTACCGTCTTCATACTGAAGACAGTCATACATGGAAACCCGAATCTTGAACGCGTCTGGAAAGCGTTCCTTCTCCTGATTCGTAGGTTCCATAGTCTCACGCCACATTTCACAGCCCAGGGTGGCAGTAAATACGTTGTGGTAATAGCCGCGAGTTGCGTGGACTCGCATATTAAGTTCGCTGTAGAGATGCTCAGGTAATTCCTCGTCGAGGAATAGTGCCCAAACTGTGCCAGTTTGAAGGTCGGCCTCGTCCATGCCGTAACTTTTGAAATAAACTGAAACCCCAGAAAAGAAATGGATAGCGAATATATTCTTGTTGCGAAACTCCGCTCGCCAGCCATATACCGGGTCCTCCTTAAATTTCCCCCTCGGCATAAACTCTGGCACCCACTTCTGCGTAAACTCAATCGTTGCGACTTCTTTCGTCGGATACAGATACCAAAACGTTAGTGGCCTCGTCTTCCACAAGCTGGGCCAAAGTGTTTTGTCCGTCGCCCAGTTGATACATTTACGAATCTGGGTCGAGGACTTTCCTATTTGGTTCGCGGCTACTAGAAAATTGAAACGGTTTCTGGATTCGTAGAACGCTCGACTCCAGGTGTAGTGCTTCCAGCCGTGCAGGAAGGGGAGCCCCTCGCGCATCTCTTGTTTTTGTTTAAGCAGCTCCAGGTACCTAGTCTTCACCTCTAGTTCAGAAAGTGCTTCCATGGTATCCCTGGCTGTTATTTGGTTGGGGGAGTGGCTGAGATTAATTCGCCTTCGATTATCTCAGTTTTGTCGACGAGCTGCAAGGGTTCGTGGTTCGGGGCTAGCGTTCCCTTGGGCGCAGAGAGCTGGCGCTGCATTTCTTCTATCTGTCGGTTGATATCGTCGAGGTCGGGCCTGGATGCGATGACATCTTTCCCATCTACGTTCACGTTTACGTTTCTATTGTCAACTCTCTGGATGATGGCGCCCTTCACCCGCTGGTCGATATACTGCAGGAGTTTTACCTTCACATCCGCGAGGCGCGTGTCGATTCTCCCGCTAGGCAATTTCACCGGGGCTGTGAGAATCTCCCTCATCTGGTCGACGCCGAGTGTGAGAAGCTCTTGCATCGCCACGACGTAGTCTGCTGGCGGTAAGAGTATCCACGCCAGCTTAATTTTGTCGCGTAGTATCCGCGTCCAGATCTGTAACGTGCAGCAGCTGGCGTACACGTTGGTCATATTTATTTTTCGATTCATCGCCTGCGCTTTCTCATACTCCAGCCAAAAGGCGATGCGTAGGCGGTTGAGTAATGGGCGGGCGCTGTCCTCAGCGTGGAAGAGTTCGTTGTAAAGCTCGGCCTCACTCATCTCCAGGTATTCTTCTGGGATGTCGGAGATGGTAAGCGCCAGGGACTGCGGTACGAGGTTTATCACTGCCCTTGGGTTGGAGCGGTCGATGATAGACCGCTCAGTCAGATTAGTTTCCATCGGAGAAAATTATATCATTTCTTGATGGGCTTTGACTTAAAGAAGGCGTATTGGTTGGCTCTGCGAGAAGTCTCTTGCATCTTTTTAAATTGTTGGTGGCTGGTTTCTTGTCGGAGGCACCCACACGATTGTGTTTGGCCTTGCTCCAGGTTCGTGCCCATGGCGACCGTCGTTCTCCCGCAGTCACACTTGCACCACCAGGCGGCATGCTTGCCATTGTTCGCTGCGCGCTTTTGTACCACGAGCCGACCATAGCGTTCTCCGGTTCTGTCGACGAGGTTGAACGTGTTGCCGAGACGCCCGTCTTTGCAGCCAACCGTAATCGTCTTGGCCTTCGTATCTACTTTGGTGACTTCGAGAACTGCTTCCACCGGGTGGGCGTGGGGCGGGCACTTCGGTCCGTGGTCTAGGCAGTACGTTTTGCCAGTGGTAAATCTTCTCGGCATTACTTCCCCTTATTCCGCCAGCGCCATTTGTTATTGCTGACAGAAACGCCTGGCATGATTTTATGCATGAGCATTCGTTTGCACATAGGGTCTGGGCACGAAAACTTTTGATTAGGTTTCACACGGGCCTTGTAGCGCACCATCTCTACGCCGCAGCTGGAACAGTTAACCGTCGTTGCTTTACTGGGATCTGGTGGTCTACCGGGTTTCATATTTATAAAAGTGGTCCGAGATCCCGGTCTTCCACCGGGCTGGGAGCCCCTGATTGCTTAACCCATTGTCAGGATGTTTCAGTCCTACAACCGCAAAACACCAGCCTTGTCAGGCGACCAGCGAAGCGACAGACATCACATCTCTGCTCTGTAACGAGCATCTCGGAAATTATTGGACCTGGGGGGAATCGAACCCCCGTGCCAAATACTAACGAATCAAAATACCACGAGCGTCTCGACTGATTAAGCTCAGTCGCCAAGCTAGGGATGCCCGCCTGCCGACAGGTATCCTCCACCAGCGTATTTACTTACGACGCCCACACGCTAGGCCGCCGCTATTGTCGGATTTCTCCAGTTGGGGCGACTCCCCATTTTTTCCAGCTTTCTGTTCCCAGGCAACTGGTGCCCGGCTGCGGTTAAGCAGCGATACGTTGACCACCAGTTACGGGGCGCGCCTTGCGGGCGGCACCGAAGCGGTGAGCAGCGTTGACAACATTGCTGTTGGCATTTAATGGCGGAATCGCTTTTTTACGAGGCTGCAATTCCAATCCTCGGCTCGCATCGTGTCTCGCCAGGTATCTGGTCGAAGCCAGTTCAGGCCCACAAAAATTGTATCACCAGTACATGGCGGTGACGGCAATGGCTTTTTTATCCATGCTATGAGATCGCTTCCAGGTTCTTTTCCCTGGTGTCCAATACTCGGGCACTAAATCTTTTTTCTTAATCCGGTCGCCACTCCAACCCTCGGCTTTGAAAGCTTTGTTGAAGTCGGCCACGGTCACATGGCGTTTGCAGATGGATACGAACGGGTTGCCTTCAGTGTCGGATAGCGTGATGGTCTTCACTATTCGTTACCGCGCTCAGGTTGCTCATCTACTTTTCCAGTGCGTTGGATTTGGGAGTCGCGGATAGATTTGCCGACCCACATGTAAGCTTCCTCCAGTTTTGTAAACACCAGGGACTTCGCGCGGCCATCGGGAAGAGTGTCAGTCATCTCCGCCAGTTCTTCAAATAGGGCCTTGAAAGTTTGCTGTAGTGCTTGAGCATCGGCATCGTAGCGAACATAGGAAAAGCGATTATCTGCCATGGATTTTTACCTCGGGTTTTGATGAGTCTCGGTTCGGGGTTCGTGGAAGTCAAGACCCGATTAACCAGCCTAATCGGGTCAGGATTTATGACGCGCTGCTTCTTATTTGGGATTTTTTGGGATTCGACTGCGGGTACTACTTTTACCAATAACGCGAGGGTGGCCCCCTCCCCCCCTTCATGACAGTGCTGCCTATTGCTAAGTCGTTGAATGGGTTGAGTTTACATATGGTTCCTTATGTGACAAGTAGTTGAAATCATTAATGATTCTAAGTAGTTGACATAATTAAACAATGCGCATAATCCGGGTCTCGGTGCGTCATATCCGTACCGGTACCGAGACTAGTGCTGGCAGTGATAGGTATGTCACGTGCTTGAGGCAGTGTGTAAGCGCCTTCTGGAATACGGTATGTAGTTGATATGATTAACTAAAGCCTATGGTCACCTATGGCAGGATAGGGCTAGGGAGCGCGGTGACAATTTTTGTCCAACTGTCTAACAATTTACGGCTCGCGCAATTTGTCACTCGAATGATTTCAATCACTTACGTGGTTTTGACGCGGTGGCACAACGGTTGCACATACGATTCTGCAACTCGGCGCCGATTGTCGGTGGCTGGGAAACGGAACGGACTAGCCTTAACTGGCAGTTCATAACCAAGGATGACAGATGGATAACAAGATGATCGTCGGTAAAGTAGACACGAACCAACGCCTTAGCTTTGACGAGCTTACGGCACTCCGGGCTTATGTTAAGACCCCTGAGTTTAACTCCCTTCCTGAGGCGACGCAGTTGAAGTGCTTCAAGCTAGCGGCGACGGCGAGCACTAGTCGTAAGAGCGAAGCTGAGAACGGGCTGTTGATTGGGCAGAAGGGTAAGCTCTCTAAATACTTCAGTGGTGGTCGGTTCCCCACTACGTTGTCTAAAGCCCAATGGTTAGACATTCTCGCCAATGCAGAACAGATCAAGACGTTCATCTCGAATCATCCTGAACTGAAGTAAGTCATCGGGCTCAGTGTTCCACGTGGAACACTGAGCCCACTGTCGCAGCGAATACCACGCTGCCTGAAGAGCCCAACGGTAGGGCGAAACAGTGAACGAAGTTAACGGAGGAAGTATGCGGAAGTTCTCAATACAGGGCATTCGTCCTGGATACCAAGTCTACAGATATACAGTGAGTAAGCATAACGAGGCGACGAAGCTCATCGAGTTGCTTCGCCGGATTGGCTATAGAGTCACGGTTCAGACCATCTTGGTCCGTAAGGCGGGGCTGTAGTCATGAGTAAGTTAAGAATGCTCGTCAATAAAGACCCAAAGAATATTTGGCAAGTGGCTCTCCAGGTATTGGCACACTCGATGGAACAACAGGCAGCGACGCTGAGGAAGACAGTCGGTGAACATGACCAAATCCCTCTCAGTGCTTATGTCGGTCTCGTCGCTGATTTAGCCGACGATATTCTCGATATTCGCCGGATGGCAGACGAAGGGCACTTGGAAGAGCTTGAGGAAATGCTCGCTGATTTCCACCGTCCTGACGGCAGTCACAAGTGGGAATAAGCGACCGAGTGTTCCACGTGGAACACTCGGCTGTCGGGCAACGATGCCCCTGATGAGCCCTGGGTTAGGGCGAAACAAATACCAAAATCACGGAGGTTCGAATGCATATTCTAATTGGGCTGCTTACGCTGATGGTCACCGGTGGGGTTCTCCAGGTTCTCAGCGAATTCATCAAGATTAGTCTCAAGTAAGAGGCTAACGGAAGCATGGCTTATGCGGCTACGGATAGGTATTGTCCTTCCGTGGTACCGGAGCCGTAGCTGCAGACCGCCAGTTTCCTGTAACGGCGGTTGAAAAGGGGTCTCGGAGTGGTATCCGAGACCCCTTTTCTATTTTGTTCCACGTGGAACATTCCACCAATTTTATGCATAATGACTGCATATGCGCATAATCAACCGAATAGTTATTCACTGTAGTGCCTCTTCTATCACGGGTCAGACAGCTGCGATGATACGTGCTTGGCATGTGCAGCGTGGTTGGAAAGACATTGGCTATCATGCGTTTATCAGATTCGATGGCAGCGTTGAATGGGGGCGCGACTGGGACGTTATTGGCGCTCACTGCCAGGGGGCTAACAGCGATAGCATCGGAATTTGCCTCGCCGGTTTAACGCTCCGGGACTTTCAAAACTGCCAATTTGACGCACTTAAAAGGCTCCTCACGCTGTTGAAACGAGCATACCCAACCGCCACTATCCACGGACACTCCGAACTCGACCAGCATGGGAAGACCTGCCCAGTATTCAAAATGGACCAACTCACCGCGTTTTGGGACGCTGCGAAATAGCGATTTGCCCCAAATCGGTGCCATTTTGGAGCCACTTGTGCCGGTATCTAGCACCTATTTGTAAATAATACATACCACTATTGAGGCATAATGCCTCACATGTACGTCTGTTATAGATGTTTGTTATAGATGCCTCCCTGGCTTATCCCTCCGGGTTTATTGAGGAATCAGCTGAAATTTTCCTGTTACAGATACCAGCACCCAAAACATTTTTTTAAACGTTTTTTTAGCAAATGTTGTTGATAGGCATGGGCAACAATCTGGGGTAACTTTTATATAAATACTTTCTTTTTATAAAAGTATCTGTAACATCTATAACAGTTATATAAATAGTTAATAATATCATGAAGTTACAGATGTTCGTGATGCAGTGTATAAAAACGTTACAGATAGGCATCTATAACAAATTGGGCCTGAGCAGTGCATTATTTGTGCCGCATCGAGTCAGCTCATTAGAGCTTTTGCTCGTCCCAGCGGCGTAAGACCGCGAAGCGTCAAACAAATTCCACAAATCTTTCGTGACTTTCAGGTTTCACCCGGTGTAAAAAGCGGACTAGGCATTAAAATCTGGAGATTCACGCATGCTAAGAGACCCCGAACCGCTAAGCACGCTCGACAAACTAATGCTAGGCGTCGCTATTTCCGCGCTTACGCTGTTAATCACCGGCGCAATCAACCTACTGTGAACACTCTCAGCTCAATATACGCAGCCACGGTAGCTACAATCCTCGCCTCCCTACTCATTTGGCTCTTAATTGCCCTATACCGCCTTCTTTTCACCAAAGGGAGCCCCTACCCTAACCTGGCGTCTCACGATTCAATCCCGGACCACGTACCCCACTCAAAGGACATCCTATATGACCGACACTATCGAAAAAAATCATGTGCTCCTGGAATTCCCATCCAGCGACGACGCTACCGCCTGGATTAATTGGTACAAAGAAGTTGGCGAGGATAGCATGTTTGCTATTGACAAAAGCCTTAGTCATCTGGGCCGTGAGAAGAAGCTCGTGCTCTTACCTGTCTCGCCTCCGGCTGCCCTCACTGGCGATGCGGACGACGAGGAAGAACTGGAGTAATCATGCTGATAGCTGGCATCACGCAGTTCCCGCTTTGTCGTGCCTGCGACATCGGGGAATACTTCGACACTGGGTTTTTCAAATCTATCGACGATTTACGCCAGTATATTTCGGCAACATATCGTCGATACGAAGTGGAAAGTTTGTATCATCCCGATGGCACGCCGTCGGAGCTATCGGTTTGGTATTTCACTGGTGAGCATCAGTGTCACCGGGTGGAGATACGGGCGCACAGCCAAGTTTTGTGGGAGCTGTCGAAGAACCCACTCGGCGTCATGGAGTGGGACTGTGTCGCACTTTACGTGCCAGAGGGTGCGTTGGCGACAGTAGCCTCGTTTGATGAGCAGCGGATACCCTGCGACCACGCACCGATGGATCTGTCAAGAGAGATTGGCAAGATTTTGGAGTTTAGAGCCAAGTTAGAAACCAAATCTATCGACGAGGAACCGGAAAAGGAGCCCGCCTAATGTTTCGCTGTGATATCTGCTCGCTCTTACAACCAGCACGCACACCCTCTCACAAATTACCGGTGCAAACCAGGCCACGGACCTATCTTGGTGAGAAGCCCAAATACGATTATGCCAAGAAGTACACGAACCCCGAACCACGAGAGCGCGGCATCTATCATGGGACGGAGATAGTACGTGAAGCTGTCGTGTGCCCCGCCTGTCTCCCGATACTGGTGAAAGAAGAACGCCCACTCTAGCTTTGCTGCCATTCACAAAATTCCCCTGGACTTTGCAAAATTTTGCTTGACTTTTTTCGGCCCCCGCGCTAGATTCCGAAAAATTCGAACGAATTCGCGCATTTGCGCGGTTCGGAAACTTTTGGCACGGCGCTTGCATTTCCAACCCGCAGCTATGTGCCAGACAGGGCGCCCCGGTACATGCCCACGGTGGGCAAAAGACTCTTACAGGGGTTGGTTGCAGCCGGGGCGCTCATATTTTATGGGGAGCAAAGCATGAGTGAAATACCAGATCCGTACCAAGTAACCCACTGGAAGATTGCACTGGGGTCGACGGTTCGGTGTAAGTATACCGGCTTCACGGGAGTGGTGGACCAGAGAGCGGAGCACTTGAACGGGTGCCATCGTTATAGCGTGCAACCAAAGGTAGCTATCAAAGAAGGCAAGATGGAGATGCCTAATGGGTATTGGTTTGACGAGGTATCCCTTGAGGTATTACCAGGTGAGCCGGTGATTACCCATAAGCCCCGGACCGAGGGCGGTCCGATCACGAGGAGCTACCGGTGAACCGCGTACTAACATCCGGCATGCAAATGCCACCGTGGACGGACCAGCCACACTTGCTTGGCCCATACAAACGCTGGCGCAAGAAGCGTATGCAGCAAGCGCGCAAGTCCAGGCAAATCAACAGGAGGAAGCAGAAGTGATGATCGAGAACGAAGAGAAGATGGTCGCGGCAATGCGGTTACTGGCAGAGAACGTGGGTAAGGTGGCAGTTGCTATCGATGGCACCAGGCGATATTTCGAGGAGAATACCTTCGACATCAACCTGTCGTTTGAGAACGAGAGCGTGGATGATCTCATCGAAAAACTGTGTGGCCTGGCGGACGAGGGGAAGGAAGCCATCGAGAGGGAGAAAAATAAGTGAGCAGCACGCTTTATTATCTTTACGTCAAGTTTGAGAAAGAGGGGAGTCGGGAGAAATTCTGGCGACAGGTGGGCTCTCACCCGACTCTCGAACAGGCTAAGCATCGGATAAAAGTCAGCTGGAAGGATTACCCATGTCGCGTCTACGTATCTCAAGACGACGATAGCACTCCGGTATTTGAGAGCTTCGGAGAGGGAAAGGGGAAACGGTGAAGTGTCCGAATTGCAAAGCCGAGTGCGAGGTGAGCCATATTTCTGGTGAGGAAGCACCTTGGTATGAGTGTCCCAATTGTCCGTTTAGGACCAAGGCGCCGAATGAGATTATCGAGCAGCTGTTCGCCTTCGTTGTCGTCGAGCCGAATGGCAGTGAGGGAGTACCGGCGATAAAGCATGGACAAGTTTTGCTGCCGATGATTGGGGCGGACATGGCGCGCGCTGAAAGCATGCTGGGGATAGCGCAAACCATGGCGAATAACACCAGGCAAGAGATGCGCTTGTATCGGTTTAGTGGGAAAGAGCTGATGAAAATAATTTCACCAAAGGGGGTTGAATGAACAATCACGACGAGTGGATGAATTACAAGGAGGCTGCTGCGTTTTTGAAAATATCTTTATCTAGTTTGTATGCAAAGAAGAGTAAAGGCCAAGTGCCGTACCACGAACCCCGGCCCCAGATGATTCGCTTCCTAAAAAGCGAACTGGTGATGTGGCTAACTGGTGAGACGGTACCGAAGAAGGAGCAAGCGTGAGCGAAGAAGAGAAGCAGGAGATAATCCCCGACTATGTTATCGAGCCGATAAAAATAGCAGTTCACAAGGACGCCAAACTGGTGGAAGGGAATTGGGTATACGTGTGTCTGATGAAATTGGTAGACGGTACCCAAGTCGTGGTCCCGCTCCCACATTTCCTGGCGAAAGATTTTCTAGATAAGTTGTCGACGGTAATCAGTGATACCAAAAGGAGGAAGAAAGATTGATGGAAACTGAAGAGATACAAAATAAGAGGAACTACAAGCACTATTCAGAGGAGGAGAGAAAAGCAATTGTCTTGGAAGTGGATCGGCTCATGAGTGAAGAGGGCATGGCCCGGCGTGCAGCGTGTAAGCAGATGGGGGTGGCAGTGGGGAGCTTTTCGTTCTGGAAGACGGGCAAGACTTATGGCAAGAAAGCGGCGCCGAAGAAAGGCAAGCATGCCGTTGTGCTCCACGAACCCCTAAACCCTGGTGGCGGTCCCCTCCCCATGTCTGGCGTGATGCCTATCCCAACAAGCCTTATGATCCCGGACCGAGAAGACGAGGTGATGTGCTTTATCGGCAAGCCCGGCAGCATTGTATCGACGATAAGAAAACTTTATGGCGACAAGCACTGAGCCAAAAGTATTCGGCTCTGGCACCAGATGCCGCTGGTGTTTTCACGCATTACGCCGCTGGCGTGGCAAGCAGACCCCGGTGACAAGAGAGCACGAGGGGATGATTCTCAGTTTTCACGCACGGTGTGTGAAGTTGTGGGATCAGAAAGAACAGGAGAGAAAGAATGAAACTCAATCACCAGGCATTTAACTTTGAGCACGAGCCAAAGAAATTCGCCTGCTTACCGCTACTCAACCAAGTAGCCAAGCGTCCAGAGAAGATGAAGAGCGGGCTATTTGTCCGCCAGGTAGTATTCGACGTACCCATGTATTACCGACGAGACAGGCTGAAAGACATCGCTAAGCGGAAGAATAATTTCGACCTGTCGTCGCTAGAACCGGGTGATGTCTGCCTATTTTTCAACGTGGACTACACGCAGATTGCTATCTACGGGGCATACGACTCACTCATGTACGTGCCAGCGCCGAAAGGAACCCGGATAAGCAACGTGTTCCTAGAACACTTAACCGAGATATTTAATAAGAACGGAGCGAAGCTTAATTACCCCAGCATCATGAAGGACCTTCTGACCACGCACCTCGAAACCAGAAGCAGCCGGTCTAGGAAAGTCGTCGAGGTAGAGGGATGAAAGTGACGTGGCTTCTAGTTTTGGTGCTGCTCGCGGCATGCGGACATAGTGCTGAGTTACCACTGCCGCCAGTGCGCTACGTGGTACCGGTGCCAGCGACAAATGACACCGGAGGCGCTTGCCCTGAGGGCTACTTGGCCAAGACAGTGATGATGCGGTTCTGGCAGAATGGCGCGCCCAAGCAATTGGAGTTGGAATGCGTGAGGGAGGAGAGACAGTGACCGAATCAAGTTACCTGGGTGACGGGCTTTACGCCTCCTATGACGGGCAGATCCGGTTGTTCACGGAGAGGCTCAATGGAGTACATGAGGTATTTCTCGACGATAGAACGCTGGACAATTTCCTACATTTTCTCTCTGGGGTCGGTTTGTTAGGTTCGTTTCAAGAAAAGCTAAAGGAGGAAGTAAGTGAGAGCGATAAAGATAGACTCTGAAAATAGGACGATAACGGAGATTGAGCTGGACCCTAAGGACACACTGAAGAGTCTCCAGGATTGTGTCGGTGGGCTAATAGAGTTGGCTACCGACCTGCACTATGGCGATTCTCTCTACGTGAACGAAGAGGGATTGCTCACGAGCCCTGAGTATTTTTTCAACTTCCGTGGTCTCCACCAGTTGCTGGCTGGTAACGCTGTCGTAGCGGGTATCGACCACGAAACGGGAGACACCGTTGCCGCTACCAGTTCCGTGGAATCAATACGTGAGCTTGTGACATTCTATCGACGAGGCGAGGTAGTGCCACCACGGCTCGATACCATATTTTACCAGCTTGACGAGGACAACAACGTAATTAGCAGAGAAAGGATTGAGGGGCCTAGGGCATGAAGAAAGACATCATGGGGAAATGGGTTGCCGCTCTTAGGAGCGGGGAGTTTAATCAGGCGCGGGGACGGCTGCGCACTGATACTGGGTTCTGTTGCCTGGGCGTACTGTGTGAGATTTTCCGACGAGAGAACCCACACCTGGCTCAGTGGAACGAACAACTGCGGTTCGAGATAAACACTTCGAACGTTAAAAAGAAAATACACGACGACAAGCTACCGGACGTGGTTATTTCGTGGGCTCATATGAATACGGCTAGCGGAACCTTAGGCAGCACTTCGCTTGGCATGCGAAATGACGACGGAGTGAATTTCGAGGATATCGCCGATATTATCGAGAAAACCTGGGAGGAGCTGTGAGCGCGGACTCTGATGCAGTCTTGCTGCAAAGGATGGTAGACGCAGCCAGAGCCTACTCGGATAAGGGGATTCAGTTCGCATTGGCGGGGACGGGTAAGTTTTTGGGAGAAGGGGAAAACCAATACAAGGAGAGAAAGAAAGTGAATAAAGTTAAGCAGAGTACCAAGGAGAAAGAGCCTCTGGTAAGGAAAGCGGAATTCGTCCACGAAGGAACCAAGATAATCCTCCCGGTGGATATGGATTATCGCGAAGCAATCGACCACCTGTACCTGAAAGCGAAAGAGGAAGAGACGGTTGTCGCTATCAACGAGCAAGTGGAAGCGTTCCCTCTGGACGGCTGCCATGCTCTCATGTGTGTGCTGCAAAACCGATACGGATGGGCATCTCCCAAGCCGACGCCGGGGTTTTTCAAAGACAACCCCCCGGTGATGGTCAACCTCGAAACCGACTACGGAGTATTTACCCAAGTGATTTGGGGCCGCTTCGCCATGCCCGCTATTGAGGGGTTCATCTCGACGGGAGCGACACACAACAGCGCTGGCCAGTGGGTGTTCGTGATGACCGGAGAGGTGAAGAAGAAACACCAGGACGAGGTAAAGAGACTGGCGCAGGAAGTCCGAGAGTACGTGAAAGCCAATAGCGTTTACAAGGGCAAGGCTATACGGCTGCGAACCAATGATGACGGTGAGGTGCAGATGGAGTCGCCTCCCACGTTCCTGGACTTATCCAACGTGAAGGAGAACGAGCTTGTGCTCCCTGACTCGGTGATGAGCCAAGTACGCACTTCCGTTTTCACGCCGATAGAACAGACGGAAGCTTGCCGCACCTACAAGATACCCTTAAAGCGTGGCATTTGCTTGGCTGGCCCCTATGGCACCGGAAAGACTCTCACGGCTTACGTCACCGCTAAGAAGTGCATCCAGAATCGTTGGACGTTTATCTACCTAGATCGCGTAGCAGGGCTCAACGAAGCTATCCAGTTCTCTAAGCAGTACGCACCGGCAGTCATCTTCGCGGAAGACATAGACCGTGCAGTGAGCGGCGAGGAGCGGACGGTGGAGATGGATGACGTACTAAATTCTATCGACGGTATCGAGAGTAAGCACAGCGAGATCATGACGATTCTTACCTCGAACCACGTTGACAGAGTCAATAGGGCGATGCTACGACCAGGACGGTTAGACGCAGTAATCGAGTTTGTTCCGCCGGATGCGAAAGCAGCGGAAGCGCTTATGCGGCTATATGCTAGGGGTTTGATTGCCCCCGACGCAGACCTCTCGGCTGCTGGGGAGGAGCTGTCCGGTAAGATACCGGCAGTGATCCGAGAGGTAGTTGAGCGAAGCAAGCTGTATGCCATATCCAGGACGGGAGGCCAGTCTATCTCCTTGGCTGGCGAGGACCTGGCGGCAGCAGCGAGAGGCATGAGTACCCACTTGGCACTCATGTCGGAGAAAGTCGAAGTAGTGGAGACAGCGGAAGCGGCTCTTGGTTCTAGCTTCGGTCGTCTAGTGCAAGACGTACTGGGCACCAATGGCAGCGGTAGCAAGCTGTCCCACAAACTTGATAAGGTTCAGGAGAAACTGAACGAACTCGCTCATTAGCGCAGAAGAGGCGGGGCCGGGACTCGTTCAC